>Ga0247741_1001059_pt1 | contig 15118 bp, 17 predicted proteins | sample UWRJL213509R2_FD_180945 | JGI IMG/M metagenome (GOLD analysis project Ga0247741, IMG submission 180945) | Plant litter microbial communities from Arlington Agricultural Research Station in Wisconsin, United States - UWRJ-L213-509R-2 | ecosystem: Environmental > Terrestrial > Plant litter >... | reverse complement strand
TAGCTTTTCGAAACTGATTAGCGTCACTTTAGATATTCTGCCAACTCTGGTGCGCCCTTTATTGTTTATCTCTCGATACTTGTAACGCGATTAAATAAATCTTATCGCACACAACATGGAGTTTTCTAATAAACATAAAGGTACTCATATGTCTACATTAAGTCGCTCTATAGGCGCGTTCATTGCTATATTCGCGCTCATTTCCACTTCCGCTGTTCATGCCAAGGCTTACAAGGCAGCAGAAATTTATACGAAGCAAACCTACCATTACGGCCGCTATGAAACGCGGATGAAAGCGGCAAAGGGTAGCGGTATTCTTTCTACATTTTTTACTTACAAAAATGGATCAGAAGTTACCGGCAATACTTGGGAAGAGATTGATCTGGAAATTTTTGGTAAAAACAACGCTACCCAATGGCAGAGCAACGTCATTATCGGAACTACTCCAAGCCTGGTTCGCACTGAGGGTGTCCATACTGCGCCAGCGTCCTTAGGCGATGACTATCACACTTACGCAATTGAATGGACGCCTGAATATATTGCTTGGTATGTCGATGGTGATCAGATTCGCCGTATCACCGGCGGACAATTTGTTACGAGTTTGGTAAGCAATCAGGATATACGTTTTAACATGTGGCCATGCAATGTAACGAGCTGGGCGGGTGCTTTTAGCGATACGATTTTGCCGATCTATCAATTTGTTAATTATATTGAGTACAAGCCTTACGATTCGATCACCAAGAATTTTGTTGGTGGCGGTTTCCGCGACGAATTTAACGGCTTGGATACCGCTCGTTGGGGCATAGGTAGCTACACCTTTAACGATAATATTGCCGATTTCGATCCTGCAAACGTGACCACTAAAAATGGTACTTTGGTGTTATCGCTAACCAAAGAAGGCAAAAGTGCATACACAGGTACGCCACCGGTAGACACCGGAATTCATTTGGAGGCCGAGAACTTTAATACTGCGGGCGGGAGCGTCACTGTGTCTGGCGGAGTTGTTGGCAACATAGACGCTGGTGAATGGCTGAAGTATTCCAATATTAATGTTCCGGTGACAGGCACCTATAAAATTGAATACCGGGTAGCCTCCGCAATCACTACTGCACAATTTACCCTGGACCGTGATGGCGTTGGTTTGGGTACGTTGCTAGTGCCTAATACTGGTGGTTGGGGAACTTACACCATAATTTCTCACAATATTTATCTAACCGCAGGCGTTCAAAATTTGTCGGTTTATGCAAATTCTGGCGGTTTCAATATTGATTACATTCGTCTGAAGAAAATCTAGTGCTGTGTATACGGGTGTCCTTGCGACGCCCGTTTTTCTGCATATTAGAAAGGATTCGGTTCTTCGCTTTATCTCCTCTCTTGCCTCAATCGATAGCTCATGTAACACTGTACGGAATTCCAGTTGTTTATCGATTTCTTGGCTTTTCTTATGGCGCTAATTTTGGGAATAGACCCCGGCTCCCGTAAAACCGGATTCGGTATAATCAATGTCATTAGCAATAAAACCGAATACGTAACTAGCGGTGTAATTCGTATCCCAGAGCTGGAATTGCCCGAGCGGCTTAAAATTATTTTTGATTCCCTCACGCAAATTATTAATCAATATTGTCCGCAAGAAATGGCTATTGAACAGGTCTTTATGGCGAAAAATGCAGGCTCGGCATTGAAGTTGGGGCAGGCGCGCGGCGCGGCAATTGTGGCGGCAGTTGCGCAAAATATCCCAGTGAGTGAATACGAAGCACGCAAAGTAAAACAATCTGTTGTAGGTAATGGTGCCGCGGATAAATTGCAAGTTCAGCACATGGTGAAAACGTTGTTACGGTTACCTGCGTCGCCGCAGGAAGATGCTGCCGACGCGTTGGCCGTCGCTCTCTGTCATGCGAATTCGCAACAATATTTAATTAAATTGGTAGGCTCCAGCAGTTTTCGACGGGGCAGAGTCGTATAAATTTCATATGAGCTTAAGATAAAAATGATCGGACGTTTACGCGGAAATGTGCTCGAAAAACAGCCTCCTTATTTGTTGTTGGATGTTAATGGGGTCGGTTATGAATTGCAGGCACCTATGACGACGTTTTATCGTCTTCCAGCGACTGGGGCTGATGTTATCCTGCACACGCATTTATCGATTACTGAAAATTTGCATCAACTATTTGGCTTCATTGACCAACGCGACCGTTCGCTGTTTCGCACTTTGATTAAAGTAAATGGTGTGGGCCCTAAACTGGCGATTGCGATTTTATCAGGCATGGAATCAGACGACATCGCTCGCTGTGTGCGCGACAATAATATTAAAGCCTTAACCAAAGTGCCTGGTATAGGTACAAAAACGGCTGAGCGTTTGGTAATTGAATTACGTGATCGCCTTAAAAATTGGGATTTGCCGCATAACGATTTGCTGGCCCACGGAGAAATCCAGCAAATTGCAGGCGATAACGATATTTATGCTGAAGCGGAGAGTGCTTTGATCGCTCTGGGTTACAAGCCTGTTGAGGCCGCAAAAATGATCACCGCGGCAAGCAAACAAAAACCCGAAGCCAGTAGCGAAGAATTGATTCGATTTGCGTTGCGCACTATCGCAGGTGCGTAATTAGCTAGCACATAATTTCACATGAGTTACTTATCATAAGAGCCAATGATGATTGAAACAGATCGCCTAATCGCTCCAGCTGCCAAAGAGCGCGAAGATTATTTAGATCGCACTGTGCGCCCCAAAAGCCTTGCTGATTATGTTGGCCAGCCGGTAGTGCGCGAGCAGATGGAAATATTTATCGGCGCTGCAAAAAAGCGTGGTGAGGCGTTGGATCACACACTGGTATTTGGTCCACCGGGATTGGGTAAAACCACTTTGGCGAATATTATCGCTAATGAATTAGGTGTTTCGTTAAAAAGTACTTCAGGTCCAGTGTTGGAGAAGGCAGGTGATTTAGCTGCGTTGATGACTAATCTTGAGCCGGGCGATGTGTTATTTATCGATGAAATACATCGCTTGAGCCCTGTGGTTGAAGAAATTCTTTATCCCGCTATGGAAGATTTTCAGTTAGATATCATGATTGGCGAAGGGCCGTCAGCGCGATCGATCAAGCTGGATTTACCGCAATTTACGCTAGTCGGCGCAACTACTCGCGCGGGATTATTAACATCTCCATTGCGCGATCGTTTTGGTATTGTTCAGCGTCTGGAGTTTTATAATGTCGCTGATCTTACCCACATCGTCGGACGTTCAGCGCGCTTATTAGGTGTGAAAATGGAAGGCAAAGGCGCAGAAGAAGTTGCTAAACGCTCGCGCGGAACACCGCGTATCGCTAACCGATTGCTGCGACGTGTTAGGGATTATGCCGAAATGAAAGGCGATGGCGTGGTGACTTCCATCATGGCAGATAAGGCCTTAAATATGTTGAATGTAGACGAGCGCGGTTTTGATCATATGGATCGGCGTCTACTCATGGCAATGATGAATAATTTTGATGGCGGCCCCGTAGGCGTCGAAAGTTTAGCCGCTGCTATCAGTGAAGACCGCGGAACTATTGAGGATGTTATAGAGCCATATTTGATTCAGCAGGGATTTATGGCGCGCACACCGCGCGGTCGTGTTTTAACCAACAATGCTTATTTGCATTTTGGAATTCCAATGCCTAAACGTTTGCAGCAGGAAGTGGATTTATAAAATATGCGAATAAATTTTGTACAGAGATACGCATGAATAAATCAGAATTTAGCTTGCCAGTGCGCATTTATATAGAAGATACAGATGCCGGCGGAATTGTATATTACGTTAATTATTTAAAATTCATGGAGCGCTGCCGTACAGAATTTTTGCGCACTTTGGGGTATGATAAGCCCGCCATATTAGACGACGGCCTGTTATTAGTAGTTCATTCTGCACAAATTGATTACTATCGCTCCGCGCGTTTGGATGATCAGGTGGAGGTGACTGCTGAGATTATAAAATTAGCGCGAACCTATGTTGAATTCAAACAACAGGTTTTTCGTCAGAAAGAATTATTATGTACTGGTGTTATTCGCGTTGCTTGTGTGGACGCTTCAGTCATGAAACCGCGTGCAATTCCCACGCATATGCACCAGCAATTAACACATTATATTGAATCACAATCCCAAGGTTAAATGCCCTTATGTCAGACGTTGAAACTACTCTCTCAATCTGGAGCTTAATCGGCTCAGCCACCATCGCAGTAAAAATCGTTATGTTGATTTTGATTGCAGCTTCAGTTGTGTCCTGGGTAATGATTTTTAAAAGCGGATTTTATCAACGAAAAGCGAAATCAGCATTTGATTATTTTGAAAAACAATTTTGGTCGGGCGTTGATCTTAATCAATTGTTTCGCCAGGGCAATGGGCATGACCGCATCGAAGGTATCGAAAATATTTTTCGCGCTGGTTTCAAAGAATTTACCCGTTTGCGTCAGCAAGCAGGTGCTGACTCAGATGCAATTATGGAGGGGGCGCAACGCGCTATGCGTGTTGCGCTCGCCCGCGAAGAAGAAAAGCTCGATGAGAATCTACCATTCCTAGCCAGCGTTGCATCTGTAAGCCCTTACATAGGTTTGTTTGGAACCGTGTGGGGAATTATGAATTCCTTTATGAATCTTTCAAATGTGCATCAAACAACCTTGGCGACGGTCGCGCCTGGCATTGCTGAGGCACTGATTGCTACGGCAATGGGTTTATTTGCAGCAATTCCTGCCGTATTGGCATACAACAAATTTTCATCGCGTTCGGCAGCGCTGCTAAGTAATTACCAAACTTTCGCGGAAGAGTTTTCGACCATTCTTCATCGCCAAGTACATAGCAAGTAAATTCGTTATTAGGCAAGAAGTTGTTGCCCTATAAATTTATGCAGTTACCGGGAGCGATATAGGTTACTTCTCATGTCTGGATTCGGACCAAAAGCAAAAAAAAATCTTAAAGCGGAAATTAATGTCGTTCCGTTTATTGACGTCATGTTGGTGCTGTTGGTGGTCTTTATGATCGCTGCACCCATGATGACGCAAGGTATTAAAGTTGATCTACCCAAAGCTGCTGCGGAGCCCGTCGATAATAAAGACGAAGATCCAATCACGGTTTCTGTTAAAAAAGACGGCGGTTTTTACATTGAGTCGGGTGCCGAAGGCATCGGTGGTGATAAAGATACTGCACGTCCACTTCATGAAATTAAAGATATTGTAAGTAAGGTGTTGAGCGGAAAACCTAATACCTTGGTTTTTGTGCAAGGCGATCGCAGTGTTTCATACGGTGTGATTGTCGAATTGATGGGTGAATTAAAAGCTGCTGGCGCACCATCAGTGGGTTTAATTACTGATCCACCGTCGCACTAGGTTATCTATGAAGTTTGCCAATATATTTTCACTGCCGGTATTTCTCAGTGTGTTTTTACATGCTGTGCTTCTAGCATTTATTATTTTGAAGTTTGATTTTTTTAAAAAAGAGCCGGAGCCATATAAGCCACATTTTGTAAGCGCGACTTTGGTGGATGTAAAGCCCAAGGCAAAACCTGTGCCCCAGCAAGTTAAGGAACAGGTATTGGATGGCAAAAAAGATCCCGATTTAAAGCCTGTTAAGCAACAAAAAGAACAGGAGGTTCAGGAAGCAGAAGCTAAAGCACAGGTTCAAAAAGTACAAGAACAAAAAGAAAAAGCTGAGACTGAAGCAAAAGTTCGTGATGAAAAACTAAAAAAAGAAAAGGCTAAAAAAGAAGCGGACGAAAAAGCTAAATCTGAAAAACAGAAAAAAGTTGAAGAAGAGCAAAAGGCTTTAGCTGATGCCGAAAAAAAGAAAAAGCAGGAAAAACAACGTAGAGAGGAACTCAAAGCCCTTGATGCTGCTCTACAAAAAGAAGAACAAATGATCAGCAGTACGGTTGATGATGTCAGCAGTAAAAGTTATGAAGAATTAATCGCGGAACGAGTAAGACAAAATTGGAATCGTCCGCCGTCAGCACGTAATGGAATGACAGCTGTCTTAGAAATTAGAATGCTACCAACTGGACAGGTGATGGGCGTGCGTGTTGTGAAAAGTAGTGGTGATGCGCCTTTTGATCGCGCTGCCGAACAAGCTGTCAAACGTGTTGATCGCTTTGAAGAAGTAAAAAATATTCCACCGGATATTTTTGAGAAACATTTTCGTCAATTTACTTTTACTTTTACTCCAGAGGATTTACGCCAGTGAAACGCTTTATATTGCTTTTTATGGTTGTTCTATCGAGCTACGCGAATGCACAGTTAACCAACATCACTATCTCGCACGGTGTTGATAATCCCACGCGTATTGCGGTCGTGCCTTTTAATTATTCTGGAGCAAAGCTGTCAGAGGATATTCCCCAAATTATTCGCGACGATTTAAATTTCAGCGGCCAGTTTGAGTCTATTCCAACCGATAAAATGATTTCATATCCTATCAGCGAAAGTGAAATACGCTACCGCGACTGGAAAATGATTAATGCGGAATATATTTTAATTGGCGGGATCACTGAGCAAGCAGGTCGTTATTCTGCGAGTTATGAGCTTTTCGATGTTGCACAGCAAAAACGTGTATTTATCAAGATGAGCGTGGACGGCGTAGATTCGCAGTTGCGCGATATGGCTCATAGAATCAGCGACAAAGTGTATGAAACGTTAACTGGGATTCGTGGCATATTTTCAACAAAAATTATCTATGTTGAAGCTTTCCAGAAACCCAATAGATACCGTTTAATGCTTTCAGATTTTGATGGTGCTCGTTCAAGAATATTGTTGGATTCAAAGCAACCCATTATGTCTCCAGTGTGGTCTCCTGACGGATCGCGTGTTGCCTATGTGTCATTCGAAACTGATCGCCCCGCTATTTACGTACAAACTTTGTCTTCAGGCCGCAAAGAACAAATTACTAATTTTAAAGGCTTGAATGGTGCACCTGCATGGTCGCCAGATGGTCAAAAATTAGCGATGGTTCTTTCGAAAGATGACAATCCAGAAATTTACACCGTGGATTTGGCGAGTAGAGCTTTCACAAGAATTACTAATCAATTCGCAATCGATACTGAACCTTCCTGGACAATCGACGGAACCGGCATATTTTTCACGTCAGATCGCGGCGTAAGACCCCAAATTTATAAAGTAACTCTTGCAACCGGCGTAACAGAACGTGTAACCTTCGACGGCGATTATAACGCGCGTGGCCGCGTTTCTCCCGATGGCAAGAGCTTAGTAATGGTAAACAAGCGAACAAATGTCTACCAGATCGCAGCACAGGACTTAAAATCGGGGAATTTACGCATTTTGACCGAGACAAATTACGACGAATCGCCTACTATAGCGCCCAACGGCGCGATGCTAATGTATGCAACTAGTGTCGGTGGTAAAGGTATCCTTGGTGCAGTATCTCTGGATGCAAGAACAAAAGTTCGTTTACCGTCGAAGCAGGGCGATGTACGTGAGCCCGCGTGGTCACCATTTTTTTAAACTGTTCTTTTCACCACAATAGATCTACAACTTGATTGGAGTTACACACACATGATCACTAAAGCAATTAAGCAAGGTTTGACTTTCGCCGTAGTTATGGCTTTCTTGGTAGGCTGTTCAACCAGCGACAAGAATAAAAAAGCTGCTGCTCCAGCTCCAGCTCCAGCGCCAGTTGTTGAAAAAGCAACTCCAGCTCCTGTAGTACAAGTAGCGAACGTTGTTTACTTTGACTTTGATAAATACGACTTGACTCCAGAAGCTCGTGCAATTCTTTTGGCTCACGCTGAAAAATTGAAAGGTTCTTCTACTTCAGTACGTTTGGAAGGTCATGCTGACGAACGCGGTTCACGTGAATACAACATCGCATTGGGCGAAAAGCGTGCTAAAGCAGCTCGTGATTTCCTTGTTCTTCAAGGCGTAAAAGCAGCTTCTTTGGAAGTTGTAAGCTACGGTGAAGAGCGTCCAGTTGCTACTGGCCATGACGAAGCTTCTTACTCACAAAACCGTCGCGTAGAAATTAAGTAATAAGAGTCTGAACTCGTATGTTAAAACCTGTAATTGCTTTCTTATGTTGTATTGCGGTTCCAGCTGTTGAAGCACAAGTACGAGTTGTTGATTCATCACCCCAGAGCGTACGCTCTGGGGTGAGTCGTCCGCAAGAATCTATAGATCAAAAGACTGAGTCCTATAATCAGATTCAATCTCTCCTCCAAGAAGTTTCAGAGTTGCGTGCGCTTGTTGAAGAGCAAGGCCACGAAATATCCCGCTTAAAGCAACTACAATTAGATAATTATGTCGATCTCGATCGCCGCGTATCTTTTTTAACGGGTAATAATTCTGTAAAGTCGAAAGATAATGATTCTGTTGACGTGACTACTGCGCCCATAGATTCACCAGCTTCATCTGGTAATAGTGCAAGCGAAGCTGACGAATATAAAGCTGCCTATGATTTGCTGCGCCAGCGTCAAGTTGATCAATCCTTAGTTGCTTTTAAAGATTACTTAAAAAAATATCCTTCTGGCGAATTTGCAGCTAACAGCTGCTACTGGTTGGGTGAGATTTTTCTGCTAAAAAATCAGTTGCCACAAGCCCGTGATTGGTTTGCAAAGCTGTTGCAAGATTTCCCTGATAGTAACAAAGTACCTGATGCCAAATTTAAGCTTGGTAAGGTGTATCACTTAATGGGCGATAAAAAGCGTGCTAAACCTTTGTTGGATGATGCCGCTGCTGGTGTAGGTGACTCTGCTCGTCTCGCTAAACAATATCTGAAAGATAATTTTTAATTATCTTTCACCTACATAGTAAATTCCGCGCACAAATCTGTTATTAGATTTTTATTCTTGTTGATTCATATTTCTTAAATCTCCATACTCCCGCTTTTATTTTTTGCGCATATTGGAGAGATTATGCAAATTTCCGCTGATTCGGTCGTTAGTTTTCACTACAACTTAAAAGATGCTGATGGCACTTTGTTAGAGACATCTTACGATAGCGATCCAACCCTATACTTACATGGTCACAGTAATATTCTTGCTGGCCTTGAAGAGCCGCTAGAATCAAAGACTGTTGGAGATAAAGTAAGTGTGACTCTCGCTCCAGATCAAGCCTATGGCGAACGCAAAGAAGGCGCTGTTCAGCGTATACCGATTAAGCATCTGCATAACCACGCTGCGCTAAAAAACAAATTAAAACCAGGTTCGCGAGTGACGGTTAATACTCAGCATGGTCCTTGGGATGCAGTGGTTTTAAAAGTTGGAAAATTTAATGTCGATATAGATAGCAATCACCCATTAGCTGGCAAAACTTTGAATTTTGAAATAGAAGTTGTTGATGTGCGTGAAGCTTCTGCAGAAGAGTTGGCTCACGGTCACGCGCATGGCGCTGGCGGACATCATCACGGTTAATTCATGTGAAATATCATCGAAGAGAATTTGTAATTAGCTTCGATGATATTTAGCTTTTCTTGAGTGGTTTTATTAAGTTCTGTTGGTTTTATTGAGTATTCCAGATAACCCGCTTTTCCCTATCGCATTACCGCAAAAAATATTTTTTACTTCAAAATACCTATATCAATATTGCTTCTTGTAGCTCTACAGCTGGATCGAACGAGCCTCTATACCCTGTAATATTAGCTAAGTAAGCCATTTTTTAGTTGGCAGTTTCAGTCAATAATAATGAGTTGAATATATTGTTCCAAATTCAATTATTAATATCTAAAGAATGGCATTAAATTATTTATTGTTGTCGCCAATATAAGCTCTATTTACCGAATAATTCCGGTCAAGTGGGCACTTTATTTTTTAGGTGATGCTAATAGTTCAGCTCCGTTCTTCATTTGACTGCTTTTGTTGTGATGCCGATAGGAGAGCTTGCGGTTACTTACGTGGTACAATTGACTCTATTGAATAAATCAGTTGTTGTCAGAATTTGTAATAATAATTATGAAAAAAACTTTGCAAATAATTTCCATCCAGCATGAACTTGCTATGGCCATTGGTAATGGACTGGATCTTGACGAAATGTTCCAATCATTCATGCACGCATCGATTGCTTGTTTGAATTTAACTAGCGCACATTTATTTCTGTTTAGTGGTCAGACTGGGTCGCCCAGTCGTTTTATCGGTGACACCGCTAATCAGACCCTGTTGCAGCATATAAGTGTTCCTTCGCAAAGCAAGGAGCATCATGAGGCGCAGAATCAAATTTTATCGCGATGTGTAAGCGAACATATTAGCCAACACAATTTTGTTTCAGTGATTTCCAGTGACGATAAGTTTTATCACAGTTTTTCGATTCCCGAACATGGTGTGCTTGTTTTTGAAAGTGTTCTCGAAATAGACCCAATCATTCAAAATTCGCTTGAACCAATTTTTAAGAAGTTAGCATTAAGTTGTTATGCGTGTTTGGTTCACCAATCCTTACTTAAAGAGATGTCGGCCCGTAAAAGTGCGGAAGATATTATTGCTCACCAGGCAGCTCATGATGAGCTTACTCAGCTTTCTAATCGCCGTACCTTAACCGACAATCTAAAAACATCCATCACTTATTGCATCGAAAATAATAAGTTTGGTGCGCTTATTTTTATAGATTTAAATCAATTTAAATCTATAAATGACGTGATGGGCCACGATATTGGCGACAAAATGTTAAAAGAGGTTGCCAATCGTTTAAAAGAAATTACTCGCGGTAAGGATACGGTTGCGAGGTTTGGTGGTGATGAATTTATTATTCTATTGCCTGATCTTGGTGATTTCGAGCAGGCAGCAGAGCTCGTTGTTAATCGCACTGCGACTCGTATTCTGGATGTTGTTGAAGAGCCTTTTCTAATCGGCGGTTTAATTTATAATATAAGTTGTAGCATGGGCTATGAAATTTTCCCCGCCTTAAACGGTTCTTCATGTGATGTTATAAAACATGCAGACCTCGCAATGTATGAAGCAAAAACATTGCGGCAGCGCGTTGCGATTCGCTATCAATCGAGCATGTCTGAAAAATTAAACATGCGCTCTGTTTACGTTACAGAGCTAAAGAATGCGCTAAAAAATAACGAGTTTATGCTTCATTACCAGCCTCAGTACGATGCTAATGATGAAATAATTGGCGCTGAAGCATTATTGCGTTGGAATAATCCAAAACGCCTGGAAGAATCTCCGGATATTTATATTCCTATTGCAGAAGACAGCGAACTTATTTTAGCGATAGGTGATTGGGTTTTACACGAATCTTGTCGTCAATTAAAAATTTTGCAAGAAAATGGCTTGCCAGATAGCTTTAAAAAATTGTCCATCAATGTCAGCGCGAAACAGTTAGGGCAGGAAAATTTTTTTGAGAATATTTGTCGCGCCATAAAAACGTCTGGTATTGATGCTAAACAAATGACGATTGAAATCACTGAGAACGTGTTAATCAGCCGCATTCATGATGCAATGTTATTGATTTCCCAGCTCGGCGATATAGGTGTAGATTGTGCTATCGACGATTTCGGAACGGGTTATTCATCGCTCACTTATTTACGTCGGTTGCCTTCAAGTTTGATAAAAATTGATAGAAATTTTGTGCGCGATATTCACAAAGATGCAGAGAATCGTTCTATTGCAAAAATGATTATTGCGCTTGGCGAAAATCTGGACATGAACATTCTTGCTGAAGGCGTCGAGTGTGAAGAAGAATTGCAGTGCTTAAAGGATTTGGGATGTTATCAATATCAGGGTTTCTATTTTTCGCGTCCATTAGCTTTTGATCAATTCGTTGAATTAGTTAAAACACGCTACCTCGAAGCATGTTAGTTTTTTAGCTATCGTTTAATACCTATGAAAAACTCTATCGCTTATATTGGATTGCTAAATCCCAAAAGTCCTGAAAATGTTGGCATGGTGATGCGTGCTGCGGGTTGTTATGCTGCGAATAAAGTTTTTTATACGGGCGAACGATTTGATCGAGCACGGAAATTTTTCACCGATACCAAAAATGCACATGAAAAAATTCCGCTGCAAGTTACCGATGATCTATTAAAAACTATACCTGAAGGCGCAAAGGTTGTTGCTGTTGAATTAATTGAAGGGGCAACGCCTTTAATTTATTTTGAGCATCCTGATCAGGCATATTATATTTTTGGTCCAGAGGACGGTTCTATTTCCCAGGAAGTTTTAAATGCGTGCGATCACGTTGTTTACATTCCCACTATCGGTTGTATGAATTTGGCCGCTACCGTCAATGTTGTCTTATATGATCGCCTGGCAAAATCAGTCGGCACGGTAATTGAGGACAGACCTGTAAACGAAAATCGTGATACCAATAATCGCGCTATTGTTAAAAAATAAAATTCAAAATTAATTTATTTTACTCGCTACCGATTGCCATTCTTCGGGAATAGCTTTCACAAGATATTCCATAAAAGCCCGCGTCTTGGACGTTAATTGATGGCGGTCGCGCACACAAAAATAAATGTCTAATGGTTCAATTTCTGCGGAAACTTGCGCGTTTTCATTTTGCAAAAATAATGTTTCCAGTTGCCCGCTGGCAATAAAAGGATTTGATACAAATGCTGCTAACCGAGTGATACCACCACCGGCCACCGCTAAATGTGCGAGCACATCAATGTCATCGCTAATCATTGTCGCGCGCACGTCTGCCTCGAAACGCAAGCCATCGCGCATAAATCCCCAGCGCAAAAACCGGCCATCTACGGGCACACGAAAAACCAGGCAATCATGATGGCGAAGTTCCTCGGGTGTAGTAGGGCGGCCAGCGCGTTCCAGGTAACTTGGTGCCGCACAAAAATGTGTTGGAATCGTGGCAATTTTGCGCGCGACCATCCCGTCCTCAAGTTGTTGCTTGATGCGGATGCTGATATCGACGGCTTCATGAATATGGTCAACGTTACGGTCCGTAGTCATCAATTCAATTGCAATGCGCGGAAAGCGTAAATTGAATTCGGGAATCAATGGCGCCAGCACGTGACGCCCAAACGCAGCGGTGGATGCAATACAGAGTCGCCCTTGGGGCTCGGAAGTCAAACTTGTAACCGCCGTATTAGCCTCGCTTATTTCACTAACAATACTCCGCACTTTTTCATAGTAAACCTCGCCACTTTCGGTGAGCGCCATGCTGCGGGTAGTGCGAATCAGTAGCCGCACCCCAAGGTAGGTTTCCAATCGCGCAATATTTTGGCTCGCTGCTGCCGCACTTATTCCCATCCGCTTGGCCGCCGCAGCAATACTGCCTAGCTCCACAGCTTTCACAAAACTTTCGATACCGCGCAATGTATCCATAGCAATTCATAGTAGTTTTATCAATGATTGATAAGTTTATCTTAGTATTGAAGCAAGTCCTAGCTATCTACTCGACTTCTTTAGGCATCTATAAAGTGTGAATCGAAGGCAGCAATTTTGCTGCTTACCGGGAGGAAAGATGTTACACGATCAAAATATTGCATTAGTTAGACCTAGCAAAATACCGAAACTACCAATGCGTTACAGTCCGGTAGTGTTTGCATTTTTTATGTCATCGATCATGGCATTTTTGATGTGTCTGGTTATCACCGCGGCCAGCAATAGCCTGACTATTACTTACCTAACTAACGAATATTTAGGGGGAGTGCTACATGCTTACAAATTAGCAATGCCTGTGGCCTTCATTTGTGTTTTAGCGGTTCGGCCGTTGGTAATAAAATTGGTTGCCTTGTGTGTAAAGAAGTAGGTGTATTAAGTTATTTGTAGATTAAAACTGCAAATTTTTTTTGCAAAAAAAGCAGCCAATTGGCTGCTTTTAGGATCGTAAATTTAATTTGATATTTTACTTGGCGCCAGCGGCTTCCAACGCGATTACATATTCTTCCCCGTTGCGGTGAGTTTTAACACTTTGCAAAAAAGTTTTGCCGTCTTGCCCAACGCTATTTAAATCTCTACCGGCTTCTACAAATAATTTCACAAATGTTGAAAAGTTTTCACCGCGCATACCGCGATAAGCTTTTTCCAGTAAATGAAAATCTGCATTAACACCAGCTGGTGCAGGATATTCTAAAAAAGTGGCGATGCGTGCTTCATCGAAGATTTCGCCTAATACTTTTTCTTTGTCTTTACGTAAGCTCATTTTAAATTCTCTGCTTTGTTTTTTTATTCCTCTCTTTTGGAGAGGAGGCTTTTAGCCGTTTAATTTTTTAACTAACAATTCATTCAGTGCTTGCGGGTTCGCTTGACCTTTCGATGCTTTCATCGCTTGGCCAACGAAGAAGCCAAGCATTTTTGCGCGCTTGTCTTCAGCTGCTGCACGATAGCCTTCTACTTGTGCAGTGTTAGCGGCAAGAATATCGTCAATAATTTTTTCCAGCGCGCCAGTATCAGAAACTTGTTTTAAACCTTTGGTTTCGATAATAGTATCCGCATCGCCTTCACCGTTGGTTATGGCTTCAAATACTTGTTTGGCGATTTTGCTCGACAAAGTTCCGTCTTTAATCCGCACAACTAAACCTGAAAGCAATTCTGGTGTGACTGGTGATTGATCGATACGTTGTTCGGTGCGATTTAAATAAGCGCCCAAGTCCGCCATGATCCAGTTAGCTGTTAGTTTTGCTTCGCCCGATATTTTTGTCGCAGCTTCAAAATAAGTAGCAGCAAATTTATCCATGGTGATTTGGCCAGCGTCGTAATCGCTCAAACCATATTGCTCAACAAAGCGCGCGCGTTTTGCTTCGGGTAATTCTGGCATTTGTTTGCGAACGGATTCGATATATTCGTCATCAATAATGACAGGCAATAAATCCGGGCAGGGGAAGTAGCGGTAATCGTTGCTGTCTTCTTTACTGCGCATAGAGCGAGCTTTTTTAGTGTCGCCATTATAGAGGCGAGTTTCTTGTTTGATTTTTCCGCCGTCTTCCAGCACATCAATTTGACGTTCAACTTCGAGCGCAATAGCTTCTTCCATAAACTTAAATGAGTTTAAGTTTTTGGTTTCGGTGCGCGTGCCGAGTTTTTCCTGACCTTTCGGGCGCACAGAAATATTTACGTCAAAACGCATTGACCCTTGGCTCATTTCGCCATCACAAATTTCGAGCGAGGTTACGATTGAGTGTAATTTTTTTGCGAAGGCAACAGCTTCTTGAGCGTTGCGCATATCGGGCTCGGTCACTACTTCAATTAACGGAGTAC
>Ga0247741_1001058_pt1 | contig 15122 bp, 20 predicted proteins | sample UWRJL213509R2_FD_180945 | JGI IMG/M metagenome (GOLD analysis project Ga0247741, IMG submission 180945) | Plant litter microbial communities from Arlington Agricultural Research Station in Wisconsin, United States - UWRJ-L213-509R-2 | ecosystem: Environmental > Terrestrial > Plant litter >... | reverse complement strand
TGTGGATTATGTAATCATAAAAAAAAATGAAAAAAAGGCATTAAATCCGATAAATCATGAAAATATTGGTAGCAGTTCTAGATTCTCAATAGCGTAAAAATTGGCGCGGGGGCACACATTTTAGTGGGGGAGAAACAGGCGTATTCTATTATTAGAACACTGAAAGAGCGCCGGATGGGCGCTCATCAAACACACGTGTCATAGCTGTCAATCAATCTCCGGCTTTGGCTCTCCGGACAGGAACAATCACGTAGGTGTCTGGCACGCCTCAGAAATGTTTGGGCACACGCTTGGTACGCACACTGCGCCCTCCGTTTTCACTTCAATAACCACTTATTTTCTTCAAAAATGCCGCAACAAGGTGTATTATATAAAGCAATCTCAAAGGTATCTACATAAACACGAAAGAGCATGGAGGGGCAAACTTCAGGAGAGGGCGTTGAGGGCAACCTGACAATCTGCCACTGCCTGTTTCCACCCCTTCTGGCCATCGTCACCCTTGCCTAGAGCTGTTCCCCAAAAATAGAGCCCCGCCATGATACTTAGTAACCCATTGAGGCCTGGCCTACGGATCTCCTCCCAATCACCGTCGACTCTCGCGAAGACAACCTTCCCAGCACTCGATTTGCGCCATTTCGGCTGAACGGACGCCCACCACAGCTTGAAATCGGCCTCGTATGCTGTAGTATCCACGATCGCTGGCATCCAAGCAGGGGCTCGAGCACGTTGAATCCACGCTTTAACAGCTTCTGGACAACTTGTAGTGGATAGCTTTTTCGACTCCTTGAAATCCAATTTCACCTTGAAGGCCTCCCACGCTTTTACCAGCTGAATCCATTGAGCACCAAGCTCTTTACTCCTCATCATCGAGACAGCGGATGTGAACCAGGCAGGCTTCGCAGTGGCCGAGGAGTTAGCAGAAGTGGAAGCCAGCGGGATAGCCGCTGCTGCAGCTGTACCCAAGGTGCTTGTCGGTTGACTTGTCGTCGAAGGTGTTTGGTTGGCACCTGAGGCCCGGGTGCGACGGGGTTGATTGGAAAGAGGGGGGATTTTGGCTTTCGGGAGAGTTGGGGCCCGAGCACCCTTACCCACTCTTGGCTTCTTTGTCGGCCTAACACCTGTGTCATCTATCAAACCCTCATCGTTCTCATCCGGTGCGACCTCCTTCCGTTTCTGAAGAAGTCCCGCCTGCTCTGAGATTCGAGATGGGCTCGCTGGTGGCGATTGTTGCAGGAGGGGCGATAGTGGTATAGAAAAGAGGGGATGAGGCGGTGGAGTTGGAGGTGGCGACTCCATTATAGATGGCGGATACGATGGTGGTGGCGTTTGCTGACGGGAGGTATTGCCATCTCTGGAGGTTGACGCTGCCCCCTCCAGCGCGCTCGAAGGTTGATTTGACGACGAGGCCACTCCCTCCATTTGCGCCGGAGCTTGGGCTTTCGGCGCATCTGAGGACCTTGGGGTTTCGGAAGCCCTGGGGGGAGATCGAATCTCAGAAGCGGTAGGCGGAACACGTGTAGTAGGGTGTAGCTCGATCGTTGTGGTTGTGGCCGTGGTTGTAGTCTTCGGAACGTCGGTGGTTGAGGTCGTGGTCTTCGGACGTTTGGAGGTTGAGGCTGCAGTCTTCGAACCTTTGGAGGTTGAGGCTTTAGTCTTCAGGACTTTGGAGGTTGAGGCCGTAGTCTTCGGAACGCTGGAGGTTGAGGTTGAGGTTGTAGTCTTCGGAACGTTGGAGATTGGGGTTGTAGCCTTTGGAATGTTGGAAGCAGTGGTAGCTGCAGGGACATCTGGCGGAGGGGATGCAGATGAACGCGGCGACACTTCGTAAACCAAGACTCCCAACGCCTCGAGTTCGGCCATGGAGGACTCGAGCAAAGCAAAGCCCTCTTCCGGCTTGAGGGCACGAGCCTGACAATCTTCCACGCCTAAGATTCAGAAATTAATCTGGATGTCTTGGTAAATATGGGGGGGGACTCACTATAGCATTTTCTGAGGAAATCAGAGAATATAGGGAAGATGATATGCTTGTATCGAACCTGCTCTGCGGCGCAGAAATCCATGGGCACATCGCCTTTTGTTGTCCCAGAGGGAACGCTGCTCCAACGTCAGTTAATAGAAGCTTATGATTAAGACTGACAGGCATACCTCATGACTTTCATGCGTCCACCTGCAGCAGGTTCCGGCCCCCCGCCCATAAAGAACCCTTTCCAACCCGTAGCTTCGAAGATTAAGTCCAGGAGTGGCCCGACCAATTTCGGAATGCACTTGATGCACCTATTATGAATCCGTGAGTTCAAATCTACTTTTGGTGTGGAAGGACATACCTCTGACGATCGGCAGGTGTTGTCGACATGGGACCCTTCGTATTTTGTGCCCAACCATCGTCCATCTCCTTGTTCTCCTGCTCAGCAAGGGCACCGTATTCATCTCTCGTCTCCTCGCTGAGAGCCTCGAACATTTCCTTCGCCACCTGTCCGCGAATCGTAACGCCCGTTTTCTTGTTTGCGCCGCGGTCCTTCGCTGCTGCTGCAATCGCCTCCCAGTTCCCTGCGACTTTCCGCCATACCTCGATTGGTGTGCGATGTCGACCTTTCACGAGACCAACGCCTGTTAGTCTGTGAAGTAGGACTCGGTATGCATTGGTGGCTCCGGGCTCCTTGAGATTGGGGTCTTGAAAGTCCTTCATGTAGTGATAAATCAGCCATCGCTTGATTTGCTGTTGAAGGTGTCAACAGCGGTGGCTTCCAAAACAAACAGTGACAACATACTGCTTTGCGCACTGTGATTAGATCCGCGTGCTCCTTCAACCTTTGAACCTCTGCTTTGTACTCCTCCGTCGTCAGTTTATCTGGGTCTGGCGGTGCTTGGCCTACGTCTGCTGTCTCGTCGTCTACTGCTTCTGTGAATTCCTCCAATGGTTCTTCGTCCAGTGGAAGCTCAACTGGATATCGTCTGAAATAGCGACTCTGGATCTTGGATAACGCGTCCACTGCGTATCCTCCTTCCACGCCCGCCTTGTAGTCGCTCTTTTCACTGACGAGGAACGTGAATCTTGATCCACGAAACAACCCTGGGTTACCCATCTATGGCGCATAAGGTCAGTATGTGAATCTCATTACACCGCACCTGCACCACACGACTCACCTTCAATGCTCCCTGCGTTTATAACAGTGGCTAAACGGCGCGTAAATATGATGCCAAATTTCACCACCAACGACGAGCACTGCGTCTGGCGTTAGACGTGCTAGATGGTACCTATAGCAGGTGAATATGGTGAGTTTTGTTCCCAACATGCAGTCGACTACGCTGAGCTCACCAGTTGCCACTCAGGCCCCGTAGGAATCTGTCGAATGGCGCCACCGACCACTCTCGAGGGCTACTACGCCGAGGTTGCCACTACGCTGGTCTAGGCTGTAAGAAATAGAGCAACTGATGACTTCTGTCCGCGATTGAAGTCTTTGAGTCAAGAAAGGACTCGTGGCAGGAGCTGTCGTTCTGAAAATGACGGCGTCGAACCAAATGAGGACTTGAGCAGGAAAGAAGGCGTCGTTCTGAAAATGTGGAATGCCCAAGACAGGCGTTCAATTTTGGACAAGCGGGGGTAACTTCAAACCGGCTCAAGCGACGCTTCTGCCCAGACATTCGAAACTCAGCCGGGACACGATCGGTAAAGATTTAAATTTCTTTGATAATTCTTTTCTGGGACAGAATTCGGCAGAGCCTCTAGCACGAGTGGCGCCCGTTCAGTTTGTGAGGCACGATACCATCAAATTTCCAAGATTTCTGCACCCAGTCTCTGGCTCAGGGAGTGAAAACAGCCTTTCAAATATAAAACCCGATTCGAACGCGGCGACTAACCGACATCCCCAAACTGTGCGTAAAGGCAATCATTTTTGAGCATAAATACCTGACCATGTTGGTTGTTCACTAGGCAAAATGTCACAGACGAATTCCACCCCCTCTGCTCAACGCCCAGCGCCTCCTTTGGAAGACCTCGTTAAAGCCATCAATGCCCGAGGCATGGAGAAACTCAAGTCTGCCCCACTGACCCGCACAGTAACATGGGCCACTAAGTCGGCGCTGAGAGCCACGGCTCCTACACCCAAGGCCACCCCCGCACCCTCCCCCGTCAAAGCAATGTCGGCCTTCGACAAAGCGATGTCGACTTTAAAGCCCACCGACCCGGGCTACATTCTTGCCAAGTTCGCCGAACTTAATGGCACAGACACAGACGACAGTGTTTTCTCCACCATCACCAGTCCTTCCTCTATGGACACCGACGATGAAGAGAGTGAGTAACCACCCTTTCTGCGACGCTTACATACGACTGAATTTTGTCCTCTCACACCAGTCCCCGCACCTCCTCGCATGAAAGGCTTTCAGCCCACGCACCTTGTCATCCTGGCAGGTCAGGAAGTTGGCATCTTCACTTCTTGGTATGTCGGGCTCGTTGTTTCTAGATTCGTGCTTTGACTTACCGAATAGGCTTAGCCACACATCCAACCACCCACCTTTCAGTAACGGCTTCCGCAAATGATCTGACGCGGTCGATTATTATGCAGTAAACTACCACAACAACAATGTGAAGATCATCACAGCTCCAGGGAGTACATACGACCCCATTGCTATCACCTCCGATGCGCCAACTCCCGTCAAAAATCCCCAAGTCATCAGGGGTCTGGGGTGCAAGACCGTCAGGCGTGATGCTCCTGACACCAGCACGAAGGCCGGATCTTCCAAAAAACTCAAAACCTCGAACGGGGCTACTGCGTCAGCTAGCACAACCACCCGTGCCTCTGCCGTTAAGGGGAAAAAGCGAGCTCGCCCGGCAACTCCAACTCCCACCTCCAAGGAACAAAAAACCCCGGCTTACTTAGGCAAGGTTATTAATGTCTCGGATTTCAAGGACAGCGACGACGAAAGTAAATAGTCTTCTGTAGAACCGAGCGAGCGTGCTCTGAAGGGCCGAGTAGTATGCCCATAGTCCCCGCAAATACATTATTCCACGTCCTCTATGCCCCCCCAAAAAAAATGTTGTTCATATGCGCTCGTGTTCCTGCTGAACTTAAAAGTCAGAAAGTCTTCTGTGCCAATTGTCAGCGCAGTGACTGATTCGTAGCTACAGGGGCACATCCCTGCAGTCAGAAAGTCTCCTGTGCCGATCATCAGCGCGGTGACTGGTTCATAGCTACAGGGCCCCTGCTGAGGCCAATTTAGCCGGACATCGTGATGGAATTCAACCTGTTCTGACCAGCCGTTGTCGACAGGAGCTTGGCTGACAAGCAATATTGCCGGACACCAGAAAATAATTCAATGGAGCCACTCCACAGGAACATTCCTGTATATCAATATCGCCGGACATCCCAAAAATTTCATTGGGGCAGTTTGCTAATACCTGCCGCTGTACACTACCGCCATATAGTACCTTAGGCCGTAGGTAGCGCATCAATCCGCTGATGCTCATCTGGGTCGAGCTCTAGGCTCATGAATCTCGAAAACTCCTCATCATCCTGACGTATCTCGGCTTCCCTCTTTCTAGAACAACTTTGGATAGAGACAATCAGGCACGTTTGGGTTGCTACCACAAGGTCAGAACATACCGATAGTTCCAGCATTGGGCTTTCAGTTTCAAGCGATTCTTCTCGCGATAACGCGCTTGCGCCTCATGGTGCTGTACTTTCTGCGACTCGCTAACAGATTTTTTTCCTGCTCGTCTGGGAATTGGATAAGACAACAATTAAATAAAACTTTATAATGCAGTACCTTCGTGCCCGCTCTCGCTCTTTAGCTCTCTCCTCCTCTATATTTCTGACGATTCAACCGGAGATGTTAGTGTAGTCATATCAAAGTCTCTCATGAAAGTACTCACACTAGATATTTCGCTCTACGAGATGCATTCAACCCTCCCGTTTCCATGTTTAGCTGGCCTACTTTGGGGGACATGAAGGTATCTTTCAAAATGCCGACCTAACACGCTCGCCCACCCTCTCTTTGCCCCCTTCATTACAAACAGGTTTCCCAGAGGAGAAAAGTAGATGTCAGTTTCCCAATCGGCGATCTGATGAACTAAACCCCAAAAGGGAGCCGTTATCCCAAATAAGTCAGGTCCACCGTGAGCGCAGTCAGCTCGCGCCGCACTCTGAACGATGATACTGATAATAAAAAGTGTAAAATAAGTGGTGAAGAGTGGGTCACGTTTGGTAGATCGGCACTCTGTTAACTCATTGAGAACGTATTGTACATTAATAGGACTCGGTGTAAATAAGGTGAAGATCTGAGTTGGAACCGACTCAGGTAGACTCCGGTATGGCAGATAAGTGTTCAAGTTGAGAGCCTCTTGCATAGCAGCTCTCTCTGAGAGTTCTGGGCCTTTCTTTTTATCTAAACTGGACGGCGTTAACATCTACTAACCTAAAGACAACATTTAAGAGGTACATTGGTGGATGGAACTCCAGTAGAATGGCAAATGCTGCTGAGGGTCTGACGTGGATCACCTCGTCCAAAATAGGCCGGGTCTCAAACTGCAGCAAGTCCGCACAGCTCTGCGCCCTCTAAAATTCGAAAGCATTTCATGCCAGCCGTCGTCAAATCTTTCAATAGGTGTTCGAGGTATTGAATGCAATTGTTCTATTAGTTCACCGCGCTATACATCTAACAACTATATCTAACCTACTCAGACGCCCGGGCAGGGAAAGTGGGTAAAAGGGAGAGTCCGTACTCCCAGAGAAAACTATCCAGAAACTCCAGATTTTCGCGTGTGGTTTGAGGGATCGAGTTGTAGAGCTCTTCGGTCCTCTGAAACCCATTCTCTGCCCATCGGAAAAGCGCACCAGCCCTGTAGTGTGCGACGGAGTAGCGCGTTTCGTCCTTTCCTATTTTTGTGTTGGAGTGGCTAATGAGAGCTGACGCTAGAAGTATAGTGGAGCCGGGGGGGAATTGGATGACCGTACCGAGTTCCCAAAGGATCAGATGCCCGCCTTTCGTAGGATCGTATTGACCCAACGACGTCACTGAGCAGAGGCCATAGGCCAGGTTAGCAAAGTCTTTGTGCTTGTAGCACATTGTCCTTGGTCCCAGATTGTAAGTGGTGGCGGTGAAGATGGAGGACGGGAAGACGCAGAGCAGCGAGAAGTCTCTCGAGCACAGCCCGTCCAGCTTTTCACCGTAGTGCTTGTAAAGGGTCGGGGCCCAAGTTGCCATCACGCCTGTAGGGGGGTGGGCGTGGGTTAATACGATAGCTTTGACGAATGCACCTGATGCAAAGCCAGTGATTCTTTGGAAGACGGGCATCCCATTGATCTCGTTCAGGACCTTCTCATTCATTGAGTGGTTATCAAGATTTTTGGGCGCTCTTTGCCCACCGCCGTGAGATATGCCATAGCGTAGAGTGATGAAGGCGCTGCGCCGATGGCAGTGCTGCCCTTTTGGAACGTGGCAGCGAGAGCGGAGGCGTTTGAGGGTCAGAGCGGCTTGCATGTGGAGTAGTGGCCAGTCGCTGCTGCCAGGTTGACCAGCGAGAATTCCTAGGAGGCGGCCGGCTTTGTCCACGATAGGAGTTGGTGTCCTTGGGATGTGTTAACAGGCGGTTTGGTAGCCGTACTTTCCGACTTACCTTCCATCCCAGGCATGCAGTTTGAATCCAAACTTCGAACCCTCTCCAACCAGCTCCTCCAAGTTGTACAGCTTCTTCTGGCAATCGCGGTTATCCAACCCAGTGAATCCTGTACTGACATAGCTTGATTTACTCGAGTCGATGTTGGTGCGTAGGGGGTCGCTCGCCCCGAGAATGTCGACCGTTCGTTGAGTGCGGGGCTTGAGGTTGGCATAACTTGCGTCGCGGGCTTCCTGTCGCCGTTTACTACGATTTGCATGGCCTTGAAGTTTTTTCTTCACTTTCCGACGATCTTTTCGGCTGGTGGATTGAGTGCCTGTAGATTGAGCGGAGGGGTTGTGGCCAATTGCGTCGCTGGGTTCGCTGGTGCCGATGTCGAGATCCTCCACGTCTGTAGCAGAAGCTGGATTCAAGGTCGGAGAGGGCGGAGGTGTGCACTCGGGTGTAGTGAGAGGGGAGAGATCCGATGTACCGAAAAGGGCCTCGGCCCAGGCAGCGTGGTCTAAGGCAAGCTGAAGCTGTGCCTTTGTGTCGAAGGCGGCTGGTGCCATCACGTGGTTCTTGGGGTGTTCTGGATCTGAGGGGTAGTTAGCTGTGTCTGATAGATTGTGCGAGGGAGAGGAGAGGTGGCAGGGCGTGCTCGCGTCAGACACTGAAAGGGGAGGCGCAGGCGCGTCGTGTTTGGGTGCAATCCAGTGTATTCCCGTGCTCGAGTATTCCTGGCCAAACATTGCATCGCAAGGTATGAAGGGGAAAAAAGGTGTGGGACTGAAAGGTTGAAACTTACCAACCATGGCATATGCAGAGGATGCGACCTTCCTACAGACTCAGCGGGGTGAGGGCACAATGTTCGAATGGCAAGCCGAGGCCCGAGGTGCACAAATCAACAAAGTATATTCACACGGGCCGGCCCGTCCCTTCTCCTAGATTCCCATGTCCGTTGGCGCTGGCACGAAGAGAAAGCGCGCTGCACGAGCAGTCTACCACGACACCGTGCCCCATGACGATGGCTACCGAACTGTTTTCGAGAAGCCCCTAGGGAATCCTCATCCCTCCTCTTTGACGACTCGCACCGAAGCCGACACTTGGGCTACCACTACAAGCTGGGCCCCCCCCAATGACCTTCTGTTCGCGCTAGATCCGAACGGCGAACTCTACGATACGGCAGTGGATGCTGATGTGATGGAGGAGATCGTCATGGAAGGAGATAAGTCTGCAAAGAAGAGCAAGGTTTCGGTGAGTTACCTACACCCACCTCCTGATGGAATTAAGTTCATCATTGTTTGCAGAGGCGGCCGCATGTGGTGTGGATGGAAGTCCATCGAGAGGAATATCTTCTCGAGATGATGAGGTGGTCGGGGCGGGGCGATTTTCGGACGGCAAAGCAGTGTTCAGACTGCATCGCTCGCCAAGCTGAGGTTCCTGGCGAACCTCGGTTTCGGTGTCTCGAATGCGCTCTGCCAGACCTCATGTGCAACTCCTGTTGTCTGCGACGTCATAAGCTTCACCCTTTTCATTGGGTACAGGTAGGTTGTGGTCTATATCATTTATCTCTGCCACTAACGACGCTCGGAGTACAGGAGTGGAACAGCGATTCCTTCGAGCGGAAATCGCTGAAGTCAATTGGTCTCAGATATCAGCTAGGACATGCTAGCATGTACTGTGCAAACCCAACACCTTGTCATGCAGGGATGCTCGTTCTGCACACCAATGGAATCCAGAGTGTTGCCATTGACTACTGCAACTGTTCGCGTGCCCAACCGCCCCATATACAACTGCTACGCCGGCAGCTCTACCCTGCGTCCCAAATCGCCGTCAAGACTTGCGCAACATTCTCTCTTCTTCGACACCTTCACAAGCTGGCGCTTGCGACGAAAGCCTCAACGTACGATTTTTATCGCTTGCTCGAGCAGCTCACGGACAACACGGGGATTGGTTCTCCCAAGTCGCGGTATCGTGCCCTGTTTCGTATGGTGCTTCAATGGCGCCACTTGAAGATGTTGAAGTGGGGCGGAAGGGGTCACGACCCGACTGGGGCTCGAGGCACTCAGCCGGGGGAGCTTGCAATTCTCTGCCCGTCGTGTCCACGGCCTGGGGTCAATTTGCCCGAGGGATGGGAGCAAGCCCCAGCAGAGATGAGGTCAGTCCTCAACCAATTCTGTAGATGTCAGTACCGCTGACGGGGCCCCAGGTTTCTCTACATGGCGATTGTTTGTATGAACGCCAACTTCAGGCTGAAGAACAACTTGGTGTCCAACTATTCTCAGGATCCCGGGTTAGGTGTGGGTTGGGCATACGTGCTCCGGCGTAACCCGTACGAGAAATATGTCACGAGTCAGGCGACTGATGAAGACGTAGGTAATCTTACACCTCGGTGAATGGTTTCTGCTAACTGCCATGCTTAGATTAGTACCTGCGTCGGATTAAAGGCGCTACTGCAAGCAAATACCAGGAATGCAAAGGGTCTGCGGTACACAGGCGGCGGGGCAGCCATTTGCGGGAGATCAGAGATGATCTTACCCCAGGGTTTTGGCAATTTGCAAAAGGGGGAGAGGTAAGTCTGAAAATCATTGGGGGCCCGCATCATCTGAACCATGCCTCCTCCAGGTATGCAAATATGGACTACATCTTCGGCGCCTCAATCCAGCAATTCATGGTCCCCCTTGTCCTCATCAGCTACGACATCGCCTGCCAGTGGTTCATAAATCTCTTCAAGCGAATCGACTCCCACTGGCCTAACGAAATCAAGCCCCGGCCTGGAATGAATCTAATCCCTGCGATCCCGAAACTTCACGAGCCGATGCACCAAACGGCCAATCATCAAGTCTACTCGCTGAACTACGTGCCAGGCGTCGGTCTCTCTGACGGCGAGTGTCCAGAGCGATTCTGGGGCCCGCACAACATACTCGGGAATTCGACTAAGATGCAGGGGCCAGGCTCACGCCAAGACGTTCTCGATGACCATTTTGGCTTTTGGAACTGGCGTAAGTACGTTGGTCAAGGTGCCACCCTCCTCCGGCGGTACAAATCAGCCGTAGCTGATCGCAATGTGCAGCGAGAGGGCCATAGGGGTTTGACTGAGTCGCTAGAGGGCCCGTTGGTGAACAAGTGGGAGCTTATGTGCTCTGAGTGGGAAGCCGAAGGTTTTAAAAAGACAAAGAAGAACCCATACGCAACGGACGGCGTTAGTGAGTTTATAACATACGCAGTTAAAAAAGTGTACTAACAAGGCCCATAGCAATCTCAGAGTCGCAGGTCAGGAAGGATCTCGCCGAAGAAGAACAGGACCGCCTTGAAGAGGGGGGGGTTTCATTGCACGTAACGAGTGCCGCAGCGTTCTTAGTTCACGGACTGGAGCTCGAAGAAGCGCAGTAAGTCGCCTTAAGAATCTACGCTTGCCCGAAGGCTAAAGTGCCCATGCAGGAGGCGGCTGTCGCGGCTGGCCAAGAAGACTACGGCTAATGCAACTGTTCGACAGGAGTCGACGGTCGCAGAACAACGGAACATCCTACGCACTCGCATCAAGACATGGGAACAGTTATATCTAATCTACATGCCTGGCCTACTCCACTACAGGACTCAAACCCTACCCGACAATAATTCACCAACTGCGAACGCAGTTCCACCTTCAACCGTGTCTGTGGGAGACAACCCCGAGGAGCATGACCTATGGCTTCCCTCCAAAATCCCTACCGCAGATCGCTCTGCTGTCTGTCAAGAAGGTCTCGCAGATATCGAGGAGAGGCTCCGGGTTGCCCAATGCCAAGACGTGCTGGAGGGCGTAAGGAATCTTCTTAAGATCAAGACTCGCATGATCGCATTCAAGAATAGGAATATCCGAGGCCAAAGGGAGGGGACTCGCTCCCGAGCTGTGATCGACCGGGTGCATGAGCGCGCGAGAAACATGGCGCAGAAGTACCGGGCATCTCGTGCTGCAAAGCTAGAACTAGCTGGTCACGGGCCATGGGAGGAGGTGCTGCTCATTCTTAAGGATGAGGACGTTTGTGGCTACCAGGATGCGAACCGGTTGCAAGTACGCCCTGGGCGCTGCAGCACGTTGGAGGATGAGGCTCTTGAGGCAGCCGGAAACGAGGGAGAGGTGATGGATGACGATGACGATGACGGGATATCATTGCAACCACAGATACGAACGCACTGCGATGGAACTAGAGAAACACGACGGACACTGTCGTGGATATGGACAACCCAGCGCTCAGCCAGCTCAGATGATGAGCAGGATGATATCCTTCGTGCAGAATGGTCAAAGAGCCGAGCCAGAGCAACGAGGACGTGGGAGGAGGTACTCAGGCTCAAGGAGGAGATGAGATGGGTGTTGGAATCCTTGGAATGGAAGTCGAGGTGGTGGAAAGCTCGTCTGGAAAGTCGCAACGACGTTGGGAAGGATATTCGAGAGGGTCTTAATGTGTATGCATTGCGGCAGAGTTCCTTGCAGCTAGCTCTTGCTGAAAAGTTCAGGGAGCTATGGAAATCGCCGTTGGCCGATTCAGCCGTGAAGTCGGTGGGTTTGCAGATGAAAGTGGGGGATACCGGTGAAGCTGGCAAAGAAGACGATGATGACGAAGGTGACGATGAAGATGGGGGCCAAGGCGGTGGATTTGACGAGGAGGATGATGAGAACCCATAGAGCACCCCCCTTCCATAGCACCTCCATTCGCCTACTCATCTCCATGGTGGGTTATCGAAGTTTGACTATTGAGCACAACCACATTATCAACCTGTGGATCCTTAAACCCATTCTCTCTGTGTCGCATTATGAACTGTATATTTAGAAGAATAATTACATCTAAACCATAACTTTACAATGAAAGTGGGAACAAGCATGAAACAAACATACAGACGTGCACTTAAACATCACCGAGGTGCCCGGAAGCGCCCAAGGAAGCGCTGGGAGCAACCCAAAATGGACTGACAGTTATGGCACGTGCTATTTTGTTGAAAGGTCCAGGAATGGTAAAGGCGGAGAGCGGAGCGTGTACCCGAACATTCCCAAAGTGCCCAACAGGCGCCAGGCGTGGTCCTGACAGCTATGACGCGTGTGTTTGATGAGCGCCCATCCGGCGCTCTTTTGGTGTTCTAATAATAGAATATGCCTGTTTCTCCCCCGCTAAAATGTGTGCCCCCGCGCCAATTTTTACGCTATTGAGAATCTAGAACTGCTACCAATATTTTCATGATTTATCGGATTTAATGCCTTTTTTTCATTTTTTTTTATGATTACATAATCCACATAATTGCCCTGCCCCCAACAACAAGCAACCCGCCCCCCGCCAACAATGAGCACCCATCCCGGACACATCCCAGACATTGTTTACATATGTTTACACACCCGCACCCCCAACGACGGCTGCCCAGCAACCCCAGCAGCATAAAAAAGCGCCCACAGGAAGTCCCCTGTGACTGGGGAAGTCCTGCCTGGATGGTTTCAGCTTGACAGGCTATTACCTGTCTTTGAAGGCTTCAGATAGCTTATATGGTTGATTCAAGAGGATTGGGAGGAACTGGCGGGGGTAGATGACTTGAGTGAGCTTCGAACGAGAACACCAGAAGAGTTATATGCACTTGCAACAAGGATTGTGGATGAGCGCACGTCGAGTGAAGCTATCGACAAAATGATGGCAAAACCCAGCTCGCAACAGGACCATCAACTCAAGCAGATCATTCTGTGGAATCGCGATGTTCTACAGTACATCACCCTGGATTATGCCATCAAAAGTGGTGATATCGCGACAATGGAAGGAATGTTGCCTCATCTGCTATATCGGTTCATTGGTGGCGGAAACAGCAAATATATGGTTGAGGTTCTTGAGCTACTTCAGGCGCTTCATCGCGAGCTTCCTGCAGATGTGGCGTGAGTGCATAGTTGTTTATAGTCAGATGAGAGCTCACCTTCATATGATAACAGAGATTTTGTCCGTGATAATTGCTGGCTTGTCAACATGTCAGGTCAGGAGAACGAGGAGGATTCTATCGACAAAGCACAGGAGCATAATATCAAGGACATTAAGGTGACCTACCGTTCAGAAGGTCCCAACATCCACTGGGACTACATGAAAAAACTCCACCCTGCTAACCATCCATGCAGTTGCAAAACACATCGAGAAGGAATTTGGGACATATAAACGAGGCCGAGCACACACAAGCCCTAGCAAAGATATTGATGTGGCTAAGTTACAGGCGGCCTACAAATAATCCGGGTTCCATCATCTGACACCTGGTCGTAAGGTGAAGAAGAAAATAGGGATGGTTGATGATTTTGCGTCTGATGGAAGTGTGAGGTTTGTGGCTGGAAAGATCTTAAAGCAGTGGAAGTACTTGCGAACATTCGAAAGGGCAACCACAGAGGATTATGAACATCTCCTCATTGATGTGGAGCATGGTTCTCAGAATCTGATGGAGGTCGAGCAGCTGCTTCCGGACGGGAGCGAGGGAGGGGCCGGGGACGGGGACGGGGACAGGGACAGGGACGTAGCAATGGACAATGCTGAGGGCTGGTGGCAGACTGTTCAACTCCTTGAGTCGCATACAATGGATTAGAGTTGTCTATGAACTGTATAAGAGATCAGTAATGAGATTTTAATTGTTTCCAGATGACATACCGTAAAGACCGACTGTTCAAAAACAGGAGGTGGGTCGTTCGTAGCTGATGCAAATGGTGGAGGTGGCGCCGCTGATTCAAGTGAGAAAACTGAACACCCAGGAAGGCATCCAGTAGACCCACGAGGAGTACACGTCGCACGAGTTTTCCTTGTAGAAGTCACCTGTGGTGTATTCAGAACTTTGCTAGCCCGATTTTCCTGCTCTCGCTCCTTGTCTTCTAGACGCCTCTTTTCCGCTTTACGTATCTGGGTTTGCTTCTTCCTCTCGGCGGCCTTAGCGCGCTTTGCACGGCCTCGTTGGTCTTCATCGGCCTTGTCAATATTGGCCAATAGTTGAAGGACTTCTTCTCCATGGTGCGGTGCATATATTCATCCTGTCGCTGCCTGAATGTCTTCTGCGGTTTTGAAGTTTTGAGCTGATGCTAGCTTCTTAAGTGTAACATCTGGCATGAGGAAAGCAGCGGTCAATGAGCTGGGGGTGTAGCGAGAGAGCTTTGTTTTCAGGCGCTGTTACGATTTTTCTCTTTCTTTACGGACCACACTCCTCTACCACATGATCCAATCACGTGTACGGCTGCGCTCACCTTTTCTCTTTTCTTTGTACTATAGTGACTCATTCCCGACTCATTACTTTCTCGTCTCCTATTATGCTTGACTCGTACGGACTCACAGTGACTCCTACCTTCTATCAAATATGACTCCATCGTTTACTATAAAACACAGTAGAGAACAGGGATGTACCTTAGCTAGTTCTTAACTCGCAAACCTTGTATCTACTCTAACACAGACAATACCTCATCCGAGGCATTCTGTTTATTGAGATAAAGGCCAGACCCGACCTCTCTGACTATAGACAGCGTCTTCGACCTAAGTCTATTGTCTCGGTCGTAACA
>Ga0247741_1001057_pt1 | contig 15125 bp, 17 predicted proteins | sample UWRJL213509R2_FD_180945 | JGI IMG/M metagenome (GOLD analysis project Ga0247741, IMG submission 180945) | Plant litter microbial communities from Arlington Agricultural Research Station in Wisconsin, United States - UWRJ-L213-509R-2 | ecosystem: Environmental > Terrestrial > Plant litter >... | reverse complement strand
CGGCGATTCCCGACCTCAACCCGACCGGCGCCTCGGTCAACATTCCCGTGACCGGCGTCACCGGCTCGGTCGCGCTCACGGTCTCGGTCGACATCAAGCACACCTACTCGGGTGACCTCACGCTCACGCTCCTCAAGGACGGCAGCCGCGTGAAGGAGCTGCGGAAGAACCAGGGCGGCTCGACGGACAACATCGTCGAGTCGTACAGCCTGACGGCGGCGGAAGTCGGCGCGTCGCCGAACGGCCAGTGGACGCTGAAGGTCGTCGACAACGCGGCCCAGGACACGGGCACGGTCGACTCGGTGAAGCTCTCGTTCGAGTAAGCAGTCTCCCTTCCTAGCCTCGCTTGTGACGCCTCGCGGCCCTCCGCGGGGCGTTTGTACGTTTGGGCGGTGATCACGGAGCGTCGCGGAAGCGGTACGCACGCGCGGTGGCGTCGGGGATCGTGAACGTCTTCTTCTGGTACTTCGTCACGGAGAGTCCGCTCATGACCGGCGTGAACGGGCCGGTCTCGGAGTCACCGGCTTCGATCACGTACATGCGGCCGGGAATCATCGTGGTGGTCTCGATCGAGAGCGCACCGCCCTCGTAGTGCGTACGGAACCCATTCCCGAACGGGCGCGCGAGCGGCTCGCCGATGAACAGGCCCATACCGGGCGACGACACCGATTTCCAGTACGCCTCGACGAGCGTGTTGCCGCCGACGTAGCGCGGGATGAGCACGCGCGGATCGGGGAACTTCTGCTGGAACGCGAACGGCTCCACCACGGTGCCGAAGCTGCCGGTGGCGCCGGCCTTGATGAACTCGAAGCAGCTCATCTGCCCCGACGTCGGGACCTGGCCGCCGTACGACGTGAGGTGATCGGCGACCGCGCCGGGGAGATACGTGTTCGTGCCGAGGTTCGGAACGCTCGCGAGGCCCTGCACGTAGAACAGGACGTCGGTCTTGCCCATGATGCTGTCGGCCATGACGATGCTGCCGTCGATGCCGGAGGCGGTCGTGTCCCACGTGTCGAGGAACTTCTGGCACTCGTTGATGTAGCCGTACGTGGGGTTCAGCACGCAGCGTGCGCTGCGGATGCCGTCGCTCGTGCTCATCAGATACGCGCTGCCCGTGGGCCACGTGTCATCGGAGGCCACGCCGCGATCGATCAGCGCCTTGGCCTGCTCGATGGTCGTGGCGGGAATCATCATCGCCGGGCGGAACGCGTGATCGGTGAACGGCGCGGTGGACCTCGGATCGGCGACGTACGGATTATCCGGACCGCACTTCGGGCTCGTGTTGCTGCACGCGTTGGTCGTGGGATCCTTCGGGATGTAGCCGAGGGCGAACGCGCTCGTGATCGACATGTAGTCGACCACGTACGGCTGCGTCCACGTGATCGCGAGCGCCTGCACGTCGGCCGAGAGGGCGGCATCGACCTGCGCCTTCAGCGGCGTGAACGCGGTCACCGAGAGACCCGCACCCGCGGGCACGTGCAGATGCACGACGTTCGCCGCGGGGATCCCGCGCGCGGTGACGTAGTACTCGGCGATCTGCACCGAGAGCGGATCGTCGTCGTTGACCAGCACGCCGAGCTGATCGGCGGTGATGCCCGTGCGCGGCACGATCACCGCGGGATCCGCGGGCGCGGCGTCGGGGCCGGCATCGGCGCTATCGCCGGACTTCTTGTCGCTGCACGCGACCGCTGTGAGCGCGATCACGATGGAGAGGTGGCGCATGCCCGAGGCTACACCACGCGCGGGCGCTACTGGATCACGCCTCCGTTTACCGGCGGTCGAGCAGGCTCTTGGCGTCCGCGGCGTTGTTCCCCTCGGGGAACCGCCGCAAGTAGGTCTGGAGATACGTGCGGGCCCGCGGATCCTTGCGGTCCGCGGCCAACCGCGCCGCGGCGAAGAGTGCGTTCGATGCCCACGCCGACGTTCCGCGCGACATGGCGACGTAGCCGGCGATCGCGGCGTCGGGGTTCTTCGCCTCGAGCGCGGTCAGCCGCTCGAACTCGGCCTGTTCTGCCCCCTTCACGCTCGGCGCGGGCGGCTTTGGAACCGCCGCGATGGTCGGGGGAGGCGCCGGGGCGACCGCGATCGTGGTGGCCGCACCGGGCGCCTCCGAGCTCCAGCGTTGGCCGGCGCCGACGGGCGTGGTCGCGCCCTGGAACACGACGTCGACGAGCCCATGGTCCACCGTCACGGTGACGCGCTCGTCGTAGCGGGCCACCTCGAACTTCGTGCCGACGACGCGTACGACGACATCACCCGCGCGCACGATGAACGGCGGTCGTCCCGCACGCGGCTCGACGGTGAATCCGACGTGACCACGTTCGACGAGCACGCTCGGCGCCGCCGCCTCGTGCGTCATCACGATCGCGGTCCGCGCTCCGAGGGCGAGGTGCGCGTCGCCGAACAGCACCGACGAAGGTGCGTTGCCGGCGACCACGCGGGACGGCTCGCTCGGCGCATCGCTCCCGCCACCGCGCAGCCCGAGAACGAGGGCGATCGCCGCCGCCACCGCGAGCGCGGGCGCCGCGAGCCACATCCAGCGCCGTCGCACCGGGGCGACCATCGGACCCACCGACTCGGCGTCGAGGCGTTGCATGAGGCCGCGCTCGACGCGCGCCCACGCGACGTCCGACATCGGATCCACAGGCGGAGGCCCACTCGGCACATTGCTCATGGCGTTTCCTCCTGGGTTCCGTTCAGCTCTGCGACGTACTGCGCGAGCACGGGATCGCGAGCGACGCGCTTCGCGAGATCCTTGCGGGCGCGCCACACCCGCGTCTTGACCGCCACCACAGATGATTCGGTGAGCACCGCGACCTCCGCGAGGGGCAAGCCATCGACCGCCGCCAGCGCGAAGGCGATGCGCTGCTTGGGTTCGATCCGATCGAGCGCGACGTAGAGGCGCCGTGCGACCTCGCGGAGCTGCGCCTGCCGGCGCGTATCGTCATCGCCCGCGAGCTCGTCCTGCACGAGCGCGAGGTCGATCGATGCGGGCTTGCGGCGCGAGATCGCGAGATAGGCGACCCGCGTCGCGATCGTCTGGCACCAGCGCGAGAGCGTGCTGTCGCCGCGGAACGTCTTCAGCGCGCGGAAGATCTCGAGGAAGGCATCCTGGATCAGATCCTCGAGCTCGCGATTCGAGCCGAGGATCCGGAACAACGTGTGATGCACCGCCGCGCGTTGCGCGTGGAAGAGCTCGCGCTGCGCCGCGCGATCGCCGCTCGCCGCCCGACGCGCGAGCGCCAGGTCCAGCTCGCGAACCGGCGAGGGAGCCCCCATCTCCGGCTTAGTGGGAGACGCCGGCGGTTTGGTCGCAGCCAATTACCGCCCCAGATCGACCGCGAGCACGAAGCCGACGGCGACCGCGAGCTTCGAGGCCTCGAAGACCTGGGGCGTGGCCATGCCGGGCCCCGCCTTGGTGTAGGCGGGTGCGCCGGGTGTACCTACCAGCTCGACGCCGGCGCCGGCCGTGAACGCGGACACGCGCCGGCGCAGGTAGCCACCGCCGCGCAGCGTGAGAAGCGTCGGCCGTTCCGTCCGGACCATCATCATCTCGGTACCGTCGAGCGTTCCGCGTACAACGCCGGCGCCGAGCCAGGGCTCGAGCTCCCACGGTCCGCGCGTGTGGGTCCAGCTCGCCGCGGCGAGCAGCGCCCAGTCACTCCACGCACCCTTGAAGCCCGCGGCCTCGATCTCGCTCGACGTGCCGATATCCGCGCGACCACCGATCCTCCAGCCGCGCGCCGAGCTCGGGCGCACCATCACCGCAAGCGTCGCGCGGCCTCCCGAGCCCTCGTCGCCACCGGTGGCGAGGCGCGCGGCCGCACCCACCTCGAGTCTGACCTCGACGTGATCGCGCGCGACGACCGGAGACGTCACGGTGGATTCGCCGGTCGGCGGAGGCAGCCGCATCATGGTCTTCACGGTGAGACCCGCGGCGGCCGCGCTCGCGGCATCGAAGCGACCCGCGCGTGCGGGCCGGCGCTCGCTCGTATCGCTTACCCGGTCGAAGACCACGAGCTGATCGCCGTCTCGCCACACCACGAAGCGTGCGCCGGTCGCGGCGGCGCGGGCGTGCGCGGAGGCATCGTCGTCGGGTACATCCGCCTCGACCACCACGGTGAGCTTCCACGGCGCGAGCGACGTGGTGACCGCATGCAGGAGCTCCGGGTCCGGGTCGGCCAGGAGAACGCGCTGAGGGGGCGCGGCGTGCGCCACGCTCGCGAGCGCCACGATCAGAAGTGCTACTCGGGACACGGGCTCTCGGCTCCGGACCGAGGGAAGGTGACCGACCGGAGCACCGGCACGTACTCGAGGATGGCGCGGTCGGTCTCCGCCGTGCGCGCGCCGAACGGGTACGCGAACGACGTGACCTCGTAGCCATCGGCGCGCAGGACGTCGATCGATGGCAGCACCTCGTCGTCGAGGTACGCCTTCATGCCGTGCGCCTCGACGTACTGCGGCCCGTTGAGGTGATTGACCGTATGCGCTTCGATCGCGTGACCGTCGCCGGCGAGCAGCTTCACCTTGGCACGCTGTTCGTCGGGGATCACGGCGTAGCGGCTGATGAAGAACGTGACGCGGGCGCCGTACCGGTCGAAGAGCGAGCGCAGGTCGACCCAGGCGGAGATCGCGGTGTCGTCGAACGACAGCGCGAGGCCGGGACCGGTGCCCTCGCCGCGCGCGAAGTCCGCGTAGGTGACGAAGGCGAGGTTGCGGTCGGCGGCGCCCTTGACGACGTACTCGATGTCCCCGACTTCGACGGTCTTCTCCGGGTTGTGCGCGTAGATCTCGACGACCTCGCTCCGGGCCACGGCGCGATCGAGCGCGCTATCGAGGTTCGCGTGCGTCAGGCCCGACTTGCGATCGAGGTCGACGGCGCAGTGCACCTTGCGTCCGTCGCCGTTGTAGTAGATCGAGTCGACCTCGTCGAGATCGCGGATGCAGCCGCCGCCGAGCGTCGCCGCGAACAGGCATGCTAGGGTCGCGCGGTGCGAGCGCAGGTTGTCGCGATCATCGTCATGATCGCCGCGCGCGTGGAGCCCGCTCGGGCCGAGCCGATGGTGCTCGGCCAAGGCGAGGTCTACGCGCGGCTCGTCACCGAGGTGGATCTCGCCCCGCGCCGGCGCGCACGCCCGCTCTCGCTCGCGCCCGACGTCTGGTTCGGTGTCACGGATGCGTTGACGGTCGGCGTGATCCACAGCGCCACGAGCGTAGATCGAATCGACGCCGGTTCCTCGTTTTGCGTGCGCGAGCTTTCCACGCGCTGCTCGGGTCTCTACCGGGGCAGCGGCGTCGACCTGCGCATGAAGTGGACACCCCACGTGGCCTGGCATGTGCGCGCCGTGTTGCGGGATGTCGATCCGGTGAAGCCCGCCGTCACGGCCGGCGCGCTGCTGCGCTGGACGCGCGGCACCTTCATCGTGGAGACCGATCCGTACATCCGCGTCGGTCTCGCGAAGCGCGACGCGGGAAACCGCGACGCCCTCGTGGTGCCTGTCTGGCTCGGACGCCGCCTCGGCGACCGCGCATCGTTCGCGGTGCATACCGGCATCGATGGCGATCTCGCCGTGTGGCGCGACGGCTGGCACGTCCCGCTCGGTCTCCGCTTCGAGGTCACGCCGGCGCGTGCGATCGCCTTCGGTGTCGAGGGCGGGTTCACCAGCCTCCTCGGGCCGCAGAACACGGCAGACCAGCGCGCGATCGCGGTCTACGCGGCGTACTACGCGCGGTAGCGGCTCGGCTACAATCGGCGCGTCGATGTCGCAACGCGAGACGAAACGGACCACGATACCTCCTCGGCCGCGGCGCACCACCACGCGCCGCGGGATGCCGGCCATGTCGATCGATCCCGATGCCGAGCTGACCCAGTTCGGCGCACCGCCGGTACGGGACGACGGCGACGACCAGACCGAGCCCGCGATGTCCGCTCGCCCGACCCGGCGGGACGTCGTCGCACCGGATGTGGAGATCACGATCTCGCGCGCGCCTCCCCGCCGCGGACCGCGCGGCGAGTTCAGCATCCCCTCGGCGCGCGGCATCGCGACCGACGTGGTCTCCGGCCTCATCGAGCGCAAGCGCGGCGATACCACGCCGCCCCGGCGGAAGCGCAACTCGATGCCGATCGAGACGGTTCACCTCGCATCGGCGACGAAGCGCGAGATCACCGTGATCATCAAGGACCAGCCGATCACGCTCGCGCGGCATGACGCCCTCGCGCTCGCGCAGATCATCCTCACCGCGTTCGACTGATCGTGGGACTTGCCTACGTCGACGCGGCGGTGAGCGGTGCCTGCTCGCGCGTCTGCAGGAAGCGGAGCTGCGGGAAATCGAGCTTCGCGCGGTTGAGCTGCCACTCGTTGCGCCCGAGGAACACGGTCGCGCCGGAGTGATCCTCGGCGATGTTGTCGCGGTTCTGATCCGCGAACTTCTTGATCTGCTTCGGGTCATCCGAATCGACCCAGCGCGCGACTTCGAACGACGTGCCTTCGAAGTGGCAGGGCAAGTTGTACTCGGAGCGAATGCGATCGGCGAGCACCTCGAACTGCAGCGCGCCGACCACGCCGACGATGAAGTCGGAGCCGAGGAACATCTTGAACACCTGCGCGGCGCCTTCCTCGGCGATCTGCTCGAGCGCACGGCCGAGATGCTTGGCCTTCATCGGGTCGTCGGCGCGCACGCGGCGCAGGAACTCCGGCGCGAAGCTCGGGATGCCGGTGAAGTGCAGCGCCTCCCCCTCGGTGAGCGCGTCGCCGATCCGCAGCGTGCCGTGGTTCGGGATGCCGATGATGTCGCCGGCCCACGCCTCTTCGGCGAGCTCGCGCTCGTTCGCCTGGAACACCATCGCGTTGTGCACGCCGAGCGACTTGCCCGTGCGCGGATTGGTGAGCTTCATGCCGCGCTCGAACCGGCCCGATGCGAGCCGCACGAACGCGATGCGATCGCGGTGCTGCGGATCCATGTTCGCCTGGATCTTGAACACGAAGCCCGAGACCTTCGGATCACTCGGCAGCACGCTGCGCTCGCGCGCCGGCTGCGGGCGCGGCGGAGGAGCGAGCGCGGCCACGCCGGCGAGGAGCTCGCGCACGCCGAAGTTGTTCACGGCGCTGCCGAAGAACACCGGCGTCAGGTGACCCTCGCGATAGAACTCGAGGTCGAACTTCGGGCACAGCTCGCGGACCATCGCCACGTCGTCGCGCAGCTTCGCGACCGCCGTGTCGGGCAGCAGCTGATCGAGCTTCGGGTCGGTGAGGCCCGACACCGTGATCCCCTCCTGGATGTACTCGCCCTTGCTGCGCTCCATCAGGATCAGCTGATCGGCGAACAGGTCGTAGCAGCCGCGGAACTCGCGCCCCATGCCGATCGGCCAGCTCGCGGGCGTGACCTCGAGCTGGAGGTCCTTCGCCACCTCGTCGAGCAGCTCGAACGGGTCGCGGCCTTCGCGGTCCATCTTGTTGATGAACGTCACGATCGGCACGTTGCGCAGCCGGCACACCTCGAACAGCTTGCGCGTCTGCGCCTCGATGCCCTTCGCCGCATCGATCACCATCACCGCCGAATCGACGGCGGTCAGCGTGCGGTAGGTGTCCTCGGAGAAGTCCTCGTGGCCCGGCGTATCGAGCAGGTTGAACGTGCAGTCGGCGTAATCGAACGTCATCACCGACGTCGTCACCGAGATTCCGCGCTCGCGCTCGACCTTCATCCAGTCCGACCGCGCGCGCCGCCGATCGCCGCGGGCCTTGACCGCACCGGCGAGCTGGATCGCGCCGCCGAACAGCAGCAGCTTCTCGGTCAGCGTGGTCTTGCCCGCATCGGGGTGCGCGATGATCGCGAACGTGCGCCGTCTCGCGATCTGCGCCGGTAGCTGCGGGTCCTCGGCCATGGCCGGCGCAATCTACGGGGTGCGCCAGACGGACGCAACCACGGTATGCTCCCTGCGTGAACAGGTCTTTCAAGTGGACCACGCACGAGGAATTGGCGCGTGACACTCATAAGTACTGGAAGCGTCAGTCCGTGGTGAAGCGCATCTCGGCGGTCGAGCTGATTCGGCGAGCAGGACAGGGGTTGTTTCATGGAGCTCCAGCCCGACTGGAAAGAGTTTTTGAGCTTGTTGATGCGCCATGGGGTCCGGTTCGTAGTGATCGGCGCCCACGCGCTCGCGGCAAACGGCCGGCCGCGGTACACGGAGGACTTCGACGTGTTCGTCGAGCCGTCGACCGCAAACGCGCGCCGGGTGGTTAAGGCGCTCGTGGCGTTCGGGTTTGGCGCCAAGGCAAATGCGTGGCGTGAGTTCGCGCAGCCCGACAAGATCCTTTTCATCGGACGCAGGCCGCTGCGAATCGACGTGCTCACAAGCATCTCGGGCGTGACCTTCGACGCTGCCTGGCGAGGACGACTCATCGCGTCGACGGACATCGGTGACGTTCCGGTGCTCGGGATTACCGAGCTTCGACGCAACAAGGCGGCGAGCGGACGAACGAAAGACTTGTTCGACCTCGCACTTCTCGACGAAGGCTCTACTCCAGTTGCAAGCCGCAGTCGGAGCAAGCCCCGTCGACGAGCGGCGCCGCCGTCCCGCACGCGGGGCAAGGCGGCTCCTCGGACTCCAGAGAAGAGGAAGCCGAAGCCGAAGCCGAAGCGCTGAGCGCGTCGGGATCGACGCCCTCGCGGATCAGCGCCTCGCGCCAGTCATCCTGGAGGAGCGCGCCGAGCTTCGGAAGATCTGCCTCCTGGACCAGGAGGTGAGTCTTGGTCCCTCAACCCTTACCGGCGCCCGGCGGGCAGCCGACCAGCACGGGGATCCCTGCATCCAGGCAACGGTCCCGCAGCTTCTTCATGTCGGCGATGGAGCCCGAGAGGGCAGGCACCACGGGCGCGCCGTCGAGCAATTCCTCCGCCTTGCCGGCGGTTAGCCTATCCATCACTCGACTTATTCCACGTTTCGACCGGGTGCGTCGTCGAAAATATCGCCCGACCCGACGACGACTTGAGACAATATCTCGAGCGCGATCTCCGGGGAGGTCGCTGGTTGGGTGTACTGTCCCCCGCAACTTCTGCCGGAGAGTGTCTCGTGAAAGCTGCCAAGGCTCTGTTCGTTCTGTTCGGTGCAATCGGTCTCGTCTCGCTGTTCCTGCCGATCATGGAGGGCTTCCCGTCGCTCTTCGCGGCGGATAAGGCCCAGTTCGGCATCATGGCGGTCGCCTATGGCATCCCGCTCGTCGCCGGTGCAATGGCGCTCGCGAAGCCGCCGGCGCAGTCCTGGCAGGCGATCGCCGCGCTTGTCGGCTTCGGTCTCGCCGCGTTCAAGTCCCATGTCTGGGAGACGCTGCCCCACATCATGGACCTCCCCACGGCGATGAAGCTCATGGTCGTCGCGGCCGTGGGCGGTCTGATCGCGGCCATTGTCGGCCTCGTCAAGCCCGAAGCCCGCGCGTAACCAGCGCTCGTCGTGAACTGGCCGCGCTCTTTACCGGGCGCGGCCTTTTCCATTTGGAGGCACCGTGAAGAAGCTCGCTCTCCCCATCATCGCGTTCTCCGTGCTCGGGCTCGTGAGCCTGTTCATCCCGATCGATCACGGCTCGATGTTCAGCGTGTTCCTCGAGTTCGACAAGTTCCGCCTCGTGCTCATGCTCGCGGCGTTTGCCGTGCCGGGCGTGATGGCGGTGCTCGCGATGCGCGCGGTCAAGGTCGAGTCGTGGCACGGCATCGCGGCGCTCGCGGGCTTCGCGGTGGCCACGGTGAAGTCCGAGCTGTGGACGTTGGTCTCGAACATCACCAAGCTGCCAACGGCGATGCTGGTGATGACGATCGCGATCCTCGGCGGCGTCTTGTGCTCGCTGATCGCCGTGGCGACCGAGCCGAAGAACTGACTACTTTTTGAAGAACTTGTCGAAGGCGCGACGCATGGCGCCTCCGCCCTTCTTCTGCTGCGCGTTGTAGGCATCGTTGCCGTACGCGATGCGCGCGGACGGGTCGATGCCGTACTGCACGTAGAGGCTGAGGAGGTCGTGGACCATCGCCGAGATGCCGGTGGTCCGCAGGTCGTAGCTGAGGCAGTAGCTATCCGGCTTGTTCCGGATCATCGCCTTCGCGATGATCATCAGGATCAGCGGGTCGATGAGCTCGCCGTTGCCATCGAGGTAGTGCTTGTAGCTGAAGAAGCGATCCTCGGGCGCGAGCTCGGCGGCTCCCTGGCCCTCCTGCTTCGGCGCGCGCATGTTCTGGATCGTGCGGTACTCGTGCTCGATGTACGCCGCGATCGAGTTGTTCTCGTCGCGCTTCTCGTACTCCACGAACTTCCGGAACGCGTCGAACAGGTTCTTCGGGTTCGCGTACGCGCCGCTGATCAAGTAGTAGAACACCGCGCCGAGCGAGTAGATGTCGGCCGGGCGACCCACGCTCTTCATCACGCGCGCGCGCACGTTGACCTCGCTCGGCTCCGCGAACGGGCGATTGAGGAGCAGCTTCTTGCGCGTGCGATCGGCCGCCGCGATCGAGTAGTGCTCGTTGCGGTTGAACAGCGAGAACGTGTCGTTCTCGTAGATGTCGATGTAGAAGTCCTCGAAGAACTCCACCTCGGGCGAGCCCTGCGTGCAGTTCACGAGCAGCTCGACGGTGTTGGTCTCCTGCTCCGGGCTTTGGAAGTAGAGCGTGCCGGGCACGGCCTGGAACCGCGTCATCGAGAGATCGAGGTCGGCGTCGGCGACCTTGCCGACGTTGAAGTCCGCGAGCTTGATCTTCATCTGCGAGCCGCGCAGGTTCGGATCGGGCAGCTTGACGAGGATGTTCGCCGGCTTGATATCGCGGTGACACGTATCGCGCACGAGGTGCGAGAACTCGACCGCGGTGGCGACGGGGATGATGTACTCGAGCACGCGGAAGATGCGCTCGCGGAGCGGCACGGCGAGCAGGTCATCGCGGCGGCGCTTCTGGCGCGCGCCCTTCAGGCGCTCCTCGAGGCTCATGTCGAGCAACTCGAGGATCATGAAGTCGTTCTCGACGCGCTCGCGCACCATCGGCGGGATGAAGCCGGCGCTATCGCCTTCACCGGAGCCCAGCAGCTCGACGATGTTCGGATGACCCTGGACGCGCTCCAGGATCTCCTTCTCCATCTGGAACCGCATCTGATCCTCGCCCGTCACGCCGCGCTGCAGGCACTTGATCGCGACCGGGCGGCGCAGGGTGGTCTTGCTCTCGACCCAGCGCTCCTCGCCGAGATACGCCTTCGCGAACCGACCCGAGCCGAGCTCGATCGGCTGACCCGTCTCGTCGACGACGAACGCGTAGATGCGGCTGCGCGCGACGTACGGCGTGGGCTGCGCGATCACGCCGGAGACCTGGCTCATCGGCGGGCCCGGCATCTGCTGCATGATGCTGTTCGGCGGCGGCTGCATCATCCCCGGACCGGGGTTGGTGCTGTTCGCGACCCAGTTCTGCTGTTGGGGGTGCGGCGGCAGCGGCGCGCCGAACTGCGGCGGCGTCGGCTGCGGCGGCGGCGCTTGCGAGGGCGGCGGCGGCTGCGCGTGCATCTGGCTCGGATGCGGGCGCGGCGTGCCCTGCGGCGGCGGGGTCGGCGCCGGCGGGATCTGGTTGACGTTGGTCTGGTCGCCCTCGAAGTCCTGGTAGTCGTCCTCGCGCTGCATCGGCTGCGAGTGCTTGCGCGGCGGAGAACCGGGAGGACCGGACGGCGGTCCGGGTGGCGGAGTGTGAGCCATAGGCGAAGTGGTGGCGGACTACCTGCGTCCCACAGGCGTCTTTGGGATCGCGCGTCCCCGAGTGTAGACGAAGTATGCGTCGGATCCTGGCCCGAAGTCGAATAGTATCGGGTCCGTACAGTCCTCGGTCCGGATCGCGACACGCTCGCTCCCCAGCGCGAACGCGAGCTGGTTGACCGGTTCGGCGACACCGGTCGAGACCCGGATGTGCCCGATCTCCTGTGCGCGCGGCGTGACCAGCGCGATGTCGCCCGGGTGGTCGATCTGGACGGCGGGGCTCGGTCGTCCCCCGAGGTGGGCGACGAAGCAGGTCATTCCCTTCATGTGAATGACGAGGCCGGCGGGCCCGTGGATCAGTGTCACGCGCACCTTCGTGTTCTGCGCGCCGGTCAGGTCGGTCTGGTTCGCAGCGCCGAGCTGGAGGAAGTGCACGGCGCGATCGCCGGCGGGTTGCGGCAGGTCGGTGAGCCCGAGGATCCGTGCCGGTCCGGTCGGCGACGAGGTGTTCGCCATCCACGGCGTTCGCAGATCGGCGTGGGAGTAGACCGCCGGCGTGTGCCGTTGCGGCGGCGCCGGCGGCTCGGGAGGCTCGGGCACCGTGGGAGTTCCGGCGGGCGGCGTGATCGCGGCGTTCGGAATCGTCGGCGTCAGCGGCTGCGTGTTCTCCATCGGCGCCTGCTTCGGCTCGGGCGCGTCGAGCGCGGCCTGGAGGAGCGTCGCGAGCTCGTCGACCTTGGCGAGGCGCTTCTTCGGATCGAAGGCGAGCGCGTGGGTAAACAGCTCGATGATCGACGTCGCGATACCGAGCGGTACGAGGGCATCGCGGACGTGCTCGTCCGCGTGACGGCGCTTCTTGTACCCGGCGTACACGTCCTCGTCGGCGAAGATCGCCTTGCCGGAGAGCATGTACACGGCGACGACCGCGAGCGAGTAGATATCCGTCGACGCGCTGACGGGTTGACCCGCGAGCTGCTCCGGTGCGGCCCAGCTCGGCGAGTACATCGCGAGCTTCTGACCGGCGACGATCGCGGTGTCCTCGGCGCGCTGGCCGGAGTCCTCGGAGTCCGCGCTCCACTTCGCGATCCCGAAGTCGGCGAGCTTGGGCAGCTTGCGCACGCCGACGGAGCCGAACAGGATGTTCTGCGGCTTGATATCGCGATGCACGATCCCGAGCGCGTGCGCCTCGGAGAGCGCGGCGCACATCGCGACGGTGATCCGCGCCGTCTCGCCGATCGTCTGCTTGCCCTGCTCGCGGATGATCTGCGAGAGCGTGCCGCCGCTCATGTACTCGCAGACCTGCAGCGGCATGCCTTCGGCATCCTTCGGTCCGAGATGACCGAAGTCGTAGATGCGCAGCGTGTTCGGATGCGTCAACCGCGAGAGCGCGAACGCCTCCTGCACGAAGTGCTCGTAGCTCGTGCGTCCCACGCCCGACTTACCGCCGAGACCGCTGAACACCTTGATGCACACGGGCCGCGAGAGCCGCTCGTCCTGACCGCGATAGACGACGCTGTGACCGCCCGATGCGATCTGCTCGACGACTCGATAGCGATCGAGGACCAGATCGCCGAGCTTCACGGCAAGCGGCGGTGGTTCCGGTGCCTTCGGCGGCTTCGGTGCGCTCCCCACGAGCCATCATGGTACCGCGAATCGGGAGCACCGCCCGGCCCCGGGCGGCGGGCTCTCCCTCACAGCTTCTGTGATGTGATCAAGGGTGCGCGAGCACGGTGGCCGATGCAGGAGCCACTGCGGACAACCGGTAGAACACGGTTGTCCCCGCTCCGCCTGTCGCGTCCTCGACACCGGCCGACGCGCTCGCCGTGGAGTGTTGATCTCCGGATCGACGACGATCACCTCGCGAGCTGGTCGATCGTCACGTCGTACTCGGTCGTGGTGTTGCCGGCCGCCGTGCCGATCGTCAGCGAGCGTGCATCTCCGATCACGATCGCGTAGCGGCGCACGGGTGGTTGATGAGGACGGTGCCGTTCTGGCACGACGCGGGGAACCCCAGCAGCACCCCGACCCATCGCCTCATCTCCGAGGCGGATTGGACTTCGTGGTGTTGGTCGTCAATGCTATCAACTCGCCGTGACCCTCCGTCACATCGTCCTCGTAGTGTCGTCCGTGGCGGTACTCGCCATGGGCCTCTACTTGTGGCGCGAGGTGAGCGCCACGCCCGCGCCCGTCGAGACCGGCAAGGTCGAGAGCAAGCGCCCGGCGAAGGAGCCGAGCAAGGAGCCGAGCGAGGACGAGGCGCCCCAGCCGGAGAAGCGGCCCGAGAAGGTCGCCGAGGTGAAGCGCCCGCCACGCGACGTGGCTCCGCCGGAAAAAGCGGCGCCGTCCACCACCACGGAGACGCCGGTGCTGACCGGCGGCGATCCGATCGCGGAGGAGCTCGCGAAGCCAAATCCGAAGCTGGATTCGGTGATGGCCGAGGCGAACAAGGCCTACGACCACGGCGAGTTCGACGAGGCCAAGGGAATCGCGCTCAAGGTGCTCGCGAAGGACCCGAACAACGTTCGCATGCTGCGAATTGCCGTGTCAGCAGCGTGCATCGACGGCGACTCCGCAGAGGCCCAGAAGCACTACGCCGTGCTTCCCGGCCCCGATCGCGAGGCGATGAAGATCCGCTGCGGCCGCTACGGCGTCACGTTCACCGATCTCAAGTGACGTGAGGCACGCGTCAGGAGACGGCAACGTTCCGTCTTCCAACTGGACGGCCTGCGGCCCCGGCCGTATGGTACGCGGCATCGCTTAGGAAGGATTTGTAGATGCCCACTCTCGTCGACCAGCTCGGTAAAGATCCGCTTCGTCCCCTCGTCGTGAACGACTGCGTCAACCTCATCGACGCGCAGGTCAAGCAGAAGGGTTTCGTGATCAAGAGCGCCTACGCCGTGATCAAGGGCATCAAGAAGAAGTTCGTCCCCGAGGTCGTGGACTCGCTGCTCGATGACTGGCTCGGCAAGCTCCAGCCGCACTACGAGAAGTGGACGAGCGCAAAGCAGTCGTCGTTCTCCGACTACCTCGTCGCGCGCTCCGAAGACGTCGCCGAGGATCTGCTCTCGGTGACCGACGCGCGCGCGGAGAAGACCACGCACTCCACCGCCAAGAAGATGTACTTCAAGATGCGCGATGGCGCGAAGAAGAACGTCGTCGAGGCGATGCCGGATCTGTCGCGCACGCTCGAAGCGCACTTGAACGGCCAGCAGCCCGCCGCCACGGCGTAGCCGCCCGCGGCGCGGCCGCCGGTGGCGCGGCCGCCGCCAGGGCCGCGAAGCATTTGCTCGCCGGCATTTCCGTGTCCCGGATCTATTGCCGCCAAGATCGCCAAGGCGCCAAGGGAAGAAGTTTTTCTAACCTGTCGCCGGTGTCGTGAAGACCGCGTGCGCCGTCGTTGCGCATAGGGCTCGC
>Ga0247741_1001056_pt1 | contig 15128 bp, 13 predicted proteins | sample UWRJL213509R2_FD_180945 | JGI IMG/M metagenome (GOLD analysis project Ga0247741, IMG submission 180945) | Plant litter microbial communities from Arlington Agricultural Research Station in Wisconsin, United States - UWRJ-L213-509R-2 | ecosystem: Environmental > Terrestrial > Plant litter >... | reverse complement strand
GTTCCCCACAAAAAGATCCCTTGCAACATACACAACCCCGCCTACTGCCCTCGTTATGCTCGCCTCAGAAGGCCAGGTGCATATCTTGGGCATGATCCTAAAGCTACGGATGGGAGTGGTGAGTTTTTTTTTGCTATGTTTTTGTTTCCATTCTGTTCTCGAGTTTTGGTTCGGGTTTCAAGGGTTTCATTTTGTTGGCGTTGGTATTGTGCATCTACTCGTGCACACGATCGAGATGGAATGTCGACGTCGATGGGTTTTCTTGTTCTTGTTCTCTTTCCCTCTACCGTCGTTCCTTGTTCTTTTCCCCCTTCGGCTCGGCTCCTGGAGTCAGAGAGTCGGCGGTGTTGGTGTGAATGCCTGAGCAGCAGGCTCGGACCTGGACCTGGACCTGGACTTGGATTGGTGGCAATACCATGGTACCGGCGTTGGTGCTGGTGTCGTGGTGCTGGTCCTATTACGGAGCTCCCATGGACTTGATCCTTGTAGAGTGGTGATACAGTCAACTCAAGTCGAGCGCTGACCTGGGTGACACTCATGATCATGTTCAAGTCTATGATTACCACCTTGATACCATTGACTGCCCCATGGTCGACGATGGTCAGCTGCTCGTAGTCGTGGCAAGGAGTCGTTTGGACTGTTGTGAGATGCGCAGCGATGGCTCTGGCTCTCTGGCTCGTCGTCTTCCTTCTCTTTACCTCTCTCGTATTCTTTCTTTCTTTTTCCTTCTCTTGCTTTCTTTTGACTGACTTCTGCATTCATTCACCCACTCAATTACAATCCAACCCTCTTCCTCCCATCTTCTATAAACAGGCGGAACATGGTCCAATCCAAGATCCCTACTGCATCCTTTAGTTCCTCTGCCGGCTCGACCAGTTCTATCACTGGCGGTGGTTTGAGCACCGGCAGGTTGAGATGGAGCACAGGAAATGGGCATCGGGACAGATCACGAAGCCGAATACTAGCGATGCGACATCGACCAAGGCGGCAACGGTGGTGTTAGGGGTTGAAATGGTGGTGTGCGGTGTTCTGGTATGAGCTCTCATTTGATGCATAGTTGTCGCTGCCTCGCTCGGGATAACCCCGTGGTTTCGTACATATCCTTTCTTATTTTCTTGTTTTCTTTACTCACACTCGCATATTCTCATCGTTCGTTCATCCCTTTCTCGACACACAATCTCTGATCCATTGCCTTCTCTGGACCATCACATTCTCTACTCACTGTGCTTCTTTCCTTAAACATTGATATTTTGACCCCCACATTCGCCTTCTCGTATCTCCTTTACCAATTACCATTTTATAACATTCAGGTCGGACTCGGATTTGGACTCACGTAATTTTCGCAGCAATAAAAGTGATAATAAAATGAATGGTTCAGGGGGAAAGGCTTCAAATAAGCATGGATTCGGGTATCAGTTAGTTTGTAAAGCCTAAGACAGCAAACCGCACCCTGCGCCTTGCCCGTATTCACACTTCTGCATCCCCATCTGCAAGCCACCACGGCTCCTCCACAGTATGCGGCAGTTCTCTGAAAGACAGTTCCTCGAAAGCACGCCGGTCATCTATAAGTTGTTCCGTAAATTGAGAACAAAAGTCATCATCAATAGTGCCATTGTCGAGTAGAGAATTCAAATCGTTTCTCCTGATGCGACTGACCCAGTCCTGTTGAATAATGAGTAATGAAGTTGATGTTGTTTGCAATTGATGCAGTTATACGAACATTTAGATCTTCCATGACTGTACGGATGCTTGGGAATTTGATGACCCGGCGATCAGCAGGGGAAATCATATTCAGTAAGAATACGGATTCTTTTGCAGACTTAAGTCGTTGATTGATGGGCAGTTTTTCCAAGATGAACGAGAAAGCAGAAAGGAGCGGTATAAGCTCCCGAAAAATGTGCCCAGGGTGATTATCTAGGATGCTGCGCACAAAGTCTCAGACAGGAGAAGGCAGGCATTGGAGTTGTAGCACTTACCTCTCTAGTCGAGCCACCATTATCGTCCATATCAGTGCGTAGTGTTGTTCCGATATGTACAAGTTTCTAGCTCGCGAAGGAGAGGCCAAAAACTGGCGGCACAGCTGCCACAATTCATATCCCCGGTGAATCGTGACCCATTCGAAGGCGTTAGCAATGTCAGCCGACCTCCAAGCGTCAAACATAAGGTGTTCCTGAATGAACTTGACATACCATCCAGTATCCACAGCGGGATTTCTGGCATCATAGAAGTTGGGTAATGTGAATAATAATAAAATCAATGGTTCAGAGGGGAAAGGCTGCAAATAAGCACGGATTCGGATGTCGATTAGATCATCGAGGGAGAAGAGCTAAAATTCCTGTCAGTACGGGCCACCGGAGTGATGATATTAACATACAGTCAAATTCGGAAGGCAACGCATAACAGCGGAAATCTCTTTTCGTATGTTTGGGCTTGTCTGCATCCATACAATATGGTGGAAGAGGACATCTTCCGTTAGCGCGTCTACGAGCTCTTCGGTCTTCCGCGAGAGTAGCAGAACCTTGTTTAAGCGTCCTCGAAAGGTTGACCGTAAAACTTTGTCCAAAAGGCTTCCGTTAGCTCATTGTTTGTCATGAAAACGGAGAAATAGAGTACCCTGATGCATGTTGATATGGTGAATGTACCTCACTGCGAGTTTCGCATAAGCTTCAGACAAGTCGATGAAAAAAGGCCCAGATCTCGAGCGATCGAGAAGGTAATCCCGGAAAGATGCATGAAGAATTCGAATTTCGTCTGTATCGCTTTCCGGCACTCGAATGATTGAGTGTAGGTCGATGAGGAGTAGCCGTATTTCACCCTGGCCACAGGACATGAGCTCTTCTATGTGAGAAGACGTAGACATCCCGAGGACTGTCAACAGGAGACTAAGAACCTCCAGCACAAGACCGATATCTGCAACGGAAGAAAGAATGTGAGTGAAAAGTGCATCGAGTTCGACAAACGGAAGATCGCGGTTCGGGGGCGAGAGTCCAAATATAATCTCGAGTCGTTCCATTGGCCGATGTTGATAGGACTCGACAAATCGGACAACTGTGGCTGCATAGATGAAATGGCCGGATGATTTTTGAACTATCCGCATGATCTCCTCGTTGGTGGGCCAAACTTCAGGAAAGTGTCTTGAGAGTGGGTGCCGACGTTTGATATCATCGAATGCGGAGCGCAAATAGCGTTCAATGTCGCTGTCGGGGTCGTATTTATCGTCCAAGACGATTCGGTTCGTCACGGAGTTGAACTGTTCTCGATTGAACATGTCGCGAATGTGATATTCCGGTCGACTGGCAATCAAGAAGAAAAGCGGAATAGATAGCTGTTGTACAGCTTTGAGCAGCATTTGCAGAATATCCGTCTGGGATTTGGGGTTATCGCATTCGTCCAAGCCGTCGACGATGACGAAGCGCGGCCTTGAAAGTAGCGATGATTGTCCAGAGCCTTCCGCCTTTGCAGCCTCGTTGAAGGGGTTGACGATCAAGGCCTGCATCTGCGCGCTCAGTGATCGAGAGAATACCAAAGGGTCTCTGTCCACCGCCGCGCTGACCCATTCCTGCATTTCCGGAATAGCCATCGCCAGCTGGCATGCAAGTGAGCTGACGAAGTGAGTGGCATCTTTGCGACCATCTGCTCCTCGCGAAAAGAAGAAGGATGCCGCTAATTTTCCTTCGTCGTGGCACAGCTCCGCTATCGAATCTGCTATCGCTGTCTTCCCTGAACCCGCTGGACCATAGAGCCACGTAAAGAATGCCTTCTTCTCTTTGTCGCTGGCCAAGGTCATGATTTCGTTTATGACTGCTACACGCGTGTGGGGATGGCACTTTGGCTGATCGCAGCGTTCTGCGGAGTTATGGAAAGCTCCTGGGGCTGCGTTAGCTATCAGTACACTGAGGCCTATTGAGAGATCGTCAGTTATGATTCGGGAGCAGTTCGGCATCATGCAGGGACTCAACACACCTTGTGGGCCTGTAAGAGTGTTGTTGTGGCTCACTTGATTTACTTGAGTGAATGTTCCACCAGTTATATACGGGTTGACTATCATTCCTTCAGACATCGTGGCGGTCATGGAGAAAAGGGCGATAGATGGCTTGTGAGAAACATGGGCGCTAAATTGATTCTTCCTGTGGGAAGTTACCACACGTAATTTACCGATCATGCTGCGACTCCTTCCCTCCTGTTGTTCACCTCGTCAGAATCCTGAGGCTCGTCTCATTCCTCCTCCGCCGTCGAAGCCCATCCACGAATTATTGAATTATTGACATGGTGCTCCCACCCCACGTCAATACCACGCCCACGCTCGTTGCTTGCTGGACTACGCCTACGCCTACGCAAGGAGGCTACTTTCAAGCTTATAACTTTCACTTGCAACAAGCACTGCAGTGAAGACACAGAATATACCACAATGAACGATGATATGGTCCTCAACATCCCTCACTCCTAGTCTGCGCCTCATCAAGTGCACGACAACTATCAAAATATTCCTCGTTCTCCAAATGTTCCCCAACCGAATTTGCCAACAACATCGCACAGGAGCTCTTCGGCCGCACTACTGATTTAAATGACCTTCAAAGTTGGGCTTCAAGCGAGCTCCACTGAGACGCTTCCCTCCCCCCATTTGCTGTCCACGTCGCGCAGCCATCTTGTCATTCCATCAGGCTGCGTATCCTTCGACACATCATGGAACCTCCTCGCGTTTGCATTTAACGCAAAGAATTGTCATCCGGGGAGGGAGAGTAATGTGTAGGCAAATGGTGTGTAGCTTTTTTCACCCCCTTGTTGCTTGTTTTCACTGCGTTTCTTGGATCTGCTTCATTCTCTCATGGGCCATGGCCTTTCATGTCCTCTCGAGGATTTCTCGGTTCTCATTGATGAGCGACGTCGAATCCCAAACTGTTTGCTGCATTCGTTCTGTGCCTCATACATTCCATACATTATACCAACGCTAACGACCATCCTAACAGGTCAACCAACGGATATAACAATCACTGACTGCCACCAGTTAACATGCTGGAGACAAACTGTAATATAAATCAGGTTAGTAGGACTTTTGATATTCCTTCGTGTTTTCCTTGGCCCACTTTTCTCTCTATTATGGTTTCATTGATTGTTGGACTTTCTTCTTGTTTGTTTCGGGAGGGAGGGAGGAGGAGAGGTCGGCTTTCTTACGGGTTCAACTACAAGGGTGACAGCCGAACTGACGGATGGTGTGTGGAAGGTGTGACAATTGTTTACATATTGGCATCAGCAGCAGTGGCCATATGAAGTGGGATGCGAGCATACATCCCCTTCCCATCCTCATGCTGGGGTAGTTGTTCTACTTTTACTTCGTTCACTATGTCATGCTATGGCGCACCTCGAGCCGTTCACTGACCTCTCTCCCAGTTCACCAACGCAATCTACGCGTCAACGCAGACAGTGCCAACCCGACATCCATCTACATATGACACCACCCCAAAATCATGGAGCGTACAGCTCACCGAGCCAGGAAAATTCGATTATACCAATTTCGTTGCGATTTTGGGTCACGATAGAAATGTGTTCTGTGCGTCCTTCTCCCTACCCAGTTCTTTTTCCTTGTCCGTATACTGACCCTCCTGGTAGATGCATACTCGAAAATGGAGCTCTTCTCCCTCGACATGTCTTCCCTCGAAGCTGGCACATCCAAGCGCCTCCGAGTCCCATGGAACAACGTCCAGTCACCTAACCTCTTGCCTTTCGCCGTCGACACGCCTGCTACGATAACACAGACACTAAGCGCAAAAACGCCGAGGTATCAGCCTGTCATGGCACTAGCGCAGAACCATGTACACTTCTTGGGCGTACAGATGTGGCGGTGGGAATGCGAAGAAGTTTTGTTATCCATTGTAAGTATATATATCCTCGTGTGCTTTCTACCTTGCCCTCCATCTCCTTCTCGTATCCAATTGCCCAATGCTGACCTCCGTTTCTCTTGACAGTCTCATTCATACAACCCGCCCCCCAATCATATGGATCCCCGTCCTTCCCAGCGACGCACGGCATCTTTCTTCATGCCCACCAGACAGGCGCGCAACAAGAATTCATGTTGGTGCCCGATGATGGAAGTGCGACATATGTGGTTAATGTGGAGAGGAATAGTACCAAGGTTTTGACGGGTTAGTGTCTACTTGTTCTTGTCCTTGCTTTCCCATTTTCCTCTTGCCTCATCATCGTTCCCGATTCTTGTACTGTCCTCCTGTTTCATCTCCATCTCGCTCCGTCCTTGGCTCCTCCTTTCATCCGTCCCGCAACGAGCACATGCTGATTGTTTGCATTCATTAAGTCCCTCACAAAAAGGCCCTTTCGCGTTTTACACCGCATCACCCACCGCGCTCGTCATGCTCGCCTGAAACGACCAGGTGGCATATCTCGGTATGATCCTAAATCAGATGGGGATGCAGCCTCCTACCCAGGCCCTACTTCGAGGTTGACGATTTATTAGAACGATGAATGAGGAGGAGATAATGATTTAGAGATTTTTGGGTGATGGGAAATGATTATATAACAGTGTTCCGATATTTTACCGACGAATCTTATTTCCTTCAACCTCTCTGTAAGGCCTGGCAGAAAACATTTGTAAACAAGACCGGCAGAGCAGTCGGCTCAACGCGGACTTCAAAAGCCCATCATTCGCATCATTGCAGACATCTTGGATGAGATTACCACCAATTCTCATGATTAAATGGCGTGCTTTTTGAAATTCCAATTGCGTAGCAGAAATGAGAGACCAGCAGAACTGTTGAGTGTGCGCTACCGATTGGGAGCACGACAACGTCAATATTCGGGTGGTTGGAGGATTTTCTAACAAATTTCCAATGTCTACAATTTCAAATCAAGGGTTTGGGTCACGTTGTTCAAGACGACCAACGGCAAGGTTGCGGGCGTGAGTAGAACTGGAATTGAAGACAGCAGCATGAAGCTCAGCCGTCTGACCTGAGAGTATTCACGACAAAAGCCTTCCCATTCACTAATGCAATGTACTTCATTGAAGATTGTACTGATGATTTTATCCGTGAACCTAGGATTTTCGTGAGCTTCTCGAATCCTCCTTTGACTGCACCGGGTTTATGATGGATTTTTTGGTACTGAGGCCATTCAATTGCCACCACTGTATGAAATAAATCCTGATTGCAAATCACCCACCCGAAAGTTTCTGTTGTTGCAGTTTCCTGACTCATGAAAATTCCCTTGAAAAACGCCTTGTTTATGCATCTGACATTCTGGGAAAGCAGAATATTCAGAGGCGTCACCACAATCTGCACAGTCCCCGGTGGACGGAAAAGAAGCCAATAGGGGCGTATCGCGTCATGAGGGTGGCGACACGTGAATCATTGAATGATGGGCTTTTGAAGTCCGCGTTGAGCCGACTGCTCTGCCGGTCTTGTTTACAAATGTTTTCTGCCAGGCCTTACAGAGAGGTTGAAGGAAATAAGATTCGTCGGTAAAATATCGGAACACTGTTATATAATCATTTCCCATCACCCAAAAATCTCTAAATCATTATCTCCTCCTCATTCATCGTTCTAATAAATCGTCAACCTCGAAGTAGGGCCTGGGTAGGAGGCTGATGGGGATGTGCAATTTTTTTGGGTGTGTTTCTGTTCCTTTTCTCTTGAGTCGGGTTTTGGTTTTGGCTGCTTTTTTAAAGAAAATTCTTGAGTTTGAGCTCTTATTGGCGTTGGCGTTGGCGCCTATGCATGCGTGGCTGAGAGGACAATGGAGATCATGCATCAGCGTCGATGGTTTTTTCTCTTGTTCTCTTTCCTTTCTCTGCCGTTGTTCCTGATTCCTCTTATTCTCTCGGCCCAGCTCCCGATGCGGGAGAGTTTGTGTTGGTGTTGGTCACAGTACCCAGAGCCGCAGCCTCGTACTCGTACTTGGACTAGTGTTAATAGCACGCTACTGGTACTTGTATCTGTGTTTATGTTCAGGTTTGGGGCTACCACCTCGACTGGCCCATGGTCGTTGATTTTCAGTGGCTCGTAGTCGTCCCAAACAGTCGTTTGGACCGCTATGAGACGCGCAGCGGTAACAGTCTTTCCTTCTGTCGTATCCCCCCATTCATTCCCTTTCGTCTTCTGTCTTGACCCCGTCATTCAATTAAAATTCAACTCTGACCTAACCTCCCTTCTTCAGGTAGAACATGGTCGACTATCTCCAAGATTCCTACCACGTCGTTTGGTTCCTCTGCCAATCTTACCAGTGGTGGTAGTTCAGGCACAGGTACAGGTGGGTCAAACACAGCGAATGGGAAAAGGACATTGGGGCAGATTACGAAGGCAACAACGGTGGTATTGGGGCTGGTAGGGGTGGCGATGGCGATGTTGGATGTTCTCATATGAGATGGTGCATAATTTCCTTGCATACTCCCCCCCTTTTTTGCATGCCATTTTTGCCTTCTTCCTCAGCATCTTGCATATTCTCGTTGTTCTTTCACTCGCTCTTTCTCAACACACGTTCTCTATTATACTATGCCCATTTTCGTTGAACATTGAACATTGATTTTGTCTGACCCCCGATTTGTCTTCTTCTCATATCCCCTTACCGTTTACCATTTTTTGACCTACAAGTCGGACTTGGATTCATCACGTAGATGCTCCTCACCATTTGCATGGACTTGGCTTACGTTACATCTTATCTACTTACTTGTTTACGTTCTTCCCCATCACACGGCTACCTATATCATCAATATCTTTAGGACCTGAACGAGAACGATATAGACGAGATGCAGCGCATCTTCTTTCGAAGAGCTATGAGAATGAGGGGGACGACATCAAGGAGGCCGTTCATACGGCTCACGAAGTGCAGAAGGCAAAGCTTGAAGCTTGAGGCAGGCGAGACTAACTCAACGAAGGAACAGTCACCTGAGGACTATGCTGCGTGACTTTTATTGCTTTCTCGGGCTGTTATGATGCTGACGCTATTTCAATTTGTGTTCTAGGGCAATCGAGGCTGCACCAGCCATGATACGCAAATTCTGTTACGAGTCCCCCTGGGGAGTCGTTCTTTTCCCCGGAGTTTTCGTCAGAGATTTTCTTCCAATTAGGCGTCACACTTATTCACCTCCCGAGTGTAAGTCAGACCCATTCTTGTCTATTTACCAGCTCATGCCAATGTACCAATAGGCCGTAATCATCCATGTCATCAACTACGCCTCCACCACATCACATGTCCCTTCCCAGTGGAGGATGACGACACGTTAGCCCTATAGCGTCTGAACGAAAGCAGCTATCAATTAGCGGTTCTCTGCATCGTCTCCGGACGGACGAGGTGCTTCGAACGAGCCAAAAAGCTACCAAGGAGGTGCGCTTGTTGTCCCGATACGCGCCGGACCCCATGTTTCCGCTCTCCCCAGCTCGTTTCACCTCTCCCTCGGGCTACACTCCACCTCTCAGGCCATGGACTTGATTTATGAGGTCCCTTTGACGATCTGCTTAGTTTAGCGCCCCCTCGCATCCCCAAGTGCGTGTATTGCTTCGAAATCCACCATGTCCTCCTCCTCCACTTCGGCCTTTTGTATCGTTGCATTGTCCCCTGAACTCCGTTTGGTACTACCCCTACGTGGTATAAAATCCTTCGATAACAGCTTTCCAAAGAACCCAGGCGCGACCTGGGAGGCTCACTCGTTGTCCCGCTACGTGCTGGACTTCAACCTTGTGCCCTCCTCCAGCTCGTTTGCCTCCACTTTGGGATTTACTTAATGTCTCAGGCAACGTACCTTATTTCTGGGATCTACTCAATTATACTCTTTGTTTGGCACTCCTCTCGTGCCTCCAAGTGTGCTCATTGTCTCGGAGTCCACCTCCTCACCCATTTTGACCTTTTCCTTCGTCGCAACCCACCCTCTACTCTGTTCTTAACGTTCTCCATGACGTTCAAAAGCTCTCAAAAACGCCATTCCAACAAGCCCACGCTCGAGCTGAACGATCTGCGCGTTCGCGAGCAGTCAATAAATTTTCCGAAATTTGACTCCTGAGCTGCTAGCAAAAGTCCGTGGATCTCAACGTTCAAACTCTCATTTTAAACTTATCGACATCAGCTCTCATTTAAGCTCCCCCTAAAGCCTGTGGTTCCATTATTCGCCTCGGAATGCCCCATATCCTTCCTATTCCCCTTCAATCTTTTGTCTCGTTGCATTGCCTCCTGCGGTCCGTTTGGCGAGTTCTCTACATCGTTCGACCTCTCTAATCAGGTGGGAATCAGAAACGTGGAAATTTAGGTAACAATTATGCAGACAGCAGTAGATACTAGATTATCCACCAAATCCGACTTTATGATTAATGGTTGGGATCACGGTGTTTTGAACACTTGGTCAAAACACCACAGAAAACACAAAGGCCCATCCTTTCTAATGGTTCTCCCATAGGAAACACTAAACACATTGAGCACCTACTAATCCAAAACTATCAGAAGAACCAATTAGTGGGACATTGACCACAGCTTCAATTTTACACGTACTTTCAAAGCTTCTCTGAACTTGTCGATGAACCAGCAACCAGATAGCCACTGAGCGCAGGGTCCTGTCGCACTATCCATCATCTTGTCCCATAGATTACAACATTCTTGAGCATCCTTGACCCTATTCTCGGTATAGCCGATGGATTTGTATTTCAAAATGTAAGTGAAAGAATTTAGGAGAGGCTTGATACTCTCAAGAATATCCAATAATTGTTTTTGTCCATGTTCGTCGCTGTAAACAATACAGAGTCAGCACTGGCAAGACGTGGAAAGACATCAGCTGCCAATAGCACTCACAACTGAGCAGGTCTCCCGGAAAACTCTTTGATCAAGAGGCTCATGTACTCCAGTTCATCCATAAGTATTGACAATATATCAGGGTGTTGTTGATACCTCTCAACCTTGAGATGATCATTGGAGCCAATCAGGTCGCAACAAAGTTGCCACAGTTGATGTCCACGGCAATCTTTAATCCATTTAAGGACTGATTGCGTAGTTGTGTCCATCATCGGGTTGACTACCACCTTGTCCTGAAGACACGTATTGACAATAACGGTGTACCAACCCCTTTCTGACCAAGCTGGATTGTCCATGTGATAAAAAGTAGGTAGCATAAATAGCAATAAAACGGTCGAGTTGAGGGAGGATGGCTCAAGATATGCACGGATTCGAATACTAATGAGATCATTGTGGGAGAAAAGCTATGAATATCTGTCAGTGTGGACCATCACTATGGTGAGATTGCCATACCTTTGACTGCCAAAGACTACGCATAAGGGCAGGGATTTCCCTACGAAAGGATCGAATTGTCTGCATCCATTTAAGATGAGATACGAGGAAATCATTTGTAAGTGCGTCCGTGAGGTCTTTGGACTTTGTTGACAGCATCAAGACCTTGGCGAGACGCCTGCGGCTGGTCTGCCGCGAGACAGTGTCTTGATCTAATATGATTCTATTAACCAATTTTCTGTGGGGAATAATAGAAGAATATACCTTGAAGCAAATTGCTATGGTGAATATACCTCACTGCGAGTTTCGCGTAAGCTTCGGACAGGTCGATGAAAAAAGGACCAGATCGTGAGCGATCAAGAAGGTAATCCCGGAAAGAGGTATGCAAGATCCGAATTTCGTCTGTGTCACTTTCTGGCACTCGAATAATGGAGTGCAGGTCAATGAAAATTAGCCGTACTTCACCCTGGTTGCAGGACAGGAGTTCTTCTACCTGAGAAAATGTGGTCATCCCGATCACTGTCAACAGGAGACCTAAAACCTCCAGAACAGAATCGATATCTGCAACGGAAGAAAGGATGTAGGTGAAGAGTGCATCGAGTTCGACGAATGGAAGATCGCGGTTGGGTGGCAAGAGTCCAGAGACGATTTTAAGTCGCTTCACTGGCTGATGTCGATATGACTCGACAAACCGGATGACTGTGGCGGCATATATAAAATGGCCTGATGACTTTTGAACGATTCGTATGATCTCTTCGTTGGAGGGCCAGACTTCAGGTAGATGTCTCGAAAGCGGGTGCTGGCGTTTGATATCATCGAATGCTGAACGCAAATAGCGTTCGATGTCGCCGTCGGGGTCGTATTTATCGTCCAAAACTATCCGATTCGTTACTGAGTTGAATTGATCTCGATTGAACATGTCGCGAATGTGATATTCCGGTCTACTGGCAATGAAGAAGAAAAGTGGGATAGACAGCTGCTGTACGGCTTTGAGCAGCACCTCCAGAATACCCGTCTGGGATTTGGAATCATTGCATTCGTCCAAGCCATCAATGATGATGAAGCGCGGTCTTGAGAGTAGCACCGATTGTGCAGAACCTTCGCCCTTTGCGGCCTTGTTGAAGGGCATGACGATCAAGGCCTGCATCTGCGCGCTCAGTGATCGAGAGAATATCAAGGGGTCGTGGTCCACCGCCATGCTGACCCACTCCTGTATTTCTGGAATAGCCATCGCCAGTTGGTACGCAAGTGAGCTGACGAAGTGGGTCGCATCTTTGCGACCATCTGCTCCTCGCGAAAAGAAGAATGCTGCCGCCAATCTTCCCTCGTCGTGACACAGCTCCGCTATCGAGTCTGCTATCGCTGTCTTCCCCGCACCTGCTGGACCATAAAGCCACGTGAAGAATGCCTTCTTCTCTTCGTCGCTAGCCAAGGTCATGATTTCGTTGATAACTGCTACGCGTGTGTGGGGGTGACATTTTGGCTGATCATAGCGTTCTGCAGAGTTATGGAAAGCTCCTGGAGCGGTATTAGCTCTCAGTAGACTGAGGCCTACAAGGAAATTGTCAGTCACAACTTGGCAGGAGTAGAGAATCATGCAGGTTAATCGTTTGGCTTAACACACCTCGTAAATCTGTAATAGTGTTGATGTTGTTCACTTGGGTGAATGTTCCACCAGTGATATACGGGTTGACTATCATTCCTTCAGACATCGTCGTGAAAATGGAGGAAAGGGCGAGAGGTAACTTATGAGAAACGGCCTGGAATGCGCACTTAAGTACCCAAGAGGTGATGCCGAACCGCCATGACACCGCCTCTTTAACTTCAAGAAGTCACCATTCCCGTTAATGCCCTACGGGCAAACCTGAACACTGTTTTCACAACCCATCACCTACATCCACTAACTCATCCCCCACCAAGAACTCCACGCGTGCGCTCCGCGCCCGCGCAAAAACGTTTCCCCAACCGCTCAAGAACCCATGAACGATTTTTTGTGTGACGTCCACCCACCCAAAGCAGCAATAATTACTAGTCCCGCAAAAGACTTGAGCGCTACCCGCTTTCGCCTTTCATGTTCTCTCTTTATTACCACTGCCAGCGCCACGCAAAAGATTGTATTTTCTGTTTAAATAAAGTATCAATTCTTCGTGACTTTGCCGCATTATGGATTCACCGCTATTGGAAATACCAAAGGCCTAAAACCCTTCTTTCTGAGAATAAGATTTTGAGTCAGAGCTATATTATTGTTTAAAATCTGTTGGTGATAGATTTTAAAACTAGGGCCTCAAAGTATGGTGGCCAAGAGCCACAAGGTTGAGTTGACACTTGACTTTCGCATCAACCTGGGAACATCGGAGCTTGCCGTGCGCTGCCACCTCGCTCACTACACCGCACCAGCAACACTGACAGTATGTAGGCTACAGCAATCGTCAATAGACTATGAAATATATTCTGCGGGGGTCTATATATGTAATGTATTACTATGTGGGCCTTGATGAGGCCATTTGGCGCACCAGATGGGGCAGCTATGAGGCACCCACAGAGTCGCCTGAAGTGAGATTCATTGTCGGCCGACTAGAGTAGCGGAAAGGAGGAAGTAAATCGAATTAAGTACTTTTCTGTACTCGCCGTATACAAAAAAGATATTCCAGGTATTTTTGAAGGTCAGGGACTGCTGGTACTGATACGGCGGTAGGTTTTTAGGTTTTTACACTGAGCGAGAAAGATTGAGTTACCCTTTGACCTTTTCGCCCATTACTTCAGGTATAAAGTAGATATACGAGATTCTAGACATGTAATGTAAGTACTGAAACTATTTTTGGGTCGAAAATCGAAGCCCCGCTAACCTAGCAGCTACACGTGTAGGCACTTCGGAGGTCCACCTTTAGAATGAATAGTGATTCCCACTACCACAGGTAGAGGGTCTTAGCGACACAGCTTTCACTTTTTAGTGGAAGATTTCAGATTCTGTCCAAGCTGTGCTAATAGCCTCCGGCGAGTGGTCATAGGTCCAGAAAATATCTCGAAAGGCAGACCGCCAAAAGGCACGAAGACGGCATCGTGATCGATTGACTATGACGCTGCCGACAAATAAATAGCCCAGCTGACCTGCTATATAAATACTGAGATACCAGTAATAGTACGACGTCCGACATAAGGCGAAGCTTTAATGGTCAATAAATCCGGATATAAGTACTGTATTTAGAAAAATACTGACTCAAGATATGGGCTCGGGACCAAACAGATAATTTGGTGACTGCAATGAGCAGCCACGACTTAGCTCAAAGAATGAAGTCGGAAGTCAATTAAATTTCTACTAGGCAGCCCAACGACTGTAAAATTCAATTGCTTACCGCTTAATAGGAACGAACTGTAAATCGGTGGTGGGCATTGCCGCGCACAAAGCGACGGCCTTACTACGATTATTTAGCTAAGGGTGAATCTCAAGAAGCCCAAAGCCGCATTATCACAATTACAATTCTGACAATCAGACTCAGTTAAACAAAGATGTTTGGTTATTTTTGGAATAACGTAGAAGTATTAGATGGAAAGGTTATAAAAGAGTATAAGCTAGAGACTTTAAACTGGAATCTCATTTTAAATATCTGTCGGAAGTACACTGCGCTGTTCTTCCAACCAACTCAGAGAAGATAGCGATATATCCAAGGTGATTTGATCTTTACAACTTTGTCTTTGTCTTGGGAGGGGAGGAAACCATCTTGACGTGGGTAGCGGTAGCGACGAGGCGGTGATGAGTCGCATTCCAGATCTACAGAGCACGAATTTTTAGCTTTAAGAAATCAGAAGGTCCAGTGAATATGAACATACCTCAGTGCGAACAGTTTGTGCCCTGTGTCCAGCAGAGACGGTTGTATTGACAATTCGCAACTTATCGCCGCTAGATGAAGGAGATCAGT
>Ga0247741_1001055_pt1 | contig 15140 bp, 17 predicted proteins | sample UWRJL213509R2_FD_180945 | JGI IMG/M metagenome (GOLD analysis project Ga0247741, IMG submission 180945) | Plant litter microbial communities from Arlington Agricultural Research Station in Wisconsin, United States - UWRJ-L213-509R-2 | ecosystem: Environmental > Terrestrial > Plant litter >... | reverse complement strand
GGTTGTAACATATTACTATATCACGGCATGTCCATCTATTCCATTTTTTGACTTCCTACTACTTCGTAAATTTCTCTTTCAGTTAGATAGATATTTGTCTTGCCTGTCAGTGCTTGAACTAAAACAACTGTTAGTTTTCCCTCGAAGTCCCGGCATCATCTTCGCCGTACACTGGCCAATCCAGGACCAAACAGACACTCTGTGGAGTCTCTCGTATTCTACAATACCCAATATTTACAGGCAAGGAAAACACTTACAGGGTGGAGTTGATGGATTGTTATCCAACCCACGGTCCACCACTGAGTCGTCCAAGGTCGTTTCCCCCCTTCTACCCAACAACCGGCCAACATGCAGAAGTTCAAGCCATCGAGCCACCTACTATGCCTGTGTCTACTTTGGGTCTCATGATGGAGAAATCTCACGAAGCTTCTTATATTATTAAATCGACTACATCGTTTGCGAATGCATAGATCGAGATCTCAAAAGAAGCTCGATGTTACTCCGAGCGCCCTCGATAGGCGGACAACGTTTCCAGTGCCAAGTGGTGCCCAACGGATGAACCCCGGACGATGAATCGTCCTCCCTCAGCTCTTGAGGCCTCTATGACTTTGACCTTGGCGGTCGAGGCATAACTTGGCGAATACTCTACACTTTTTTCTCGAGACCAACTCTCGCTTCCTTCATCTAACCTTGACATGGACTGCAAAGGAGAAATCACCCAATCGGAGCATAATAACACCAAATCAATCGAGAATCATGCTCCCATAACTCAACACCACCAGATCACTAGTTAGAAGCTCAAGCTCCTCCGACTTGTGATTAGTTGTGATTACCTTTTCCGAAGCGCCATCTCCCACCGATACTTCTTCCGGAGTCAGTAAAACGACGGGCTTTCCGCTTTCCTTTCGGGGACAGCTGGGCACAATCTGCTCGAAGCTGGATATAGTTGCCATGCCATGCCGCAGGTGGCTGTTGGGAGTAGTGTTGAGATCGTGGTCTGCTCGTAGACGTATATTGGTGAACTTGGTGAAGGAAGCAATCGCCTCAGCCGGATCCCAGAGGCATCCAGCAATACATACCACTTCTACGCCGGCATCTATGCTTCCCATTTCAAGGTCTGTAATAGCTTCTTTGGTCGCATTTATCTTTCACTCCGCAGTCAGTCCCAGGATTCTCCGTTAACGCCTGTGAATAAATTATTTTGTTCGACTTCTAGCCCCTTCAATTCCATGCGAGATGGCACAGTGGGTCACATTTTCCAGTGGCGAGTGGAAACGGCGTCTTAGTGGAATTTTATTCCAGTGTTTACGCGATATTTTCTATTTCTACCATCACAAGGCTGTAAACAGTGGGAGCTGTGCACTTTTGTGTACACCGTCCGCTTGGTTTCCGAATCAAGATTCAGTCGCTAAAATTTAGCGAAAATGGGCTGCTGGTGCAGTAGGATCGTATGCGGTATTGGTACTTATTTTGACCCTCTTTCACGCAGCGCGCGCTTAGCGCCGACGGTTAGCGCTCGCAGATACAAACAATGCGCCACATTTCACAGCCGTGACCATGCCTACTTACGAACCTCAGTGTGGAGTGTACACAATAAGCTATTGTTCTGGTTCAACTCTGAGTTTGACTTCTCTTTCTCGGGGTTCTCGGGTGAGTTTGAGTTGGCTGGAACTCGAGTACTGTACTAAAACAATCAATTCGTTAGGGGGTGTGACGGTGACCATGCCTAACGAAATTTTGGTTTCGTTAACTAGGCCAGAGACGTGTGACACCCCCCAAAAATATTCGTTAATGTTAATAAATATACTTGGAAAAAAATTCACCAAAAATCGCCGAAAATTCGATTATTTTTGAACCAAAATCATTTCGTTTGGCCACTGGAGGACGCGTGACCTCCGTGACATTTCGTTAATTTTGAGAAGGCTGTGACGCGTGACTAACGAATTGATTGTTTTAGTACAGTAAATGAAATCTGAGAATGCCAAGCTACAGAATGACAACTAAGTAGGTCTATAGTACTCAGCGGGTAATCCTTTTCTCAAAGTGGGAAGAGCGACTGTCGATGCATTGATGATTGCAGAGCATCGTATACTGGTTGGGATCGCTGCTTTTATAAATTACTCAATTTCGGGCCGCCTTCTACCGTTCAATCACCAGGAAGTTCAACAGAAGCGACGATCTTTTCCACATCTTGAACATTATCCACCATGGCCTCAAGTGAAGACACCACCTTCAGGCAGCCCATTCACCCATCGATCCTGCCTAGGCTTGATCCAGAATACATCGCATTCCATAACAAACATGTCGTGCACTTGACACCACCGCATACTCTCCCTTGGAATCCGAACATCAGAGATGCTCCTTCTGTCCCAGGATCCTCTGAGCCGTTGAGAGTTGGGAAGATCGCGGACTACGATCTTCCACACACGAAGTTCAGGGCATTTACCCCAGAGGGGCAGCCTCCTCCAGATGGATGGCCGCTCTTCATCTTCTTCCACGGAGGTAAGGGCGTGTGGACATTGGATAGCTTTCAACATCGTTGATTCGTCGTAGGTGGTTGGACGCTGGGAAATATTTCAAGCGAAACTACTTTTTGCACCAACATGTGTGCTCGTATGTGTCGATGGACTTGATTGATTGAGGCATCACCAACTCATGAGGCCCAACTCAGGAGCCGATTGTGTTGTTATATCCGTCGACTACCGGTTGGGGCCTGAGCATCCTTATCCCGCTGCAGTCGAGGACGCTGTGGATAGTCTTGAATGGGCCATCAAGAACGCTCCAGAAAAACTGGGAACCAACGCGACCAAAATAGCTGTTGGTGGATCGTCGAGGTTCTTCGCCTCCTCCTCCTCTGCGCTCTTCATCTAACCTAGTTTTCCAGTGGAGGTAATTTAGCAACAATACTCGCATTGAAAGCCGTGGAAATGGAACTTCCCATATCCTTGATATTCCAACTCTTGATTGTGCCTGTGACTGACAACACCGCTACAGTCGAAACGTCGCCGTGCTGGAAAGAGAACGAGCACACTGTGTGGCTTTCACCTGCAAGAATGTTGTGGTTCCGTAACCACTACTTACCGAACAGTGAAGATTATCTGAAATGGGACTCCTCTCCGTTATTCGCTCCAGAATCATTGGTCGCCAAACTACCAAAAGCGTGGATTGGAGTGGGAGAGTTAGATATTTTGCGGGACGAGGGGATTGATTACGGCGAGAAGATGAGAAAAGCTGGAGTGGATGTCGAGATAGAAATTTATAAAGGTTCTCCCCATCCGATCATGGCCATGGACGGTGAGCATCAGTTAGCTTCCATCAACATGTGATCTTTGACTCAAATGGTGGCTGTCTTATGTGTTTGAACGGCTTTAGGGTGCGTCATTCAATCAGATTGAGTGTGTTACATCTCTCATTTTCTTTGTTTTAGCGAACTCAAGAGTGGAAGAAAATTGATCTCTGACGCAGCGGCAGCTCTGAAAAAGGCCTTCTATAACTAGAATGCTTCTGATTGCTTCATTCCTGATACAGAAGACCCTTCAAGCCCACCTGGTTGTTCTGTACACAACGGGTAGAAGCGGTTTCTAAGATATAATAATCACAATTACCGTCGTTCCGTATGTGATGTTCATTCCTGGGCAGTACTACCGATTTCGGAGTGTGGCGCACACCTCATGGCGCAAGCAAGCTGCGAGTAAGCGCTTAAGCTTGGTTGTCGTATCGCACCTCAAATTTCAAAATAAAAACCGTGGAACTGAAACCAAAGGAGACCCGCAGCTTTCAAGGTCGATAACATCCTTTCAATGCCTGTCGAATTGAATGCATAGCCAGTTCTTCTCCCGTTACCGGCCCGCTCATGTTCCGGAGCAATTAGCAGCCAAGCGTCACCAAACAGGAAAAAAAACCCTAGCGCCCATGACAGATCGCTTTGAACGTTCGCCTCTCTTCCACGTTCCATGACCATCTGACTGAAGATTCCATAGCCCAAGGCCATTGACCTGACGGTGAAGACTCCGTCTATTTCTCATGTGATTATCGCTCAAATCGAGTCTGTCACCAGTGCATAGTCCTGTTACCAGCCTGAGCTTCCAGAATGGTACATATACTGGAATCAGAGCACGATGCGGCGTGGAAGGACCAAGTGCGGGGGCGCATTATGAAAAACCTCGATGTGATGTTGCAGGACGCCCACCGGGCATACCTGCATAAAATCTCCGAGGTTCCAGTGCTGAAAGCCGAAATCCGGCATGGGCTGCACGTCGAGTACACTCAAAACGTTCAAGGCTTGCGATATATCGCCGAAGAAGAGATCAGGGCAGAAATAGAGCGGGAGGAGAGGGAACGGAAGTGGACGGCGGATGCAGGCTCGCATGGCGGCATCGGCTTGAATGAAACGCTCATTGAAGAGCAAGTCGCAATCCTCCAAGCCATTCGTGCCCAGGCCAACAAGAGCGTTCACCGCACCGTGGTTCAGGAATATAACGGGGTCATCTTCCAGCAGGGGTCCTCCTCGCGGCCACTTAGCTCGGGGAGCTCTAGCAGCGCGAACGGCCCAGTACCCCCTCCGTCACCATCCGCACTGCAAGTGAAGGTCGAGACTGATGCCGACCGTGAGGCGCGTGCCAGGCGCGAGAAATACGAAAAGCAGCAAGAGGAATTTCGCAAACGTGCCGAAGAGATCCAGGCGCGCAAACGGCAACAACGAGAACGCGAATGGAACAGCAACCTCCACCGAGCCGAAAACATGAGCACCTCATCCTCCAACACCTCCGCTTCTGACCAAGAGAAATCTGAGTTCACACCACGAATGAGCGAGGAGGATATCATCAATCTCATGATCTTCCACGATCAACAGTGGACGACAATCTCTGCACTTCCTCATCTACAATGGATAGACTTTCCTTGGCCATATCTTAGCTTCTCTGCCCCTCAGCGCAAGGAGGATCTTACTTTGGACGCTGTATCGGAATACATGTTCGCTCCTCTCAACATCCATCATGATCGAGCCATTGTGAAGGACCGGCTCAAGGACCTTATCCGCCGCTGGCATCCCGATCGATTTGAGGTCAAATACCTCGCACGCGTCGCCGATCTCCACGAGCGGGAATTGGTCAGGGAAGGAGCTGGCGTTGTGGCGCGCGTCTTGAATGACCTGCTCGGCAAGTGGAACGACCAATGATTAGTGTCACCTACTCGTCGAAAACAAAATTCAAACCACTAGACACTAGATGAGCTCATTCAAAAGTATCATTCTCCGCCTGCTGATTATTTATCGTTTATCTATCTTGCTATCCAGTGTTCCGTACTCTATGCATATTTAATGCACTCGTAATCCTTGTTGTCGATTCGCATATGCTTTCGAAATGTCAGTTCTTCATAGAAACCAAATGCATTATGCAGCTCTTTCATCATTGTGACGGTAGCTTGCCGTATCCCATCCTTGAGTCTGGTTTACCGCCCAGGATCCTCTCGAAACCGTCTTTGATGGCCTGGGCCTCTGGAGAGAGTTCCTTTGGTTTCATTTCTGCATCTTGCCTGACTGCATCCGTCCATGTGAGCCCGTACCACATTTCTGAACCAGCCAGGGTAATACTTACCCGGTTCTTTGACAGGTGGTGCGCTCGATGCAATCTCCAAGGCGGACGCACCCAGAGCTTTGATAGCATTGCTTTGTGCTGATGCTATAGTCTGTTTGATCATGAGCAATGTGGATTCTATGATTTGGAGATCTTATGCTCCACCTTCGTGATATCCTCTGCTTTGTCGTCCGATGATTCTTTGAGTAGTAACTCGATCAATGGTTCAACATCCTTGGAGATGGTCTCCGTCAGGTGTAGAATTGCATCCCCTGCATCGTTCAGCTGATCCTGTATCACACATCACACAGCCCTTCAGTCGTCGACGCCAATGTACAACGGAAGGAAAGATCCTGACAGCATAAAACGCAATGTCCTTTGCAAATTCAGCTTGGGCATGATCCTCATTGACCGCTAGTTGAAGATTACTCGTGAACCTGTGCTTCTCTCAGACGAAGCAACCATATGCGTGTCAGCTTGACATACCTGCCAATCGCGAGCTGCATGTCCTTGGCGTGTTGGACCACGGCATTCCAATCTTGTGCGATGGTCTCTGGTGTCGGGATATTGGTGTCTGTGATACTCATCATGTTAAAACGAACAACTGGGTTCTTCTGAATGGTCTGTTGGGCGCGATTGAGAGATGAGGATAGACATAAGTCATCCTGTCACGGAAATTGCAGTGACAGGGGTCCATTTTTGGACGTCGGTGTCAGCGCAGGAGAGAATAGCAAAGGAGAGGCCGATACATTATAATGGATGAAACGACCGATTTCTCAGAGAGGAGAATCTTTGGTCCTTGACGCTGAGCCTGAACACCCGTTCGAAGTACAGTACTTGCTTACACTCGCCTCGTGTGCATGAACCTAGGTAAATATGTGCAGACAATTTTTAAAACTCGCGTAGTACTGCAAGAGTTTTAGCCAAGATTAAGAGGGCCGTAACGCTGTACAGCCACCATCTTATCTGACGCACGATGGGCGTAATTTTGGTAGGTACAATGAGTTGGGTAGTGGTGGGGAGTAAAACAAGAGGCGGCTGACAGCGGGGTCTTCATAGACCTTCTTGATGCCCTTGATTTTATATCATGGGAGGACATGATTCGAATACTCGTAACTGAGATGGAATGGCACGTAACATCCTTCTCGACACCGTGATACACCACAGCATTCTGCCTGCCAATGCCAGAGCTCGAAGTGCCGGCGTGATCGCCTTTGTCTTCCCCATCTCAAGACGAAGCCTAGGGTTATGGTACACGCTATGGATATATCTCCATCAACGTGCCCACCACACTGACATGGCGATGGGATCGGATCTGTACTGTCACCGTCATCCTGTAGAACTTGATATCTGAGACGTCTTGGTATTCTCAGAGCGGAAGAAAGTAGCTACTGTACTTCGGTTTGGTGGCTTCATGGTCGGTCTGTATTCAAACCAAGTAAATAGAGTCAATCGCTGTTGTTACTTAGTACAATCATTGATAACTGTGGCTGTCTGGCTCTCCAAGCCACACAACCCCGCCGGTGATAATACGGTCAACAAGAACATGATTGATATGTGTGGCCGAACTCAGCACATACATTCGTGTCGTTCATAGGAATATCAATGAAGACGTTCACCGTCGCCTCAGAAGTAAGCTTACACACAATCCGTTGATCGGTTCAGGATTTGACCACCACTGCCCTTGAAGACATATAACAGTCGCGCGCAGGGGATTCTCCGCAAGAAGGTATCCTAAAATACCTTTGTTATCAATGGCTTCAAGACTTGAATGTTCTAGTCTGAGGAATGGGAAAAAGATTCCCAAAAGACATGGAGAGAAGGCTCGCGCAGCAAGGCGTGTTTCTCTCAATCTGTCAAGTATGTACTTTCTAGGAATCCATCGAGCTGACGAAGCAGCAGGCTATTTACCACTTCGGGAGCAGAGTGTGCAGGAAGCAGTGGGAAAATACCGGAGAATCCGGAGGATTATCCAAGATCGTGACGCTGGGCAGCGGAAATTATTTCTTGGACTTTTAAAATTGAAATTTCTGCTTTTTCGAATGAAAGACTCTAGGACGACGAGGAGGGGTATTGGCGACCGCAGGTGTACGCGCCGTCACTGAATCTCCGACTTTTGGTCCCACGATGAGGTGAAACGGCTTCAACATTTCTCATCATCAACCCCGTTTCTTCGAGCACATGTGCATAGCTTCGGGTCTGAAATCGGGGCAATTGGCGCTGCAGCGCTCATCAAAGTCCACATGACACATGGGATTGTCTGATGTACACTTGTAGACACTTGTCTAAAAGTATCGACTTGAAGGGAATCGGAAGTGCCCACGTTACGCCAAAGACCACGGCTCTCGCGGAATGAATTCCCCTGATACCTTTCCGTCTTCCACCATGCCAGTCAACACTTCAACGCAACGCCAACACAAAGCGGCCGTGAGCCTCAATTTTATCATCGTTGGAGGCAGCATAGCAGGTGAGCGGGACGATTGTCGCCTATTAGGGCATGTGATAACACTGGGACGCAGGGTTAGCGACTGCCTACGCGCTGAAGACCGCCGGTCATGAAGTCCTCATTCTCGAAGCGAGTGATGGTACTTCTCAGGTATGTCGCCTCGTACAATTGCTGAAGGGCGTGGTATTGATTATCATCGACCGATAGAGTATGGGAGGCACTCAGTAAGTCCTCGCTATGTGCATGAATTACCAGATGCTTATTCAAGCTAGGTCGACACCAAATATGACCAAGATTCTATATCAATGGGGTCTTCAGCCTGCCCTGGACAGGGTGGCCCTCGAGTGCAGGAAGTTCGTCTTTCGAAATGGTGCGACGATCTCTGATACACCCCTCGTCAAGTTCTCACTAATGCCATGTCTAGGCGACAAAGGGTCGATGGTCGGGTCGATGACGATGGACGAAGATTTTTTTGCGGATCTCCTCGCCGACTATCTCTTCATCCAGGTGAGTAACAGGTCCTCGTGCGACACCTCCAATCTGAACTGGTTATTTGCGTTACAGCATCAAGACCTCAAGGATATGATCTCTGACCTGGCGATTCGTGAAGGAGTGGAGATCGCTTACGAAGCGAGGGTTGAGGATATCGATCGATCTGGCTCTCTACCGACTGTCAGCTTGGACACCGGCGAATCGTTAACGGCAGACGTCGTCATAGTCGCAGACGGTTACGATAGTCCCCTCCGACCTCTCGTAACCGACGTTCCCGACGAAGAAACAGTTGACCTATCGGATAAAATCATCGTCGTGAACTTCATCTTACCCTTGAGCGCAGTACTTCAGGACAAAGAATTGGCCGATATTATTCACCCCAGCGAGGTTGGTTCTCACGGAGATTGCGTATCCTACTTCTCAAAGCTGAATAATATACAGTGGCACATTTGGTGGGGTTCTGGATGGTTCCTCCTCGGAGAAGTCGCAGTACGTTTTTTTTGTCATTCCGAACATTGAAGTAATGCTCAAGCCGCCTCGCAGAATGGCGGACGTGACTACACTGTGATTTTCTCATATAGTTATGATGGGGAATTGCGTGAAGGCGACACAGCATGGAGAGATCGCCCTTTCGACTACTATGGGCTCGACATCAAGTCATTTCATTCAGCGTATGTCCCCATCTCCCACCTCACAGCTGCATTATTGACTCGGCTTGTATGGTGTAGTCCTCGAAAGTTGCTTACAATGGCAACGACGGTTTCATCCCGTATATTCTGCAATAGACAAGCTCCCGAGGATCTTGTTTGCGACAAGTCACAAGTCGTGCTTATCGGAGATGCTGCTAATCCTCTACCAGTGGGTCTCATCCCTCTTTTTTCGAACTCGATCGCTCATGTCTTCCCCTTGTAGCCTGGCACTGACTGGAGAAATGCGTTGGCCTTCGAAGATGCACAGACTCTTGGTTGCCTCTTCTCGCGCATCCAGCATCGCGACCAGATTCCAACACTCCTATCAGCCTACGAGGAGCTCCGCCTGCCACGCGTCGAATGGACACAAGCCTTCGACAGAGCTTTCCACACCATGATGAAGACGCGCGCTGGACCAGAGCAAGACGGACGTGATATGTTCATGGCGGCATCAATGATTCACGGTGACTTCGATCACATGGACGAGGCTTCTTTCAAAGCCGTATGGGGTGATCACCTCTCGAATTACGTTTACGATGCGGAGGAGCGCGTTGAGGACTGGTGGTCACATTGGGGTTCCATGCTGATGCGCAAGCAGCAGAAACAGCTGCAGCGGGAGACCTCAACGGATATTGGGTCGTTGATTCCTGGGCTTCATCGGATTTCAATATCGTCCAATGGTTCTGGTCTATCCGATTATCATAGCTATAATCCTCGTTGGAACGCTGTTTAGCTCGATGGACCGTACTGTATTTGTTGCCTGGTCATGTATATATTTTGTTATTTTCTTCACTTAACCCCCTTCCAATACCCTTCCACATACAGAGTCGTGAATAAATTATAACATACTACTGCAAAGTTTAGCTATGTGAGGAGCGGCACCAAAGACGGGTATAATATGATGAACCTGAAACCTTGCCATTCGATTCTGGGGTTTGCACGATGCACGCGCAATATGCAGAACCGCGTCGGGTGGATTAATACCTTCGGCAATGAGTCAGACTCCGCCGTAAAAGATGGGCCGAGTGATATCGAAGCGATGGAAAATGCCAACCCGCAGGCCTCAACCAGATACGGCTCCAAAAGCTTTAAGCTTCGGTCACAAGCATGTTTGAATGTAGAAGAGTACATCGAGGTGTGTCGACACTTTTATGCTTCTTGTTTCTTAGGCAACTACGCATCTATGACACCAACCAGCACGAACCCTTCTCTTAGCCAGGGGAATGAGCTAACCACCATATGTATATGCCTTTATGCCGCCGAAGAAGTGAATGCAACACCAACAGAGCGACTGAACTCGAAGAGGATGTACATTGTACAATCAGACGATTCAGATTCTGTGTATCAGATCCATTTCGTAGCTCAAAGTGTCCATTGAATTCTCCTGCTGCCGAGATTATCATCACGCAGGCTATCAAGGTTGATTTCGGAGGTTGGAGGGTTTTTGAAACCCTACTTGACCGTTGATAGACTTAAGCTTCGATCATGATCGTATATGGACGTTGTAGACATTGCCATATGTCATTACGGATCCAAGTAATGATCAGAGAACTAATCAAGTCCGAAGTCCTAGAAAGTATAGTACAGTGGCCAGTCAATAATATAACAATAATTGTGAGGCAATACGACATACGACATGCTCCCTAACTTGAGGGCCTACTTGTGCCCAAACTTGCTTATCATCAGCAGTGAGAACTTTGCGCAACGACATTTCATTGTCACGATCTTGTCGGATGGTGTCGTTTACCTTTCTGCAACAATTCGGTGTAGTGTTGTATCAGCAATTTGAATTGAAAAACCCTGTTTGTGGAATGACAGTTGTATCAATCAACTCACGGAACACCCGAAAACGAAGGCCGTTTTGCGAAAGCACTCTTGCATATGGGGCTAGCAGTAGTGAAGACAACTGCGCCTTTGTATATGAATTGCAACAAGACCGCAGCTTCGTCTTTTGCGCCATCTTCGTCCATGACTTGCCTACCTTGGGTCCACGCTGTGCGAGCCCAGAAGGCAGAAGGTACTTGGCTCAGGTCATCTCCCACTGGTATGACGTCACGTATCTGAGATATTTGGAGGAATCCATGTGCGTTGGGTGAGTGGGCATCAGTCTCCGACTCCAAGCCGTCCTGGGGGCAAGGCTCAAAGCAAATGTGAATCTGTGCCACGCGTAGCCTATGCATCTCCGCAGTAGATCCTTTAGTCTTAGAACCGTGGAACTCATCATAAAATATCCTAGCAAGTTCCTTTTGAGAGAGATCTACCATCCGCGTGTGGTTGTGGAAGCGCTTGACAACTTTTAACACTCGGTTCTTGTCTGGATCGCTCGTGCATTCGTGTTTATGGGCCTTCCAGTGTGCTTTCTGACACTTTTGGACGTGAAATTATGAGGCTGAAATTCGTAAAACTGATTGCGTCTACACATACCTCTCTGGAGCAATAGACAGCAATGTTGCACTAGCGATGTTTATTCAACTCTTAGAGAAACAGAAAGCGGCAGGAGTAATTCCACTCACGCCTGAACATTTGAGCAGAGTAAAACCATGGTCGCGAGGTAACCGGAAACAGTTCAGACAGAGGTGATTGAGTTTGGTACTTGGTGGAGCTAGTTTTCCACTTGATTCTGCACTACTTTTCGAAGTTTTCGCCTTGCTAGTCCTGCCTCGGAGAGCTTAGGATGCAAGTAGTTGGTTCAAATTATAAGGGGAACACCTACATTGGAAGGTTGGTGTGTGCCTGAGCAGGATATTGATATTGGACAAGGTCGAACATGAACGTCAAAACTGCGTGGGAATGCAAATCAATATCATGTGATCGGTAAAGAGCACTGAAAGCGAATCCGATGCCTTGAAAAAACCAGATGTCTCAAAGCTACATAAGAGCTCAAATTAGTACTGTCAATTTTTAAATGAACTTCATACCATACCGACAATCCAGATTCCAGGCACACAAATGGCACAGCCACATACGCAAATACTTATTTGCCTTATTTGGCGAAGGCGCCTTTATTTGTACAGACGCGCAGGTTGTACAAACAAACCTGCATTGTGCGCCACTTCGTCGTTGACAGCAGGAATGACAATCATTGTCTTGGAGTCAATGAATTTTGGTGCTCATAGTTCTAACTACCCCGCTGTCTACAGCACTGGGGAAATTTGGCTATAAGTGGATTTCAGGTCCAATACTTGCTTTCTTCCCCGTCTCCCAATCGGCCGTCGGTTTCTTGCCATGGCTCTGGGTCCGTTTCATACAGATCATTCCTTGACAATGACCTCGGGCGCTCCAGTTTATTTGCCGAGTGGAAACGACGATTTCCATCTCATCTTGCACGGCTTTGCTCAAGGTTTCCGCCTGGCCGACGATTGCTCCTTTCGAATTCGTGATCGTAAACCATCTCTCGGCATCCCCCACACTTGTATTTTAGATTCAAGACATGTGTCATATATCCTAATGGAGGCAGGCGACACCTAATCCGAGCTCCACCTCTCAATCCGCCTTGGGGATGCAAGTCGGAGGTATTCCATGATCCAGCACATTGCTTTCAGGATCCATCTTTCACGCACTAACACGTTGCGCGGCCACTCGATGCTTCGTTTCTCGGACGTGTGTTTCCTGCTAGCTGAAAACATACCAAAGGCGGCCGCGTGTGATGGGGGGATCCCAGTTCGTACACGGTACACACGATGTCGCCATTAATCTCGGTGATTTATACGAACTGACAATAGCCAGTCGCCGAACGCGGAAAGTGGTCTTCTACGACTTTGATTCAGGCGTCATCAAGTTCATCTCATCGCTGGCTCGTGGCTGATTGTGGCTGACTCACCAGGAACAAGTGCCAATAGTGGTTCAGAGTCGGTAACTATCTACTGGGTCTCGACCTACATTGACAGGCACTGAGGCGAGGTGGGGTGGGTTTCAGACTTCTTGATTGTATTACAGAGCCTGATTGTAGTCTACAGGACAGAGTGTCAAAGGTAAAGAAACCCTGTCTGAAGTCTCAAGCTACCAGGTAACTACGGAGAATGGACTGCTACGGAGAGGCGCTGGTCATATTGCCTCTGCTCAGCACAGTGTGCGTTTCGATGGCGCCGCGACATTGAAAAAAGGAACGTGCCTATTTTTCTGTCCTAAAAATGTCGAGATCAGCTCACACTTTACTTATTTTAATCCCCCGTGGTGCAGGTGGGTTCGATGTCTTTTTGTTTTATTTTCAAAGTAAAGTGCTGTGTGTCTGTCGACATCCCGACTCGATGTCGTCATTATTGTCTTTTGCGCAGCTGAGTCTGTCGTCCGTCAAAATCAGATGAAGCCTCGTTACAGCGATCGAACGGCCGACGCCGACTTGCGTGCGCTGTGCGGGGTTCGCGCGGGGCTCTGATCAGGAACGCGCCATGCGGTGGCGGTGCGGGTGTTTGTTCACCTTCCCAAACGGGTGGCCAAACAATAGATTTCCCGTCGGCCTCGTCGAGTCAGAGCACCTGGGAGGAAAGAAGAGTTCAGAGGGGACGTCTGTACACATTTCATTGTTCATTATCACCTGAGAATGGAGGGATGAGCAAAAGAGGAAGCAAGGCCCGAGATTCTTATTGTCCTTGACCAAACAATGGCCAAACAACGAGGACAATAGGCGGGTGTCAGTCGCTCATTGTGCTGGTGTACTTAACAAAAAGCGGGCGAGATAATGGAGGACCATTTCCTCCCTCCCTTTCCTTTCGTTCTACACGACAGACGACGACGACGACGACCAGGATGCGTCGCAGCACGGCGCTTGCCGTCGACACAACGACTTCAACCAATGAACTTGCATATGAACTGAACATTTCCCCAAGATCATCTCTCGAGTCGATTGAATCTACGCGGGATATCAAACGCGCAGAGTCGCCTGCTGCTGCTGCACCTGAGGTTGTCAGCGAGCAGCCAGCTGCACCGACACTCACACCATCTATCAAGCTTCTCTTCTCACTCATTTCCAGGCGACATGCGATCGTGCTCCTTCTCCCAGCCATCTTCTCATCTCTTATCGCCGGTGGCATCGCGCCTTTCATGACATTTGTTGTCGGCCAAGCATTCGACGCGTTTGCACAGTACCCTCTGACACCTAACCCACCGCAATCGGCGAAGGATGCGCTGCTGCGAGGAGTCGGACTCGCTGCGCTGCAGTTGGTCGGATTGGCAGTGGGATCGCTTGCTTTGGGCAGCCTAACGAGCTGTTTATGGATCTGGGTCGGCGAAGTTAATGTACTTGCGCTGAGGAAGCGGGTGTACGAGAGCGTGACGGGCAAAGACATGGTGTGGTTTGATACGCACATGGGGAACGACGAAGACGGCCCGGTTGGGGCTGGTGGACTTATGGCCAAGTTTGCCAGGTATGTCTTGGAATCTATTTAGTTTTCCAATCGCTCACTTTTCGCAGAGAAACAGACGATGTTCGAACTGCTTCATCTCTCGCAAGCGGCACGCTCATCCAATACTTGACGACATGTATCGCTGCCCTGCTGCTTGCGTTCCTGCGCTCATGGGCACTGACTCTCGTCATTCTCTCCGCCGTGCCCATCCTCATTTTTATCCAAGCCCTGTCGCAAGGCATTGCAGGCCCATTGCTCGGCCGTGAACGCGAGCAAACTGCAGTCAGCGCAACCATGGTCGATCGGGCAGTTGCCGCGATCAGCACCGTCAAGGCCTTCAACGCAATGAACCTCGAACATGAACGCGCATCCAAGTCCTTCGGCGGACTCCATACTACCGCCAATGCACTGAACCGCGTCTGGGGTTTGACCTCGGGCGTCGCTCAGTTTGTAATGATGGCCATGTTCGTACAAGGGTTCTGGTTCGGCGCGAAGCTCGTTCGGGAGGACAAAGCCACCGCAGGCGATGTCATGGCTGTCTTCTGGGCATGCTTGATTGCAACGAGCAACCTGCAGATGTGCATCCCTCAGGGAATCC
>Ga0247741_1001054_pt1 | contig 15146 bp, 20 predicted proteins | sample UWRJL213509R2_FD_180945 | JGI IMG/M metagenome (GOLD analysis project Ga0247741, IMG submission 180945) | Plant litter microbial communities from Arlington Agricultural Research Station in Wisconsin, United States - UWRJ-L213-509R-2 | ecosystem: Environmental > Terrestrial > Plant litter >... | reverse complement strand
ACATAAGGATCAAGATAGATGGGGCACCAATGTCACATTGAAAGGAGGGGCTGCAGCAAAGGTTGGAAACTTCTGCACAATTTGCGCAAGGTCACGGAAAGGCTGGAGAGAAATGAGAACATGCCACTATGTAAAGCTAGAGATGAATGGAAATGTGACGGTTTGGGCGCTTAAAATGGCAGACAATCTAACCGCGTCACTAGGGCTATGGCGTATCAAAGGGCTATAAGATATGTATTAGTATACCAATGATAGTATAAATCACCCAAATCCCAGGAGACCAACATAGATTATGTTTTTCCGTGTAAAACATTGCTCTCTATGGTATGTTATTCCCGCGGTGGGGGGGGAGGGTCAACCCGACGACCTTAAAAAAAATTTGCCGACCCCGTGCAGTAAAATTTTTTTTGGGACCCCCTTGCGACGATCATGAGCATTTGGCAATAACAGACTTATCGAAGGAATTGACGTACTCTGGTCAAGGCTCCGGCCAAGGTATGCCAATTTGATGCAGAGACCTTAGATTCAGGTTCTTGCCCGACGACTTTGGAATCTCAGTCTTTTGGGTGGGGGGGGAACCGCATGGTCCATTCACTGAACACCGGGGCCCGGGAGCAGTGTCGCAAATTTCCCAACATGTGTGACAGCACGTGACAACGCGTTCCCACCCACAACCCCGCTCAACGAAATCTGTGTACTGTAACGCGCTGTCACACCTTAGAAAAATCGTTGGAACATGGCATTTTTGGCTGTGACAAATGACGTTAACTGTCCGTTACGGTGACCCGGCAAGCGTTGGAACGGACCCTAACCGGCTTTCAACGGCCGGGCCGTTGGAACGCGCCTGGGAAATTTGCGACATTAGACCCAAGGGACAAGCAGGCAGCCTCCTCTTTGTCCCGGGACATGCAATGCACACATGGACGAGCTTTCCTCAAGGGGACGTCTATCCGGCTGGCTAAAGCATGCCAGCAATGCTGGACCCGATCTTTGGGGTTGGGCGTTTTGACACGGCCGCTGGCGTCGATGAATTGACTAATCCGGATTCCACCCCGGTCGAACACTTCCAAGTTTCCCCATCCGCCTTGTACCTCTCGTCGCAACCACTACCGCCGCTTTTGTGGTAGGGATTGCCCGCCCTGATCTTCATCTTCGTTTCTAGCCTCGATACTCCTCCTTGAATCAAGGTTAAATCTCCCAAAACTTTTGTTGCCGTACTCGAGTTCACGATGATGGACATATTGATTCATAGCTGCCTTTATTGTACCCAAATCAGCTCCGCCAAATAACTAAGAAATCATATTTCAAATCTCAGAAATCGTACACTCCTGATGCCTGTTAGTATCAAATCCCTAAACCGCCACTGCGTCTCCCGGATAACTTCCCCATGCCCACAACGCTCAGCATGCCGAGTTCGTCTGTGTGAGGAGGGCAAGACGCCAGGGAAGACTGTTGTAGCTCCCACTAGCATTGGGATCAAGGCCTTGATAGAGGTAGCGCATATTACAAGAGCTGATGGTGAGGGTCTGGTCGGTGCCGTTGCGGAGCATCTCCCCGTGGCTGATATCCTTGGACCAGGCTGTACCGCTGAAAGCGACGTTGCTGGCCCGAGCAAAGGGCTTTGCCTCGGAATCTGCGAGCGCCTGCCACGGCCCTGCGATGTCGGATGAAGTCCAGGAGCGGAAGTACCTGCGGCTGTCGCTCCCGATTGCCTCGACGAGCAGAAGATAACTGTCATCGACCCGGTAAACGTTGGACGCCTCGAATAGCTTGTTCTTATTCGAGTCTTGCATCGCAATAACGGGTTCATTGAAGCCGTTAGGGAAATTAGCGAGTGAGGTTTGAGACCGATACAGGTGGCCATTATCATCGGAAGAGAAGAGGTGGCAATTGGTAGAGTCGCATATCACCCACATGTCGACCCAGTAGCCACTGCCAATATTCTTCTTGATTATAGCAGGCATGGTGCTGTAGAACGTGCGTGGCGCAGTCCAGCCACGCGGATTGCTGATATCCGGGTTTGTGGAATAGGCCGCGTTGTCATTCTGGTAGACGAGGTACCAGAGACGTTGGGGAGCAAAGTAGAAGATCTGGGGAGCGGCACGGTATCCAGTGCCGATGGAGGATTGGTCGAGGTAGTAGAAGCTGGCGGCGCTAGCTTGAGACCAGTCGGTGAAGTTGAGGTAGACGAGGTTGTAACCGGAGGACTGGGCTGTGCTCGCAAAGACGTGCCAGTAGCCGTTGTAAAAGACTACAGATGGATCCTTGATCCCAGCGAGTTTGCGAGAATCAGCTTTAGGGCTGATCAGTGCGCCGCTAGAGCTCCAGTTGAAAGTACTGGGAAGTTTGGCAGTGAGCGGGTTGGTGGTAGGTGGTGTAGGGTTCCGAGTACTTTCAAGGAAGCAGTGTGAATATCGATCTATTTGACGATTATCGATTAGGCTTTGTCGAGTTCACAATGTGATTATCGGCTACGGTCTTCTTACCATTCACAAATGTGCAAACACCTTCGATGCAAGATTTTGGACCACTGTCATTTGCGTCATTTCGCGTTTAGTTGGTGTCGAGTGAAAATTCTTACTTGAAACCTGACTATGAGACAGAAGGCGTCAGCGAAAAATTCTCAAGAGAGTCAATGAAGTAGCTCACCCCACCGCATTGTTCCCCGAGAGATGCACCAGCAACGGCTACTAAGTAGCCGGCAAATGTGGTGGAAACAGCTGAGGCAAGGACTAAGGTAGGCTGAAGTTTCATGTCGAGGACGGACCGCTCAGATGACCAGACATCCTAGGACTTGTGAAATCAATAAAGATTTTATACGCCTTGCAGTGCGAAACTCAACGAAGCGCGGAAATTTGAGAATGGTCATGCTCACCGATACACTATGTCTCTCGACAGCGAAGTCTAAAGGAAAAGCACCGGCGTAATCCCCGGTGGCTTAGCTCATGAACATGACCTACCTAAACTTCCAATATCAATTCACGGGGTAAGTTTTTCGTGTATGTGACTGTCAGAGAAGTGTCGGTGGGATAATTGGTTTTTCCGAGCTGTACATCACCTCCTGTCGCAGGAATGGAGGCGGTAGTGTGTTTTTTCATTGTTCGTCATGCCGTTCATATACCTCTGATAGGGACATTTTATAGCTTTACTCCCCGCTCAATCCTCGGTTTTGGTGGTAACTGAGGATGATGGCCGTGCAGCGTATGCCAGTAGTTCGTTCGTCCCGTGGTACTCCAATAACAGCTTGCTGGCACGTAAACGCGTAAACCCAGCACATGGGACAGAGAAGTGGAATTTAGGTCATAGAACACGGTGTAGAGATGGAGCATGGAGCTAGATACCAGATCCAAAGCCAGAAAGAACCCAGAGCTTGAGCCTGATAGAGTCCGAGTCAGAAAAACAGCGAGAAGTAGACGACGGTCGCAGCGAAAGTCAGTGATAAAGAAGGAGGGCCACGAAATGGAAATGGGCTGAAGCGTCGCCTGCCAAGTCCCAGCGAACCACGAACCTCGAGCCTGATTCTGACGCTGGAAATAGTGCGTGTTATCATGCAGTGGTTCTAGAATGTGTGGTCGATTGACCTGCTCAAAACCATATCGCAACGCATACAGTAACCCTATTAATGACACTCGACATACGCCCGATATGGCGACCCAAAAATTTCAAGGCTGAGAACATCTAACTGCTTGTGAAAGTTGAAAATCGAGACATTGTGCGCCGAAACCAGGCTGCCCAGATTTATGGAAAGCCCACGACTGAGGCGATCTATTGGGACAAGAGGACCTTGGCATATTCTCCCAACACCAGAGCAGAAGAACAAGATTCAGGGCTTGAACGAATGACGAACAAAGGGCGAGGCCTCAGAAGATCTCACTACTATATATAATAGAACATCTGAATGCTTAGTTTCGTGTTGGCTGGTATTAGGCAAAAATGAAACACACCTGTAGTTGAAAACTTGAGCGCTTCAGTCAACCCCCGTTCCTAGCTCTGGGTCGGATGTAGGTGATCAGATATCAGCTTGCACGTATACAAACGCGTACATAGAATAGAGAACGTAGAACGCTCACCTGATTCTGCGAGCTCGAGGGCGAACGGGCAAATCACCCTGCTGCTACTGCTGTTGTAGGAAGACCATTAGAGACTACACCGATGGAACGGATAATGGTGTCACGGCTTCGCAGGTTGGACGCGTCACTCAGATTCCAGATTCCAGATCCTGGATATACACCGTTCTTGAGACTGGGTTCAAGTTGACGAGTCAGAGTGAGAGGAGACACTCGCAGTACTAGATCCTGATATCGCAACTGGACGAAGGACATGTCAGGCGTGTTTGAGACAGGAGGTGCAGAGCTCTGAGCAGGAAGGGAGACCGCCTGAAGCCTGACATCTCAACTTGGACACGTCAGACTGAGAGACGTTTATGGCCAGCTGGCTCTGATATAAAGCCCTGGCACATTGACACTGGAGGTGCAAAGTCGACGTGGTTGGGGTGTCTTCCGTGTTCATCCTGATACCGTCTTGTCCTACCTCTATGGAAGTGTACAAGTCGGGTCGAGAGGTTAGCGGCCGCGACGCGTTGTTCGTATCCTGTGGCCAGTTCTCAGTCATGTCACCCTGCACAATGTGGGAGATATAGAAACTGTCTTGATCCAAGGCGTGATTATAGTTACTTAACACGTCGACTGCGGGGGTCAGTCGCCGAGGCAATAGCAATATTCGATGATGCGGCCGGGATAAAACTATTTGCAGTGCCAGTGCCGATGGTTGACGATCACAGCGGGTCCGAGCGCGCCGGAAGATAAGATAAGATTCTTGCATCGCCAATTATGCAGAATGCTGCTTCGGAGGAGTTATCGTCCGGACGCAACTAGCATAAGACGAGGGGTTCCTTATTTTCAGTCTTATGTTACTAATAAGTACGGCCACTTTCCATTGGATCAGCTTTTTTCGAGTCTCGACGTGTTCAAGTAAGTTGGAGCACCAGACGATTTGAAGCTGGCGTAACGCAAACACCATGCCGTGAATGCAGAATAGACCCCTTGAGAATTTGTGTTTGGAGTTCGGTGAAGCGGTGATGTCTCTTCCGGTCATGACAGGGTTGCCTTTTGACGACGGAAAACCTGGCCCAGTGAATTACCCAATTGCAACAAAAGGAATTTCAATTCAGCATGTCTGCAGAATCTTCCATTGGCATATATTTGATGAATTTGCTTCCGTAACGCAATCGTGCCATCTCGTCAGGGTCAAAACTCGCGGTCATCAAGTCTGAGGGCCACATCCCAGGGGACAAAGCGGGCAAGCAGTGCTAGCTTATCGTCTTTGTACCATTCCCAGCTCATGAGATGAATCCCATTGCAACAATGGAAGACTTGCTGTAGATACACGGTGCCACATCTTTCGGAAGTCATATAAAGAGCTCAGCAAGATTCTGTTAATCCTCGTCCCTCACTCCCTGAAAGTAACAACCATATCTTCAAAAAACCCCCATACACCCTTCTCAAAATGTCCGCCGATCCTAGACACCAGGTCATAATGACTGCCCTCGAAGAAGCTTCCAACACTTTCCTTCAAATGCGGTACGTTCCCCGGCGCCTCTCCACTCACAATCAATATATTAACTGAGCCTCTCTAGTGCTACTACTGGAATCTCAGATTACTGGAGACATTCCAATGTCATTCGGCGCAACCAACTCGTTGCCCGAGCACGCGACACAATTCTGTCCAACTGGCACCCCGATGCCGTACCCGGAACCCCAGCATGGAATCAGCACTACAACGGTCTTTCGACTTGGGCTCGGGAGACGTTGAGGGTCATCATCGTGCGTCCTTATAATACGATATCTTATATTCCTCTTGGCCCACATATTACACATTACACAGGACCGCCATATGAACTCGGGCGACTCCCCAGCCGCCTCGGATAATGAAGGACATCTCCGTATCGCAAAAAAATCCAGCAAGCATCGCCGACCTCGGGATGACGGAGACGATGGGGTATTCAACATGTCCCCTTGAGCAAGGTGGGGGTGGGTACTCGACGCTGAAAAGCTCGAGGACGAGCGACATTTAACCCTCTCATATTCAATCTCCAACCTATCCTATACGATCATATGTACCATATTGCCAGTATCCATTTTAGACACCCCTTCCAATCTTTTATACCTGCATCGTCGTTTGTACCATAACATCATCGTAGCATCCTAGACGCGACACGCCCAACAACTCAGTTCTTCTATCACGCTACTCACTATGGGAAGTTTAAACTTAAGCACTTAAGCATACTGTTGAATTACCGGTTTGATGTGGAAATTTAGCCTTCACGGACCCATAGTATTAGTGAGTAAGTGCCCCATTCAGAATTACCGGCACTATCATCCTGGTTTTGCCTGGTGCCTTGCCCCTGGAAATATGTAGTCCGAAATGGAGCTTGAAATGTATTTAGTATCATAAAAATTTATGTCGGGTTTAAAGCCATCTGGAGAGTCGCCAAGCGGCCACTGCTGGCAGCCAACTATTGTAGGACTCGAAAAATGTAATAGAAAACTTTCAAACATATTTACTTTCTGGTGCCCATTTTACGCAGTCAAAAATGTAAAGTTGTACCAAAGTTATCCTGCATGAGAAAAAGCGATCAAAATGATGGCATGTTTGAAGGATTTTGGAAGGATTTCTGGACGCAGACAATAGTCTGGTGCCAGGGTTATCCAATAATTTTCGTCGAGAATGCCCGCCACGATCTTTGACTCGGGAGGCATCGAGGGTCACAATTGTGCGATCTTTATCATATCTCACTTTCAGAAAATATTGGCTTACCAAGGCGTTACAAAGAACCGGCATATGAACTCGGGCGACTGCCCAGCTGCTTCGGATAATGAAGGACGTTTTCAATTTGTGAAAAAGTCAGCAAGCACCGCCGGCGCCGGGATGATGGAGACGATGGGGTCTTCAATATGTCCCCTTGAGAAGAACGTGCATTCGACCGCTGAAAGCGAGAGAGAGAGAATTATCCCTCCCTGACGCCCAATAACTCAATTATCTTATCACGCTACTCATTTCAAGCTTCAGAGCTCATGCCAACCGTAGATTGGTTTGATGTGGAAATTTGGCATTCACAGTAAGTATTACCCCTAGCAGTAGTGTTCCGTGATAGATACTATAAGTTAGTATAACTAATGTACTATTTAGCATCATAAACGAGATGATGGCGGGCAGTGGAAAAGAGCAGATAGGGGCTTTCGTTCAACTCTAGTAGCATTTCTACATATATACAATGGGTCTAAAATGATAGATATTCTCATGCTCCAAAATTACTGGTAAACGCGGACAGCACCAATGTTGAAAAAAGCATTTGAGAATGATGATGGATTGCTCTCAACCTGCTGCTGGCAGGTCCCTGGACATCCTGACTGACCGTAAACGCTACCAGCCCAGTCGCCGCCTGTAATATTATTTTTGAGAAGCTCGTCTGTGTTAAAGTAACGAGGAACATACATAGTGTTAAGTTGATGATGATGTTGTTGTCAGAGAAGTATTGTGGGATATTACAGCTGGTGTTCGGGAAGTAAGCTGCGGGTGTGCCCTGATTCTCACAGGATCAGTCATCTAGACACAAAAGTAGGCAGTATCACGCACCCAGTTATTTGGGTTTACCTGAGAGCCGCCGTTGCGAACCTCAGCTGGGACATTGCCGTCGTTTCTTGACCAGAACCAGACTTTCAAGTATGTAGGCGTGCGCTCTAGGACATACCATCCACCTCCATTGTTGTTGAAAGTAGGTCCATAGCTGTTTGCAGTGGGCATTCTAACACCACAGCCAGCGTTACCGTTAATCAGATAGTTACAGTCAAGCTGAGTCGAGGTGCTAGGGACAGGAGAAACTTTTAGATACATGATTTACATATGACGATAGATATTACTCACCCGGTTTGAGCGCCTCCTCCAGGCATTGTGCATCCTAAGCGGAGGAGAAGATAATTCATATGTGATTAGAGGCGATGATTTCCCACTTACCTGGTAGTGTGTGTAATGTAGCGGCGTTTGGCCCTTGATCATTAACGCCTTCCAAAACATCAACTTCGCCTCCTGCAGGCCAATTACTTTCCTTTGTTTCCCAGATAGCAGGCCATGTTCTTCCAACTACGATTAGGTTCTGTTGGGCCCAGTATAGATACGATCAGGCTTACCCGCATCCTTGAGGCATGTGGCGCACATCAAATCTATATATGGGCATTGTCAAGAAAACATTTCGACGTCCCTGAAATTTATGGAAGACATACACAGCAACATGTGTGGTATAGGTCTTCTTGCTTCTAATGCGGACAGAGTTACGCAATCCACCCGAGCCCAAAGTCGTCTTGAAATCGGTTCGGAGGATGAAGGTGTCCGCAGACGCATAAGTTAGATTTTGGGCTTTGGAAGTGGCTTGGTCGACGTAATTACTGCAAGATAAAGTCAGCCAATATTAAGGGATATCTTGAACAATACTACGTACACTCGACCGTTGGTTGGATCAGATATTCTTTGCCAGTCGAAGGCGCTGTAAAAGGCATTCCCGACGATGTTGTCGGCTAGAGAGTATGTCGTGGCTATCGCCGGAGCAACAGAAGCGAGAGCTAGGAATGCAGAAGACACGAATGTGGCTTTCATGTTGCTTAAATAGTGTATCGACTAAAAGGTTATTGGAGGGGAGTTTAGTTGTCCGGATGAGCAATCCCTCCTCTTATTGAGACAGGTTTTATAGTCAAAGCCAAGCCGTCGTATTCGGTTTCCATAATACATATACACGAGAGGCTCCGCACCCCGCACGTACGAGAATTTTTATGTCCCTCATGGCCTCAGCTTCGAGGATCTGTGATGCTCTAGCGAGCTACTGATCACCAAGAATACCATGTCCCGACAAGGCCACTGCATGATGGGTAGACCATCCGAATGCGTCAAGAGTATCACTAGCCTCAAGTCTCGGGATCGTGAGGATGACCTCAACCTCATGGACATGGCACTCAGCATGATGCGTGCCTATGCGGCACTGATAACTTGATTAGGGAATGGTTGTTGCGATGCCGACTAAAGAAGAGCCTTAAGAACAAGAGGACGCCGTTTCTCGCATAGAGGCTGATAGACGCAGCCACAAGACAGAATCGATTGCATATGTGCAACGAGACTTCGTGAGTATTTCTGGCAGGTGATCTTTTTTAGAGCGACGAGCAGATGAATTCGGATAGAAAGTCAAGCCAGAAAGAGAGCTGATGTGGCACGATAGCCCAGAAAGACGCATCGGCGGTTGCCAACGGCAAATGTAGACATGCTTGTAGATTACCACGACCCCATAATCTCGACCCCACTCTCTAGTCTTACTCGTCTTCATCATGTTGCGCCCGCCGGGAGGTTGTTACGACCTCTACATCCTCACAACAACGGGACCTGATATCCGGTAATATCCGTTTCGAGACAGCCGGCGTTAAAATTCAAATTATAAGCTTAGCATAAGTACTAAGATATATACTACATTCCCTTCGCCCATCCGCAAACTTTGATACTCATAGTAAAATTACATGTAGGAGCTCGAGGCACTATATGCGGTACGCCGATGAGGGTTTCATCTTTCACCGGAAATAAGTGGTCAAGGAAATGATAAAGCTTAGTCTTACCATGTTCCACTCATCAAATACTATCTTGTAAATTGTATATCCCCGCGACATGCAAGTGAACAATAATACCCTAAACTGGCGAGAAAAAAAGAAAAAAAAATTAAACATGTAAAAGAAATATCCCAGGCAAATGACGATGATTCATGGGTCCAATGTTGTGTAGTAAGTCAAAGCCTATTTCGAAACTCAACAAGAATATATCCATCCCCAAGGAACGAATGGTTGCATGATGACTGTAGAATCTACGGCACCAAATTCGGCAATAGTATCACCAGATGCGTGCCGATGAACAGATTCTTGGATTTCGGCACAGTCAAGTGGTGCAACATCCCACAGGTAAGCGCCCTACGTAACAAATCTGGGCCAGTCGCGGCTGAGACCCTGAATTCCATCTGTCAAGTTTCCGATAATACGGTCGTACTGACTCGTACAGATCTGAGATTGGACAAGTCCCAGCTTAGAGGTGATTTCCTGGTGAGGCCTCGCCCTCAGGAAGAATATGGCTTCAAATCTGCCGCAGGATCACAGCATGTGAACGAACAATAGATGAAGACCCTAGTGAGGTGCGTGTCAATAGTCTCATCGCGAAATCCTAGGTTCTTTGTCGCGTTGGCGGCAACCAACTCCGATCAAAGAAAGTCCCACGTGACTTGATCGCGTCCAACGCGACTTCCAACTTGAAGTTGCACAATGCAACTGCAAGCATCACTTACTCAAGTTTATCAGCTGACACAAAAGCAAAATTTACATTCAGTGTTTTATATAAAGTAGCAGCTCAAAGGATTTGACGTTATCACAGACAGTTTATTTTTGATACATTTCAGATTACGAGTCCGAATGTAATGAGGAGTCGTCCTTATAAGACGGGTGTCCTGCCATTGGATGTAACGGCTAAGTAGCCGGCAACGGCCGGACGCATGTGAATCTGTTTGGCTATTGTCCAGATTAGGATATAGACGCGCACGCCGGGCCAGCCAGCTGCAGGCTGGCGACGAGTGGTGAAGGCAGTTGAGATATCAACAACACTCTACAAATACTGTACCAGTTTTTATTTATTTATTATTGGACTCGTTCCTGCCATGCCTTGCAATGGCCCAATTTTCAAGTAATGCCTATCAGTCCTTCAACTGCTTAATGGCAAGCACACCGGTATTCTTATCGATGGATATCTTCAGGTTGGTCTCGCGTTTGAGGGTGCTCAGGTCCTGCTCCCAGAGGACTGGCCCAATGACTATATCTTGGATTATTGTGGATGCTAGTCAAAGTGAGCCATACAATCCAAACGACTTATGAGACCTCCTTACTTTGGACGCTGACTGCATATATCTTTAGTTTTGGAGTGAATTCCACGACGATGGAACTAGCTGGACTAGAAGATTGTAGTTAGCAAAGAAAAATTCAAAGGATAATGACACAACCGACCCAATGTCCGTGAAAATAAGCACGGGCTCGACATTCTCTCCTGCTTTGTCACAAAGTCCCTAAAAAAAAAAAGGCAGTGAGATGCAAGCCTCTTCTCTGCACCAGATAATCGACGGTGACACAAAACTCACTATGCCAATATCTTCTTTAGAATCGGTCGCGTTCTTACATTCCATTACATTAGGCTGTCCATTTCCGGCGAGCTTTATTATTGTCCCAGAAGGGGTGGAAACGAGCTCGCAGGCACTTCCATTCTAAACAGCAAGCAGTCAGTATGGTCCACTCACTAGGCGTCGGGTGACTCACTTCACAAAGTTGCGACGATGAGGAATGAATGATGTTTCCTTCTTTTCTCTATCCAAATCTCTAATTCAATCTATCGTTCAGTAGTATTCTCAGACCATACCTGTGGCGTAAAGAAGGCTGTATGACCAGTATATTCAACCGATGCTGTGGCGACCCCTTGGCCGTTGATCTCCAGCAATTCTGAAAGCAAATGGTTAACGGAGCGTATCTCTACGCTATAGCGTAGACTCACTCCAGCACATCTTTTGTAGATCATTGAACGAGGACGGATCTGCCGGAAGTGAACCGAAAGTCAACATGAGATCCACTTGTTGACCCAGGTCGTGAGCGGAGAAGTTGAGCGTTTTGGCAGGATTAGCCATCTTGATAGAATAATGAGGATGGGAAGAAGTCTTCGAAGTGGAATTGAATGCTCTCCAGGGTTTCCCTCAGCTTATATGCCTATTTCCTAACGTCACATCTTGATTACAGGATAGCTGTCTGATCAACTATGTTCCTTGGCGAGTTCCTTATCTATGATTGGAATATAAGTCAACGTCCGAGTCAAGCGGCATTCTATATATTTGGTGGACATAGTGAGGCATCAACGCATCGGCACTTGACCTAGGCCGCTGTTCAGCTGCTCGTAAAAGAAGACTCGTCAGGACCCCTGTAATCCATTGATTAAACCCTTGTGGCACTGAACGGTGGTAGAAGTGTCGATATACACACACAAAAAACATACCGCGACAGCGAGAGCACTCCTTACGGCCTACCAACAACTCTTATACCCAACCCATCACCCGCCCTGGACCGGAAGACTTGGAAAATGCAACCTCGGGAACCTCAGGACACTCATGCATGCGGAACCAATGAATCATAGTGAGTCTCCCACAAACGCGACATATGCAACATAGACATCCCTCTTCTTCCGCTCCCCAAGTCCCTTTGTGACCAGGTGTATACGTTTGTATGTTTTTAAATTAGAGAGCGTAAATAGTGAACAGAGTAGCAATCACTCCCCGCATGTATAAAGACTGTAGAGGCTATAAAATGATTCAAAAACAAAACAAAAAACATACCGCACATTCAACCACCTTAACCATGGTGATTCTGCTGAAGCGAGGTACAAGTTCATGATTTTTTAAACCAAGGCGCTTACTCCGATACAGTGAGCGCTCAGCGATCGGCGCTTAGAACCGGATAAGGCATCTAAATAAGCGCCAGCCACAGGAACATCATTTCTTTGCTATTGATAGCTTGGAAACGTCAAACCCCGAAGCGCATATCACATGAGCAAAGTTGGGTAAGTAGGATTTTGAGGAAGTTAATAAAACTTTGGCCGTTGAGCGGCGTTGGCACGAGTTACCTGCAGGTAATTTATGGTACCCATGCCCAGTCATCATGAAGAAGCGAGAGTGTGTGATCGTGTCGGAAGTAGCTTATCCTCACCTGATCCAGGAAGACTCGGACACCATGCGTCAGATTTTAATTTTAGCCCTCGTACTAGCCGGCGCTTCGAACGCGCCAAAGCACACTATTACTTGCATCGGTACATTCAATGCACACCTTAGATAGAGGCAGCATTGAAAGTCTGCAAAGGCCGCCAATTGCTTCACGGCTCACTAGCACTTGTCGTCTCAGCCCTGAGATGACGAGTCTGATTCGACCGCCCTTCCGGCTTATTTTCCGACAGGGCGTTTACCAAACCAACCATATGCTCATGATGCCAGCAAATGCCAGCCAACATTCCTCCACGAAATATGTACACCTTGGACCAGAAACGTGATAGAACCATTTCCGGTCAGGTGGCAGGCCTTCTAGGCCGGTTCTTATGTCGTTTTTAGCGTGGTTTTTACCTCAAACGATCTGCGTGGCACTGCAAATGCCCGAGAAGTTCTATAAGTACACTCGCTCCAATGAATGAAATTCGCTTCGCTCTCTTCGCCTACTCTCAAGATGTGGCCAAGAAGCAGAACTTCAGCGCTGAGTGCGTTCCTCACTGTCGCAATCCTCCAGGCTTCAGTTCTCGCCACTGTCGTCGATCCCAGCGTTCTCGACGCGTGCCCTGGTTACACTGCAACGAACATCAAGATCAAAGCCAATGGCCTCTCTGCTAATTTGGTTTTGGGCTCCAAGGCATGCAATGTCTTTGGTGAAGATGTGAAGAAGCTGTCATTGAGCGTTGTGTACGAAACCAGTATGTTCACGTCTCTCTCCTGAACGCATGAGCTAAGCTTTCCTCAGACGAGAGGATTCACGTCAAAATTACCGATGCATCTTCTGTACGGTACGAAGTTCCCGAGTCAATCTTCCCCAGACCCTCCAGCAAAGACGCATTGGCTCAAGCTGCCGCCATCCGTTTCAACTATACCACCTCTCCTTTCTCTTTCTCTGTTTATCGTGCATCAACCCACGAGGTTCTGTTCTCGACGGCCAACCACCCCATCATCTTCGAACCCCAGTATCTACGCGTCAAAACGAACCTCCCAGCTAACGCCAACATTTACGGGCTTGGGGAGCACACCAATCCGTTTCACCTTCCGACGGATAATACCACAATTACTCTATGGTCTCGGGACGCGTATGGTATCCCCACTGGCACCAATCTCTACTCGAACCACCCAGTATATTTCGAGCATCGTACGACTGGCACTCATGGCGTCTTCTTGCTCAACTCTAACGGGATGGATGTCAAGCTTACGCCCGGTGCTCTCGAATACAATATCATCGGTGGCGTTCTTGACTTCTACTTCCTTGCTGGCAGCGAGACAGACCCCACTGCACTCTCAAGGCAATATGCCGAGATTGTCGGATTGCCAGCAGAGGTTCCATATTGGTCCTTCGGTTTTCACCAATGCCGATTTGGATACCAAAGTACGTCTTCCTCACTTGTTTGTAGGTGCTAGTGTTGATGTACCTTGTATAGGTTTCGTTGACGTTGCGAACGTTATCTCGAAATACGCAGCTGCTAACATCCCACTGGAGACTATGTGGACGGACATTGGTTTGTTACATTTTCTTACGAACTTTTTTGTTCCATTCTAAACCCTTTCAATAGACTACATGGATCGCCGCAGGATTTTCACCGTCGACCCGAACTACTTCCCGATGCCCAGGATGAGAGAGATCGTTTCCTACCTCCACGCCCACCACCAGAGGTTCAGTGAGTCTCCAACAGCCTGTGACGACTTAACCAATAAATTAACCCATCTCGCAGTTTTGATGACGGATCCTGCTGTTCCCTACCAACCAAACGCTGGTTATCCACCCTACGACCATGGACATGCACTTGACGTCTTCCTGAAGGCCAATAATGGAAGCGAGAGCTTAGGTGTTGTCTGGCCCGGTAGGTAGCTTCCACGAAATCGAAGGTTATCGTATGCTAACGACTATACAGGTGTCACCGTCTATCCTGATTGGTTCCACCCTAAGATCCAGAAGTGAGTAAGAGTCTTTGAGAGTGTCTCGTAACCTGATATTGACGTCTCATCCAGTTACTGGGATTCGGAATTTAAGACTTTCTACAGCCCAGAAACTGGCCTTGACATTGATGGTGCATGGATTGACATGAACGAGCCGGCGAATGTGAGTTATCTGTCTTGATTTCTGTTAAGGACTGTTTTTCATCATTGAATTCATATAGTTCTGCAACCTCCCTTGCGACAACCCCTTCGAACAAGCTGTCGAGCAGAATATGCCCCCTCCCCGTACAGCCCCTGCGCCTGACCCCAACACGCCGATCTTCACCAACACAAGCGGCCAACTGACGAAACGTGACCTTCTCAA
>Ga0247741_1001053_pt1 | contig 15157 bp, 11 predicted proteins | sample UWRJL213509R2_FD_180945 | JGI IMG/M metagenome (GOLD analysis project Ga0247741, IMG submission 180945) | Plant litter microbial communities from Arlington Agricultural Research Station in Wisconsin, United States - UWRJ-L213-509R-2 | ecosystem: Environmental > Terrestrial > Plant litter >... | reverse complement strand
TGGTTAAATTTCGTAGTTCGTCGTGCGTGCTGGTGAGTGAAGGTCGTGGGATTCACTGAAGCTATCCTACGATACAAGGTAGTTTTTATACCTACTCGTAGCTAGTATTCAGGGGTATAAAATATCAGGAGATAGAGGTGAAAGGGGTCCGCAAACGATAGATATAGTAGAAATATAGTCCTCGTGATAAAATGAGTCGGAAAATCAGAGAAAGGTCAAAATAAAAGATCATAACCAGGAAACCAACGCGGATCGCGTCGTGAATAAGGGGGAAAGATAGATATAAATGGAAAACCAGTTGGTCGAGAGGGTCTGGGCTCGTAGGGGCTGCTAATTGTAGGGTTGTCGACGAGTCGGTGCGCGATATTGATACGGACTTCCGAATTGGGGTGCCGGGCGCTAATTGTGTTCGCTTTCAAGTCGAATTCCATGAGTAGGCAGGTAGGATACCTTACATGGCTGCGTCCAAGTCCTACTATTCTATCATATTCATCTTTATGCTCTATTTTGTGTTCTAATGTAACCTAACGAATACACCTACTCTGTACCCTACATAAATATGATTGATCAAGTACGAAACCCAGGCCCGCAGTGGTATACATAAGTATAGATAGTCATCTATTATCGCATATCGGACTGTACAAGACATGCGGAACTTGGCAATTTCGAACGTCATTGTACAGGGTGATACTCTCATCCCAGGTCTTACGGTCAAACCAAATCCTTGCTTGCCTTACCCATATCCAAGTGCATCGTGAAATTGCCAGGTATGCCCTTCCGAACCATGTAAGGACCATAAGGCCTGTCAATACGGCAATCCTTGTGAACATTGTACGATTGTCGTAAAATTTTAACGCCTGCCGTACCCTTATGACCTTACAATCCTCTCGCCTCGCTTCGCTCTGGCGACCCACTTTGCAGAATCAGTAGCAAAAAATATTTTCGCTAATGCAGGATCTTATTTGTGAAGGTGAAACTCAACAGTACGGTTATTCCGAATCCACACCACCGGATGCGGTCTGAAAAAGTTGATGAGCGTTCGTGTGACAATCAGCGAGTGAGAAATTGACCCCGTAAGCACGATTTCGGTGCACCGAGATGGGCGCTTATGCCCCATTCTCGAACGGCACGGTGACAGATTTGAGCAGGCGACCGTAGACCGCAGGGAATGTCGTATAGAGGGGGTATTGTATTTTAAAGGTGAGATCGTACACAGAAGACCTAGTTATCAGAGAGATCAGCTCAGAAATAGAGAAGCAGTTCGGAGACAAATAATCTATTGAACCGCTCACAAAAAAGGTAAAGGCCTGAATAAGGCCACACGAAATTGGGCCATCTGCATACGGTCGTATTTTTCTAAGAGTGTAAAATTTCATTGTCAGGAGCTCAAAATTGAAGAAGAAACGGCCACCAGAAATATCAAGGCAGGCATTGAACTTGATGGGGTACAGAAAATCGGCCCTTCACCGAATGTTGCCTAAGTTAGAATGGGCACTTGAAGTCAGGACCGACAGCGCGAGTTGTTATTGTTCATATATTAAATCAAAGACTTCTCAGCGACTCTTGCATAGGACGAATTCGTGATCATGAACCGCGCCTACAACCTTCGTATTGGCCAGTGTCAGAGGAGGTGGCGTCGATGTGGCCAGTGAAAAAAAAAACATTAGAAGGTATTTTGCAATCTTTCGGCCATAAGCATTAGCACACGCTGGGTAGAACGATGTTAGCACTTACAGCCGTTCTTCTGCGGTGGTTTTCGCGCTTTAAGTTCCAGGCTCAACTCTTAAGGCTTCGGGTTAATGTCCTGCAGCCCGGAGCAACTGAGAGGCAAGATGGAAGATTCAAGAGGATAGGGAAATTAAATTGGTGTTGAGACAACCAATTTATATGGATTCTGGAACATCTGTTTCAGTTCCAAAAACAATGAGTAGGGCTAGCCGCTAAAACATTTTCGAGCAAACATGCATGTGCATACGAAAGTTCGTCATCTGGATATAGTATTTGTAATATTTATTTTGTAGTAAGGATTATGCGATACTATGGCATGGTAATTGTGTATACGGGTCTCCCCAATTTGCTGATGATATCCATGTCTTCGTTGGCTGATAGGTCATCAAATAATTCCTCGAAGCACCTGAAACTTATATATTATATACTTTATATACTGATATACCAGATACAATTTTTACATTAAATATCCATATGTAGATTTTGGAGAAAACTTCGCACGAAATTGAGTGATGGCCAAAAATAGGCACATGCATTCTTTTCGCTCGCGACTGTATTAGAGAATATTACTTGTTGTGAGAGAAAGTAATCGGAAACATATGATTTCAGTGCGTTTTTTGGCAGTCGAGTTCATGAATGTTTGGACTCGCGGACTAACGCACTTGTTTTTTAATGCAGTCGGAAAAACAAAAGCATGTATGACCTGGCAGAACTGACAATCGTGAATGTACATATTATATCCTATTATATCCCCTGATGATGTATAGGCGGGGGCCATCTTGTATGAGCACCTTAATCTGAAACGAGACAACCGCCTCGCTTCGCTTCGGCGTTTCGGCGCTTCAACATCGAATACATCAATTAGCGGTCATTAAGTTGACGTCTCTTTCTCTTTGTTATTGAATATCGACTGGCTTCTCCATTGAACAATAACCTTGCTGCTTGGACCAGCATTTCACGGGGTGAGGACATTAATAAGATTCTTGCGCATTATGTTGTAAAGTGCGTTATTCGTCGCCGAGCCTGCGGCTCGCTCCTCAGAACACTGATAGAGCCAATTTTCTTCGTAGTTCGGATACTATGAGGGGCTATAGTCGGCTTCAAGACGGGAAATATATTTGTATGGTGCACCAGGTCTAAACGCCGCTACTTTCGTACAGCGGCGGAATCGGTGGCTAAAAAAATTAGAAATTTTCCCCTCATAGGAGGCCGTGCTATGGTGTCAAAATGCGATATAAAAGGTAGTAGTTTTGGTCATAAATGTGCGCTTTTGAGGTCTGTCGGAACCCTTCTTCCTGGAGAAAAAGAGCTTATCACTGAATTTCAAGATGAGACTTGTTTTCAGGGAAACGACTTTAAGTCATCTACATGGTTTGAGATTTTTATTTATTTAGATATAATGGGATGTCAATCTATTACTAGGCTTCAAGCAGGTCAACAAATCCTTATGACAAAACGACGAGGACGACTAATGCACGACTCCAAATTCATGGAAGAAGTTAACGGGCGCTTAGTGCTGATGGCGTGATTGATTATCAAGGAGGCACAACAAATAATCTATCTAGGACCAAATACCAAGTCAAGAACAAGGCTATTGCCACTCGTGGGAAAGTTTCAGCGCAGAGGCAAACACTGTGGCCAAACAACATCGTATTTGGTTTCGGAGCACACACGAGCTCCAACGTGGTTAAGACTTCACAAATGAGTTCCTCTCCACTCACTGAAGAACTCCTCATTGCGGCCTCGACACCAAGACCCGTTAAGAAATTCGATGATTCAGACGAGTCCGATGATTCAAGCGATTCCGATGATTCAGACGAGTCCGATGATTCAAGCGAGTCCCAGGATAAGGATGAACTGCTTCAGCATGCCTCACAATCGAGATCATGTAAGCTGTCAAGTGAGGCGCGTAGAATGAGTGAGTCCATGACGTCTGACCAAGGAAGAGGGATTGAATGGCAGCTAACAACAGGGCCTAATGCCAACCCATCCACGCCTCCAGACATCCCGCCAGCGTCCGATGGAAGTTGCCTCCCCCAAATTAGCCCCTCGGAAGGAGAAAAAGACGATCGCAGATGCCTTGCCCTCTGGGCCTCTGGGCTATCGGCGCTCATCGACGAGGAGGATGATCATCTAGACTTTGATGAAGATTTAATTGGAGATAGGAAGGAAGTAACATTTGATGACCAGGAGTACCGACCCGAACAGTACCCAGAGGAGATTGAGCCGGACGATTCCAACATTAACGTGACCGAGCCCAACCAGGCTGAACGGCCTACTGCACGGGGTTAGTATTTTGTCCTGCTGGAGACTTCTCATAGGCCTCATATCAGATTTTACCCTAGAAATTATTCTAATGCAACCCTTATTTCTGGAGGAAGCACTCAAGTGCTTGGAATTCCTTGAGAATAATACGTGGATTGGTGCAGCCTCCTGTGATCCCTACCTAATGCATGTCTGGGAAAGCTATCCCGATCCACATGCGCGCTACATCCCTATACTGGTCGTGAATCCAATGGGCAATGTCGGCGCCAATGTTCAAGACTCAGAGATCCAAGCATTTCGAGACATTTACACGGACCTTCCGCCATGCGGTACGCCATGTCCCTTGGAGGATCTTGTGTATATTCTACACTCTGGCGGGGTCGACGGGCGGTCTGGAAATCACTTTTGTGTTGTTGTTTTCTCCCCAAAACGACGGTGCATTTATCTTCTCGGTCGAAATTTTAATGGGGTGAATAATTTGGAGGATGACTTGGACTGGGATACCTGGCAGGGCCGCAGAATCTGGAGGCACATCTGTTCTCTAATGGGCTGGAATCAAGAACATCTAGAGCCGATGTTGCTCAAGCACCACAACTGGCGGCAGAATGGAGTTGATTGCGGTCCAACCTCATGCCAAGTGGCGCTTTATATCATGCAGCACGGACTCACCACTGAAGACAAATGGAGGGACCCTCAGTTGCAATGCTGCCATTCTACCCGTCTCTTGATGGTCGACTTGAACCTCAAATATCTCTTGGACGGGCTTGCTTTGTTTGGTCGATTTGAAGATAGGGTGTTGAACGAGGCATATCCTGGGCAACTGATGGTTATCGAAGATTTAAAGGAATCACTTGCAACTCCATCTTCCGTAGTCCATCCAATCAGGGAAAACTTACGACGAGCCATGCGAGTTTGTGTGGAATGTCACAAAATTTCTGAAGCAGGAAGACAGAGAGACGCTGCGAAGCATTCCCCTATACCCGTTCCAAGGGAATCGACCTCTGCTACACTTAAACGCCACATCGAATTGATTTTGCACGGTGGACACCAGCAAATAGAGCATTCATCAAATAAGGAAGAAAATCTTGGCGCCCCGCAGCATTCGGAGCTGGATAACATTGGTGGTGACGAAGAACAGCAACGACAAAATAGAACCACTCGTAACGCTGGGATCATAAGGCAAGCAGACTGGAAGGGGGCATCACTCGGGCGTTTTCCTAGGCCGGTATGCAAGACCACGATCCCCAAGCGTATTCCCTCTCGTGGGATTAGGATCCCTTTCGACAGGGCGTTCGATGATTATGAACACGGTCCGACATTAGAGGATCTAGCACCCATACCAGAGACTATCATGCAGTTCCAGCCTTCCATTGCTTACATTGGAAATCGTGCTACAATAACTCCCTGGGATCTCTTCAAAGATTATGGGTACCGTCTGATGCCTGACTTTGCTCAGACATTTGATCTAGGCGGTCCGATACTCCTACAGGAACACCTCTGCGTGGTCGGATTACCAGATCCACCCAAGTCAGCCCTCGCCTACACCAATTCAACTAGCTTTGATAGGCATGGGAATCCTACGCAAAAAGAAGATAGTATTCATGTCGGGGTACAGGAATTCTTAAATTTGGCAACCAAGGAGGGCTCTGACACTGTTTTGCTGACTGGGAAGACACGTGACAATCTTTACGTCTTTGTGGATGCTATGCGGGACATGGTCAAACCGACATCCATTCACCTGTCCTGCGACATTGACAGTGTTATCTGGATAACGCAACACCCACAATTTTGTGGCTCCATCGGCATCTATTCGATGCCCGTCATCAGGGACAATGCACCAATATCCAAGACAAATCACGTCAACGTCGAAATCTTACTACCCCAATCGATAGATGATCAAGAGGCCATAGGAGGGAGAACCGAATGGACTACCCAAAAATGGTCTCTGAGCACCATCCCACACCTCCTATGCGGAGTACTTAATCAGATCACAACTACAGTACAGTTGCTCATCTTTTTTCCACGGATGATCCACAGAGATCCCCATCGTCAATTCTGGATCAACGCCATACCTTCTGCTATACAAGGTATCTTTTGGGATAAGGTCTTGCTCCCGGCTCTTCAAAAGTGCACTCCGACTACAAGATCTCCGTATGTACCATTGGATCGATTCCACTCAGCATTCAAGCAAGGAAAAGGACGAAGCGCACGAATGCCTACTTGTCTACTAAATGAGGAGGAGCTACCTCGTTGGACTTCCATGATGAGAGAGACTGTAAGGTTTTTTCTTCAGTTAATGGCCTGCGTGCTTACCAATTCATCATGCACTTAAGATAAAAGATGGCGGTGAATCCCTAGCGCAATTTGGCTCCTTCTTCTTTGTATTGGAGGTGAAGGGGTCAAAAGGTCTTGCCCACGCTGAGAGAGAGGATCTCGGACAAAGCATGGCAGAAGCACTGCGTCGATTTAAAGCCTCATTCCAAGGGCTCAACTGGGACTACATGAAAGACAGAGAAAAGGGGGAGCTCTTTTGCGATGTCGGAATCTCCATTCAAGGGAAAGCAAATGAGCCGCTCGTAGGCCTGTGGCGCCTCGATTGTCTGGAAGCCTCATACGGTGCGGCTGGGTTTCTGTATGGCAACATCCACACCGTCAACACATTTTCCATGTTTGGTGGTCTACAAGCGAAGAGTAGAACATCCAGGCTCGAACGATCACATGTCGTATCTCGAAGTTCATACAACCTCGCGTATGAAGCAACTCGTCAACATGATAACAAGAGGAACCTATTTGATGAGAAAGAGGTTTACACGAGGAGTCCAAAATTCCATGAAGAAATCAATTCAGTGTTGACGATATATGGCGAGAAAGCACCTAACCAAGACTATGGTACCCGAGACGAATTTCGTGTAGGCGGAATGGCACTGGATCAAATGGTGGATTTTGTGGCAGAAATGGTATGTTCTTACATCGCGAACCTCAAACAATACTTGACTATTTTTCAGGTCAATGATTTCTTGGAGACGCAGCCTATACTTTGGATATCATCTCGCGTCTGGTTCGGTCTACTCCGACGCCGCCTGAAGATTGCATATGACATACATGAATTGCTCTGGAGGAAACAGTCAGTTGGCTACGGATCCATGAGCGGCGTGTATGCCTTTGTTCTGCAATCTGTCATATTCACCCCCCCCAAGGTCAACTGGTATGTTAGAGAAATTCTGGCCACTATGAACTACAAGGGATTATGTGACAAATTCGGGATGTTCTTCATCGAAATGGAGGACCCTCACAGACCGTGGATTATGGACCTCGATATCAACGTCGACGAGTTTCAGGTCCTACGAGAATTGAAGCTGAAGCTCAAACGGCCGCGTTATATCCTCCGTGATCGCCAGGACCATAATGATGATCGCCAATATCCCCTTGGGCCAACGCCAACACATCAGGAAATTATTTCCAGTCTTCAGTCCAATCCAACCGTGCTGATACCCAGGTGGGAAGATGGTCTCCCACCAGAAATTCAACATTACGACGATTGCGAGGAAGAAACACCAACCCATTACGCATCGGAGCTCTTTGTGATCTTTACCCAACAATTGTGGGCCATACTTCATTCCGATTGGCTCTCAAAACCAAATGAATACATCAAACCCAAGAATCTAGAAGAAGCTCTCAAATGCTGGAGTGTCGACTTCGTTCTTCAACGAATGGTCGCAGCAAATTTCAAGCTACATAACGCTGCATTAGACGGTGGAGCCGGCAGGCGTTCGACTTCCTTCTTCGACAGGAGAGAACTTTACTTCCCAAACAAGTCCATGGAGAATGAGATGAACGTGTGGAGGTTGCTCGGGTCAAAGGGTAACATGGGTGCATCAGGTTATATCTGGGATTATCAAAGACTTCGGGAAAAACTAGGGACGAATGAACAGGAGGAGCTGTTTCGTTGTCTTGGGGAGTTGTTGCAACAATGCCAATGCCTCCCTGACAGCGTACGCAACGGGGCTGTTGGATCTATATGGAAGGTCGAAAACAAGAAGCCCAACATCATCACTAACTCACGTTCTTATCGTATTCGAAGAATTGGGACGGTTTCATCGAGCAAAGGCAAGACGGGAACACGAGCGCCGGCTGCACAGCGTAGCCTAAAAGACACGACAATTGCCTTCATGGAACTGATAGGTTTCTCCCGTCAAATTGCCCAACAGTCGCATCGCACGGTTAAGTCCGCCGCAAAACGGGATGACAGAAGGTCTAGCAAGGCTAAAAGGTATAGAAAGCCGCCCCAAATAAAACCCAGGAAGGAAAGAGAAGTCCGGCGCAAAGACAGTGAATGGGACGCAGCTGGGGACGAACAAGCAGTAACAGAGTTCCAAGAGGATGGCGATGACGATGACGAACAGCCTGGAGACCAAAAGGAGGGTTATCACTCGAACAAGTCTTCGAGACAGGACGAAGAGACGGGATCGTGGTATGGAGACGATGATAGCGAAGATGATGAGGGTGAAGGGCAATATGACGAAAATCTCACTGAAGAATCAGGCGAGGAGTTTAATGACAAGGAGGTCTAAAAGATCTATGCAGGCTATCCACCCATCCACAAACACTAGAAATCGCCGGTTTATGGAGTAACACCATAAATAGTCCAGATAGATAGTCAATTACTGTCCGAAATCAATCAATTCGTCAGTCACACGTCACAGCCTCTCCAGAATCAACGAAATGGCACCTTGGTCACAGCCCTCAGGGCCTGTTGACGAAATTTTGAATTGAGTGAAAAATATTCGATTTTTGGCCTATTTTGCGTTAATTTTTGCGTTCAGTGCACATAAATCGAGTTTTGAGAAGGTTTCTACTACCACAGAGTGTCTAGATTGTGCAAAGTTGGAGAATACCCACTGACGCAGCGATCGGTGCTCTGCGGGAGCGTATGTCCCAATTTGGACACAGATGCTCAACGCTGCCACGGCAACTCATGTCCTCACACCATTTTGTCCGACTCGTCGTTGTCGTGGTGTCGCCAAAATGTCGTCGATGCATACAAGGTGTTAGGCTTCTTGACACGCTTCCCTCGTCCAGTTTCCTCTGGTGCTGTGCTTGCAGTGGTCTTCGTCGTCATCCTCTGCACAGCCAGCCAGCACCAGCCCGTTTTCACCAGCCCTCGTAACACCATCAGCCTCCTCAACAAAGGTACCCTGCTGGGCCATCATCACAGCATGAAGTGGCACACTACTATCATCACCAACATCATCGTCATCAGCTGGGTCGGACAGAACCTGGATATCTTCTGCAACTTCAACCGCAGTCGAAGGTAAGTTCTCATGCCCTTCGGTATGATTGAGCTGATTCCAGAAGATAGGGTCTTCCGTCTTCAAACTTCGGAGCTTCTCCCTAATCTGGAATGATGTGAGGCACTCGAACGATAAATTCCACTCTCGGACACGGCAGAGTTCAAAGGCCTGGAAGAGACCGTTTAAAATTATAAATTGGAATGGACAATGCTGGGAAGGTACGCACCCGTTTTACAAAGTCCTTTTTGTTCAGTGAGTTGAAGGCATCCCACAGCCATCCAACGCTTTGGTCACGCAAGACCCCAACCCGTTTGTCAAATGCAACATCCAACTTCCCATCCTTCATTTGCTCAAGCATTTGCTCCACCATTGTCTGGTGGTATGAGCGCTTTATCGAGTGTTTGAAGGACCGCTGTATACCAACATCGCAAGCCTGATGTACACCCGTGCACCCTCCTGGAACATAGTCAACTAAGATTGTTGGGTGGTTCTCTCGCATCCAGGTACGCATCTCCTCTGACCGATGTACGGACCAAACATCCCATTGAAGGACCGTTCGCTGACTTTCAGGCCGATTGAACTCCTGTTTCCGTCGGTTGAAATATGGAGCAAGGGTGTTGTCCACCCATAGCTGCATGGTGTGTATATTTGACCAATACGTCTTCGTGCCCGAAAACTCAAGGCGTGCCCCCGTTGCTAGTAGCTCATCATAGTGTGGTGCTTTTGGTGAAGGACAGGATCGTTCTGACTTGCCCTCGTAGATGACCTGGAATGGAAGGAGAGTACCATCGCTTGCAATAGCAACAAGAACGGTAAACGCTCGCTTCTCGTCACCTCCCACCAGGCTGACTTGCTTCGCACCTACAGGTGCATACGTCAACTTGTCACCTGGTGCAAAGACAACCTGGGTTTGATCCGTATTGACGAAGAAGGCAGCTTCGCTGATGTCGAATTCCTTGATCTGGTACGCAATGCGAAGGGTCGATTGCTCGCATACATCTTCCCAGTTGTCGGGGATTTTCTGGGCCGCCCTTGTTGCCTTCCGCTCAGTCCAACCGAGCTCTTTTTTGACCCATCGTCGCATGTACGTGTCACTTGCTCGAAACTTTGGACCATCGCGATAGCTAATCTCCAGAATTGTCGGTTTATGTAGGATGATGGTCGCGATCAAAACTGCACGCGCTGTGATGACGTTGACCGGTGCTGACTTATTGCGAAGGAAAATTAGCTTCTTTTTTAAATTGCCTCCTCAATGATCTCAGGATGTTTTGCCTGTGATATATACTGGTGAGCCGAGAATTCCGTAGATGGCCAGCCTACGCACCAGTACACCTCTCTGACCCCCTTTGTTGTGACCAGGGTCATTGCCTTGATCGACCTTGTGTAATAACGCCTCTGTCCACTTTGGTTTACTGCCTGACCGGTCGATCCATGAGTTCACCGTTGAATTTCGAAGCCCCTTGAATACGATAGGATCCCAAGTCTGCAAAGTCTTCACAATGGCAGAGGCACTCATCTTCCAGCCGACATGTTTGACTGCTCGTTGTATCTGCTTCCAGACGAATGGGGTGTGCCAATTATGGTATGTTGCTGGTCGAATGACCTTCGTCTCTTTTCTGCCGCTGCTCTTCTTTGCTAAATGCAGTTTGCGTTTAAGCGCTCGAGCAGGCCGTGTAAGCTCAGCTACGGTTGTGGTTGACGAGTTACTGGTGTCTTGAAGGTCCAACATGCAATGCTCTACACGTAAAAGGTAAGGTGATAGTTGAAGCTCGATTAGCAGTCGACTTACATTTTTCATATGGCCACTAGGGCTTCGGACTCCAGCCTGAATCTGTCTTTCTTTCTTCAAGTGTCGTGATTTTTGCTGTCTGAGTCGTTGAGCAACTTTTGTATGTTGCGACTTCTTGTCTTTCGCCCGTTCTTCCATGTACTGACCATCCTCTGCCTTAGTGCGAATGTCTTCGAAGTGGGCAGCATTATGGACCTCCTTCTGCTCGGCTGTTGCAACTGTGTAGAACGCCAATAAGCCGCGAGGTTTCTTCAGACCCTTGCTCAACTCCACAGCCTCACGGACGGATGAAGACGCAGCTGCCCGCTGTCCAAATGCCATAGGAACCGCCTTCAAGGCGCTGATATTGTTTGGGGGTGTGGGTTCAGCAGTTTCAGTGGTGGCGGCATTAGTTTTGGGCGCATTCTCATGGATGTCATCCATAGGCATGTCTTTGCCATCGTTCTGGCTGCCAATGGACCCTTCTCCCTCCTGTCCTCCTTCCCAGTCCCACGTGTCATCTCCCATACAATCTCCCATGTTTGACAAATTGTCTACCGACATTCTGTCCTCTTCACTACCAGTCCCTTCCTCAGACAACATGTCCTCGTCCATCTTGGACTGTTGACAGATATGATGGTTAGGATCTCGTCAAACTCATTGGAGGACCAAAACTCACGAGTGCTTCTAGATGCTTGTCAACAACACGATGGAATATCCTCAGCCTCTCCGTGAAAACTCCATTTGCCTCAACTAGGGCTATATTGCCCAGCATAAAGTGCGCAACCGCATTGCACGCTAAAATGCCACACGAGTGCACGTCAGTTTGACGTGTAATAGGGAGCGCTTTGAACTTGAAGCGCCTTCCGCTGTGGAAGTATGTCCACCATTCCAATGTCTTGATTACGCCCTTGTTGAATTCGTTCGCCAGAGAGTCTCCACCCCAAATCACCCCTTTGCGGAAGTCACAGACTACCCCAACCCAATGGTTTCCCCCAATGTGTACCACGAAGCCAAGCTGGTCGTAAACCCCCGTCTCTAGGTTGTGACCTTCCTCCCGACACCAGCGAAACACCTTCGATGAGGTGTACTTTTCCTGGTCAACAAAACCATCTTTCATCTTCGGGAAAAAGTATGCATCTTGGATGTTGATAGAGACTTTTTCGTTGGCGTCCAAGTCGTCACGTAGAAGCTCGAGGATTTGGTTGATGTGTTCTTCGGACAGCCATTGCGCCGTAAAGTAGCAGGAGAGGATTGTTGTTGACCCTGTGCTGTTTGAGGGAAAGCCTTGGATTTTTCCGGACCAGGGTAGATTGTCAAGTGCTTCGCAACTCTTCTGGAGTACTTCCTCATCTGTAACCGATCTCTTGAGCGACTCCAGAGCTGACGACCACATATGATGAGCATCATGAAGGTGAAGAACACCTTCCCAATACGAGATGACCCATAAAGGGTATGTCTGCTGCTCGTCTGGGGTGTGCGCGTAGTTGACCGACTTCGCCTTCAGGGCGTACCCATTGCTTTTCACAGCAGCTATAATAGCTCCAATAACGGATGTTGGTGGAATTGGTAGTTGTGCAATTTTTCTAATATCGGTCGAAGATGGTGAATCTTCGTTAAAGTATTCGTCTGGCCACTGTTCAATGGAGGTGTCGTCAAAAATTGGGGGGAATTCAAAGTTCAACATTGCAAAGATGGAGAACCGGGCGTCTAGCAGAAGTTTTGATACGATATCAGGAGGGATGTCCATGTCGAGAGGTTTTTCGGTAGGCATGGTACGTTTGTCGCGTTGAACAGCAAAATATTGCTCTGTTGTTGGTGGGCTGGTCTTATACACAAGCCATGAGAGTGCGCAAACTGTTGGTCATGGAATATTCACGACACGACAAGCACCTCGCCTGTCCTTGAGCCTCTGCGGCACTGTCAACGGTGTTCAGGACATGTTGTGCTGTTAACATTATGCATTGACAGCCTTTGCGCTCGATCGTCTCCCTCATGTATATTTCCTTTTACATAATCTACCCTATACCCTACCAGATCCTGAGCCTATGCCTAGGTCTTCGACGAAATTTTTTGCTATGTCACGCCGATTTCCCAAGGTTGACGAAACCAAAATTTCGTCAGACATGTCACTGGTCACATAGCCTGACGAATTGATTGATTTCGGACAGGATCTGATTTTTCATCTAATTGTTATCCCCCAACGGCATGTCTCTTCGTTTAGTTCGGCCAGGGTGGGGCATACGACAGAGTTGGACGTCGGCCTTGGGGGTAGACAGTGGGTTTTGGCCGAAGCAAAGGCTCGGCCACTTTCGTTGACGGCAGTGGTGCGGCTCAGTAAAGAGGGGTGTAGCGGTTGGGTCATCTTGCGGTCATAATCTAGTCACCCAAGCGTAGATTTACTGAGAAATGACTAAATTCTGACGAGAGGCATGCTAAATGCAGTCTATTCCTAAGAAACTGTACGAGTGTTTTACCGTTTTATCGACTAAAAGTCACACAGAAAAACAATGAAAATAGGGACCACCAAGATGAGCGTCTAAATGAGAATCGAGATAACACCTTTGTATTGCTTTAGCAACTGACAGTGATATCCCCTTGATGTTACATACAGTTGGAGGGTCACCTAAGCATCTGACGCTGGTTTTGTGGAACAAATGTAAAGTTTATGGTTGAGAAAAGTACGGAAAGGACTGAAAGGTGCATCCACGGTAGGCCGGTTCAACTTTGCTCTGAGGTTTGCCTAGGTCCCGAGTGATCACGTTTATGGGTGATGCCGGTCTGGCTACCTATGCTTGCGTCGTCAGTGACAAGGAGGTGTATGGGGCCCACATAGGTAAGCTACAATATAACGAGTGACTTGGTGTCATGGGGCCCCATGGGGGTGGCAGTGACCACAATGCACCGAGTGATATGGCCAGTGAAATGGCCCATGGAGGAAGGTTGGGGCCGAGGTCGGGATCGGGTGGTCAATGTCGAGGAAATATTAAATAGGGAAATAGCAGTAGGATGATAAGGTAGTGAATTATATAGCCTATTTTCGGGGTAAATAGATTTGGGGCATCGGTCAAACCAGCATCGGAATATCGGCAAAATCGGCAACGGACAGTCGGTCACACACTAAAAAAGGACCTCGGCCTAAAATATTGGTAACGGGACCAGCCAGCTAAAAATAATGTCTGTTGGGCGTGAAAATACTTTCCACAAGAGAATAGAATTGCCAATGCCAGTGGCCATTGAAAAACTGACCATTGGGCACCTAATGAAATGGGATCAGCCACAGAGATAATTTTCCATCGGGCGCCTAACAGAAAGAGATTGGCCCTAGAGAAAGTGTCTGTCGGGCACCTAATAAAATGGGATCGGCCACAGAAGTGTCCGCCGGGCGCTTAATGGACCGGGATCGGCCACAGAAAAAGTGTTCGTCCGGCACACAACAAAACGGGATCGGCCACGGAAAAGTGTCTGTTGGAAACGGCGGAGACGAATGAACACCACTCCATTTCACATTACCTTCAATATCCTATACCCAAAACACAAATTTCGATCATCTGCATCACCATGGATTTTCGGACGCCAGTTACTTCAGAAATATCATACAGCGACCAACGAGACACGAACCACATAACCGAAAAAGGAGATCCAACAAGAAAGACAACAACAGGAACCCGAGAATCAGTACACCAATATAAGGAGCAGAAAATGGCTGCGGATCAACCGGCCCGGGTCACTAGCACGAGGACATCTGCGCCTCAGGAGATGCAGAAGCTCAACGACTTTGGGCCCTGCGGGGAGATGTGGCGGGACCGTGAATAAACTTGGGTACTTTCATGTAGTTACAAGGCCAAGGCGAGGGTTCACCCTCCGGAGGGATAAAAACGAATCAAAAAAAAAAAGAATTGTTGACGCCGACCTTCCTCCACAAATCGTGCCCAGCAAGAGCGAAAGAGAGGAATTGTGCGGAGCATACCCACTCCCAACACTCGTAATGATAATAAGTATAACGGGAAAAAGATTAACCTTGAAACTTTTGAAAAACGTCCATGAATCCAGCGGCGGGCTCACAAAATACAATGAGTTCACAGTACTAGCGGAGATCAAACCG
>Ga0247741_1001052_pt1 | contig 15157 bp, 21 predicted proteins | sample UWRJL213509R2_FD_180945 | JGI IMG/M metagenome (GOLD analysis project Ga0247741, IMG submission 180945) | Plant litter microbial communities from Arlington Agricultural Research Station in Wisconsin, United States - UWRJ-L213-509R-2 | ecosystem: Environmental > Terrestrial > Plant litter >... | reverse complement strand
GTAACTTTCTCGGGAACAACTTCACAGCTCATAACCGCCAAAATTCCTCACACTGGGCGTCTTACTGTCTTCTCACCTACCACCTTAGCTTGTTCTTTTTCTTGTGCCATGAGCCACGAGCATTCCCGTTCTTCAATGCATATCGCCGCTTTTTTTGAAGTTATATGCAGATCGCGCGCATAATTCGCGTTCGCTCACCCACCTCGTCCAACAGGCCTCATATACAAAAACTGGAGATAAATTGGAGTCATGAAAGTTCGTACGTAATAAAAGACCATGTGCAGCAAGGTACTACAAAACCCACGCTATACAACTGGATATATAGAAAGGGAGTCAGGGACTAGTCAAATGAGTAAGTGAGGCGTAGTAATGGAACCGAGAGGGACTATGGTACACGAGACGAATGAACCGGGCGAAAAGGTAATTCAAAAAAAGAACACAGGTGGGAAAAGGGGCTGCAGAACGGGAAGTGGTTGCGAGTTTGTGATGACAATCGCTACCCCATCAACAACCGACCGGGATCATTCGGTTTCCTTCAGATCGCCCGAATAATCTAAGTGGAGCAGATCTCCTGGGCAGTAAGAGCGTTGTTGACCAAGGTCACAGCACCGTTCAAGGCGCACCAGGATCCGCTGTTGCTTGCACCATCGCTGGCCGCGATGCTGGTATGGGCCAAGATGTTTCCGACCAATTCAGCGGCACCATTGACAGTAGCGGAACTTCCAACGATGAAGTAGACGTTACATGCTTGAGCGCCGTTGATTGTGAGGATTTGGGAGGCTACAGAAGCGGTGAAGGTAGTTACGATCTGGAAGATCCATTGTCCGCCGGGGTTGCTTGCGCCATCGAGGGTTAGGATACCCGTGAGTGTAGCTGCGGAAGTGGGGAAGGTGTAGACTCCGGGAGGAAGGGTAAGACCGCCCAAGTCGGAGGCGGGAAGGGCAGCTGTGGGGACCTTGGCGGCCGCGTTATTGTACGCGTCCAGGCAGGAAGCCTGAGCGTCGCCAGCGTCGGTTCCACCAGCAGAGTTTGTACCGGTGCAAACTCCGGGAGGGAATCCGGTTATCGCGGTCCCAGGGCTCGTGCCACAGTTTCCGGTGATGAGGGTGTCACTGACGTTGGTGAGTGTGGATGCAGCAATTGCACCCCAGCCAGCTGCAGCACTCATGAGGATCGCAGGAGTCGTCTGGCGCTTCTCTATCTCAACGGTGGGATGAGCGACGGCAATTTGTGCGAGAAAAGCGATGACAGTAAGCTTGCCAGCGTTCAAAGTGGTGAATTGCATGGCGATGGACTTGGTCGAAGTATGAAGTCGATTGTGGGATTGAAGGAGGCAGATGTTTGGAGTGAAGGCTTGAAGTGAAGGGGGGTTTTTCAGGCTCTCGGAAGTTGATTGAAGTGAGCGAGATGAAGTTTTTTCTTCTAGGGACGAGCAGTTATATACAAATATCTGGAAATTTCCTTGACCTCGACAACAGCCCATAGTTTCTCCCCTTCCTCTTCAAAACTCATAATTTCATGACGAGCATAGACTGGGCTCGAGATCGAAGCCAGGAAGACTTACAATGGGCACAGACTGGACACTGAGATTGAGGCGAGGAAGACTTCTCTCTACACTCGGGTCCAGCAGATGACCTACCTCTTGAAAATTCATGGTTCTCATGACGGGCATAGACTGGACACTGAGACCGAGGCCAGGAAGACTTCCCTCTGCACAAACCAGCAGATAGCCTAGGCTTTTGTCGTGAGTAAATTCCTGAATGGCTGAACCATGAAGGGGAAACGATCAGCGTTGTGTTGTGCCAAGCCTTGCCTTTTACGGATAAGGACTTCCTCGTGGCACAAAAGAAACAATTTGATCAACCATAAACCGATCGCAATCAGGATGACGCACCACAAGTATTTTAGGCGCCAACTCTTTGGAGGCTTTACTCTTCTTACGGCGATCAACCATAGGCAAAACTCTTCCCAACTCTCTCACTAGTCCTCATGCCCAACTTCGAGCCGCATCTCCTCTAGATCTCCAACACCCCCACCAACTCAAACTTAGCTTTGAATCCTTCTTTAATTTGCGGTCGAGGATCTGTCTCGCTCGTTGACACGTTAGCTTCTCTCTCCCTAAATTTCCCACTTCCTTTGACATCTTTGAAGGACATGAGGCCTACGCAGGCCCTGCCTTGCCCCTCGTATATATTCCAAACCCAAGCCTGAGCTCCTCTGCATTCGCAAACATCTGCAACCCTGGTGAATGTGAGATGGACGCTCAACGTATGGTCTCGTATGGTATTCTGAGTGTTGCTTAAACGAATCGGTGAAGGCGGAATCAACCAATTTTTTATGTTGCGCTTGGCAGTAGTGTACGACCTTGTCTCGCTTTCTTGTCTCGTTACTGAACATTATCTTTCTAGAAGTACACCTTTCGATTGCCTTGGGCGTTGAAAGCTAAGGCTCCCTTAGGTGTCCTTCATCGGTCATCCCTCAAAATTCATGGGAGATTCGCCAGTGAGAACCCCTCATATGTTCAAATTCACGGCAATATTCAATTTGTATCATTTTCCGACCGCAATTGGGGAGGATTCATTGCGATCTGTATGCTAGTGGGTCGCCTAAGTAGTCACTGTGGTGGTGATTTCGATGGATGGCCGTTCTCTTGATGAAAATGCGTACATTGTCTGTCCGTCTACAATTCTCATTATCTTCCTCAACACAACACCCACCTTCCAACGATTTTCCGGCCAGATTCTCGTCTGCGTCGGATGCAACACCCAAGAAACCACCACCCAGAGTACCCACAATCTGGACATCTACAAAGAGGGAATCAGCCAAGGTATACCGCAGTAGAAAATCATGTTTGACGAACTGATTGGCATAGCGAATTCCACGTGCATTCAAGCATATTGCCTAAATGCTCTCATCCTTGCTTTGCACGAGGGTAAAATCCATTGACATGAGGGGTGCAGAGACATTATCTGAGAGTCTCTGAGACCCGGAGTTGAGAGGAATGGTTGGCGGGCATTGAAGGCGGGCTGCAGAGGGGTTAGTCTATGCGCCAAAAAGGGCTGATGTAGATGCGTGCTTACCTACTGTTGAGTTGATCGAGTTTAACGTTCTAGTTCAGCCCTAGCGATGTGCTGGCACGTATCGTTCCGGTGAACGCGCGTGTCCTGAACGTTGAACCTCCAGTTTTGCCGTGGACAGAGCAAGTGCCATCTGCCTATGTTTGTGCTGCTTTCAACCAGCGGCTTCCTGTGGAACTCGGTCAAGCATGATTCGCATTTTTAAGCATGAGGGACGCACATAAGTAGGCTCCAATGCACGTAGCCGCTTTATGAAAAACCCAATTTCGATTGGGTCCTGCCACCTTTTATGTAGAGAAACACATGGGCCAAGTCAGAATAATCAAGTAATGGGCAACCCAGCATAACTCACATTTTCGGTTTCAAGAGACATCGTTCGAGGGAGATGGGGGGAGTCAGTAGCGGGGGAGCTTTCCAAGTTGACAACAAATCATAAAGTGTACAGATATTGTGTTATTGTGGCGTCGTCTGCCATTGTGTGTGTTCTGGAGGTGGCTTCATGCGTAGTCGGGTCACTGTTGTCGACTCGTCGATGAGAGATTCGAATAATGGACGCGCTGTTTACAAGTGTTTTGTTTGGTATCAAGTCTGCTGGCCCCTTCAAGTTCGTTTGTCATAACGCCTAACTTTTGATACAAGTGTCCGTAGCCTGGGTCCCAACGATGACTGCTCCCACCTTCGAGTTAATCGATGATCTCCCGCCAATATGAGTCCTTCTCCATGGCCAACTTGCGATCGAAGATCTAACCCGCTCGCTGAGGTGTGGGCCACCTCACCCTCACCCTCTCTCACCCTCACCCTCTCTCACACACTTCTTCGCCCCCCCTCTTCCCCTTCCTCTGCCCCTCTTCCCTCCAAACGCCAACGCCGATGCGATGCCTACGCAGATCCTTCCATTGACCCTTGTATACATCTCAAGTCTTAGCTTGATCGCGAGCTCCTCCACGCGCAAGTGCTCGCGAACATCCACATCTCCGCTTCGGCGGGTATTAGCTGGATGTCTGGTGTATGGTGTACAGTGCTTGGCATACGGTTGGAAAGCGCTGTGGTTATGCTTTGACACTCGCCGACGTTCGGTGTTTGGTGTGCCGTTTGACGATTCGGTAGGGTGGAATGAGTCGATTTTCATATGGCGCACGGGTATGGATATCGGCTGCACTGTCAGTCCTCACCCCTCTTTCTTGTTTTTTTTTTCCGTACTGAACGCCTTCCTTCTAGAACTATATCGCCTCCTAGACCTTTGACTTCTCTGGCCTTGCAGGGCGTGCTTAGCTCCATCCTCCATCCAATTGGGGTTTTTGAGCGTAAAGGTATGTCTGCATCCTCCCCTGTATTTTTCTCCTCCTTCCTTTTCTCTCTCTTTTCCAAGTATTACATCTGAATATTCACTGCCCATCGTCTCGTTGACACCCTTTCGAGCTGAGATCTGAAAGCTATCATTCAGTTACACAACAGGTCCCCAAGCTCCGAGCTGGTTTTCCATGTCGTTATCTTTTGTGTCGTTTACCGCGTTTCCGATGCAGTGTAAGTTCACCACTTACCTACAGGTATTCCAGTCACCAATGTCTCGCAAAAAGGGAACTTCGCCTGGGGCGGTCAGGCGTTTGGCGGTGACTTGAGTATGATGGATCACCTATGCCTTTCCTGGTGGGGGCGTCTTATAAACCGTCTAAACGGGTGTAGGCACCAGTGAACAGCGGGTAACAATGTGTCCACACTTTGTGTCACACTCATATTTCCGAACCCATTGAAATCTAACCTCGTCGTTACCCTTGCGCCTGAGTGTGCCGTTTGCCGGTTTAATATACGGGCTTAACAAGACCTGAACGATGTTGTAGGCGGTAGCGATTACAGCATTTCCTTCTCGGTCTCTTTTACTTGTCTCTATACATAAGACAGAGTGTACTGTAGTAGCAGCCAACAGGAAGTCCCTTCCCAGAATAAAATACGAATATAGTCGAATCCCTCGCTATGGGTTCTGAGAGGTCAATTTGGCTGTAAATTTCAGTTCGGTTGCGGCTCAAATTTATGGGTTATGGGGTTTATGGCTTACAGGAGGTATGTGTTATGAGAGTTTCGACTGCACCATGAGTGAGGAAGCTCGAGCAAGCTTGATCTGGGTTCGGCTACTGAAGTAGCCGTCACTGCGTTGCAACCACCGCTACCAGACCTAAAGTTGAACTTGCTTACCACCATGACCAGCCAGCACCTTTTCAATATTCTCACCAAATTAATACCAGGTGCCGATCGATCCTAGCTAAAAGAACTCTGAACAAAAACTTCAATATACTGCTTCCTATTTTGTATGCAGTCATAAACGCCACGCTCTAGGTAGGCAGTGTAACTGTCAACCCTCGGATAGGAACCAATAACATCGCACAGCATGCAGGGACCACCGGTAAAGCAATTCAGTATCTAGAGGATTGAACCGCTTCTTCCTCCATCACCACTGATTCACCCTATCACCCTATCACGATGGATCCGCAAGCTGGATGCTTCTCCTGGTGTCCATTTGGAAACTCTCGACGCTCCCCAACAACGACTGTATGTGCTCGATGCTCAAACTCTTCAAACTTGCATCTGGAGGCTTGCACTGACTTCCAGTAGATCCAAGCAGCGCAGGAGAAGTCGGCTGTTCCTGGAACTCGAGAATATCTTACTGTTGGTGGGAAGGAGGTGATCAAGGTGTTGCAGTTGGCTGCCGAGTTGGTGCCCGTACCACTGTTGAAGGACGCACTCGGTGTTGCTATAAAGATCATTGAGGTGTGCGAGGTAAGTACTTAAATAGCTTGTAAGGGTAAATTAAACTGAACGAACATGATTTATCCAGGATGCCACAGCTGTTGAGGAGAAGGTCCGGGAATTGCAAGAACGAGTCGAAGCACTCATGATCGTGATCGTCAGGAATGTAACCACTGGCCGTGAAGAAGCGAAAATCATTGCAGCAGGCCAAGAAATTGAAGAGGACTTGAAAGACCTCCTGGAGTGCGTCGATTACACATGCAGGCGAGCAACAGCGGCTGACAGATGTCTGCATTTTCCAGTACTCTGAAAAAGATCATATCCGATCTCACCGAGATTAGAAATCAAAATAGGTTACTCATACTAATCTTCTCAACTCTCAACAAGCAGGGATATCAGCTCGTTGGATTAAGCCTACAGTGCAATGCAAGGGGCTGTCGGCTGAATCCTACTGGAGAGTCTATCATATTAACATGAGAGTAAAGTACTAGAGAAGAGGCTAATCCAATCCAATCCATCCTACAACATTCATTACGCATGTTGACGAAATCACCAATAGCAAAAAGACAATCCTATGAAGCCTATGAATCCAAGACCTCAAATAAAGAGTTGAAGATGAATGGTGAGATACAAGTACGAAAGGATTGCATCCAATCCAATCCAATCCAACTGGAAACCAAAGAAGAAAAAAGTTAAGAAAAAAAGGTGTACTAAACCCAGAGGTTTCCATCCAATCCAATCCATCGCATTGTATCCATCTAGTCCATCGCATCGTATCCATTTAATCCATCGCATCGTATCCATCCAATCCATTACATCCGATTCCAATTCCAAAAGAAAAATTTGAGTTGACTGGACGGTCCAACCGAACTAAGATATCACTTGCGGACTTGAATGTAGGTGTTAGTATAGTCATTGGCGTGCAATCTAGCGAAGACGTTAGAATGTCTTAAACTCTAATTATATGTTACAAACCTTCCCGATTGCCTTGGTTTAGGAGCAGGATCCTCGTTTGCGGGGGCCTTTCTCAATCGTTTCCCTGGCTTTGAGGCTGGATCACCGAGTGTGTCGCCCATGTCTGGTTCGGACTGCTTTCTCTTCTTGCCCTTGGATTTTGAAGGAGCCGCATCGTCGACTCTGGGTGGCTTGACCTTAGGCTTGACCTTGGTGACTTTCGTTATGCTACCAGCCTTCTTCAAAGTAGAAGGAACACTGGTTGGGGCGGCGGGCGCAGGAGCTAACTCAGCTTCGATGGGAGTAGAGACAGCAGGCTGAACGGTTGTGGATAGGTCAGGTGTCTTGCTTGGCGTCGGGATGTTGGGACCGTCATGACGGATTATTACACCCTCTGGAGCCAGCGAGGGATGCGCCGTGTAAGTAGCGACTAAAGCACGTTTAATCAAGTCAACGGATAAAGCGCCTCCCGTGAATTGAGTTTGGCTGGTAGCTGATGTCGTTCCGTCGTTAGCCAGATCTTGCGATGTCGGTGGGGGATGTGGTCCCGATGAGCCGGGAACTACCACAGCAGTTTTTGTTTGCTCGACGAGGTGGGCAGGCGAAAAATCCAAGCCAGCGGTGTTGACTTTCTTAACCTTCTTCGCGCTTCGCTTCTCCCTTCGTGGTGATCCTCCTCCTCCTACCTCATCGATGTCGGAATCTTCGTCAGGCAAGGCCCAACCCTCAAGCAAATGCTGTGGAATGCTGAATTGGAGAGCTGGGTGTTCTTGTGCGCTGGCGAATAATTCGACAAGATTGTAGATGTCGCCAACATTGGCACGCTTTGGATCAAGACATTTTATGCCAGCAAGGTTGCTGTCCAGCAAGAAAGGTGACCAGTCGACGGGGGAACGCAGCTGATCCCATGGGACAGGAACTTGACCATAAGCCAATGGTAGGGCATATTCTATTATATAACGCGGTCAAATAACTGATGAGTTGATTGATTGGAGTTTAACGTACTCCAGGATGCTTCCACATAATCATGGAGGAGGGCGCGGGCTTCGTCTGGACTAAGTTTGTCGATGTCCACAGAAGGAAAAATCGGAATACCATCCTTGTCTAACGAAACAGAAAGGACCGGCGGGGCGGTTGTCACGGTGCCAGTGGGACTTGGCTTTTCGTTTCCTGATTATAGAAATGAGACGATGGCATTATGGACGTAGAAGACACTTACGAGGAAGGACTTTGCTCACCCACAATTTAAATGGCTTGCGAAGTGAAGATTCGTAGTCGTCGAGGGTTGATATAAATTCGCCTTCACGAACACGCTCCATGATCGATGTGCTAATGACTGATTAGCTTACGGCCATTATTGTAAAGAAAAAAACGACCACCCACCTAAAGATCTTCAGACGATCTTCCTCATTACGATATGCTCCCATAACAAAGAAGCAAATATCACCGAGTCCACCCCAGCTATGACCAATTAGAGGGCGAAGGGCTGCTGAAGTGTGATCAAGGACGGCATTCTGGTTCCTGTAGCGCAGGTGTTAGTAGCTGGCAAACGATCAGGCATGGAAGTAAACATACTCGAATGTGTGTTGGGCATCTGGATTTTCCTTTCGCTTTCCGTTCAATTGAGCTGCTCGCTCTTCGTATGCCTTGAGATCCTCATCGCCTATTTGATCGAATAGCTTCTGCTTCGACTCGCGGTAGAGCGAAAGGGATGCACCGCCTCCAGAATTACTTCCCGCGTTGCTGGACATCAAAGCCTTGATATCATCAGCATGATCAGCAGCGAAGAGAGAGGCGGCATTGGTGGCACGAGGCGCCTTTGGAAGGGAAGAGACGACAATTGTTGGAGTGCTGGCTCGTTGGACGTTGTTATTAAACCATTTGACGACTTTCTGTTTAAAATGTTAGACCCCTTATAGCTGGTAGCGCCTCGAGAAAGGGTTACCTGTTTCACCGATGCGAGGTTTGGTCCATCATCGCCGTCAAGATCGAACTCCTTGACGAACCCAGGGATAATGTTTGCAATTATCCACTCTGACTTTTCGCCTTTAACATTCTTAACACCCTTGACACCAGTGCCTCTCGCCGATAAGTCGTTGAAGAATGCTTGATAGCTTTCAAGTTGCTTCTTGAGATATTTCTTGTGGTCGTTTTTTGTTAGATCGAAGTCTGGACGCATCAAAGCCGGTGGAGGTGATTTGCTGATAGCTCGGAAAGACATCGATTGTGGGTGTTGAGGTGAGAGACGGCGAGAGGACAAGGAAAGAGTGGTGGCAGGACCTCAGACCTGCGCATTGTCGCTGTATGCGTGTGCACAATAAACCTGTCTCACTGACGCGACTTGGGTCGCGCTTTGACCGCCGAGCAGACTGGAACGCGCTTTGAAAGCATGTGATCATAAGCCGCACGCTACTGGGACTGCACTGGGCAGACTCAAATATGCAGATCTGCTCATGCCTGGAACAAAGTCTCGACTTTATGATCTTCCGTTCCCAAGATCCCATGGGGGCTTCACCTGCGAATGAGCCATGGTTCTCAAACTTAGGCACCACCCACCCATGAGCGACACAGATGAAACTTGGACGTTTGAGCGACTAGTCACTGAGTACTGATCTTCTATCCAGGAGGCAGTTTGGCAGACGAGTCGTATAAAGCATAGAGGCAACATCTAGATAGCATGAAGGAATGTAAAGAGTTCCAGAAGAGGGGTTTTGAACAAACGACTGAGGTCAGGTCATGTGCATCATCGCCCAGGACCACTTCACCACACGCACCGACCAAATGATAACAGACGACAGTCGATCTGATATATATGTAAATCACGTCTTCGGGGGATTACTCTGGCTTTTTACAGCGGTTTTCAAAAAGGTTGGCACTCCCAAAATAGAACCAATATACAAGACACGTCACAACAAGACCTTAGATTAGGGTTAAGCCTCGAAATCGCTCATTCAGAGCACATTTTCTATATTCTTTATTGTATATAACGTCCCTTGAATCCAATTCAAGGCTGCCATAACCAAAAGGGCGCCTACGAAATCCATGGCCGGTGTCAGGAGGTCTCAAGCTGCAGCTCAGCGCCTTTAACCCTAAAAAGGTGTTCGAAGGATACAATCAGCTCGCTGTTCATCATAAAACTAGATAAAACGTGTACATGCCATGATACGGGAGGTTTTTGGATTGGATTCTGAACCCAATGTATCGGTAGTTATGGCTGAGGGACTGAAATTGGCCGTAACCCTAGTCTATGGTCGAATTTGTGATATCTATTTTTATTTTTAGCAGTGCCAACCTTTTTGAAAACCGCTGTAAAGGCGCACACAGGTCCTGCCCTTCCATCCATTAATACACGGGTGTGGCGTTGCGTGCTGCAAGGGGGAGCATTAGTGGGATACAAGCCCGCATGTTACAATAAGAGAGCTCACTGAGGACTAATTTATTCTGATTGTCTGTCTCTCTCAAAAAGACGTTACAGTCCGAGGGACTGACACAGCTATAGCACATAACTTGCAGACCGTCGGTGGATCCAGAGATTGCTATGATCCTGCACAGTTGAAGAGTTGAGAGACCACAGAAGTTCGAGGAAACATGGTTCGAAAATAAGAGTGGTCGATAGCGTTTCGATGGCGAAGCCGATGAATCTGCTGTCCAACTGCTGTCTCGTGGGAAGGAGCCGCCGGATGTGACACATCGCGACTCCCGTACCTTTCGTGTTATTACCATTACCACTACCTGGCTCGTTCGTACTCGCCCGGGGAGTCGCGTCCATTTGCTCTCTGCTCCGTATACACTCCTTGCTACCCATACTCCTTCATAATGCACGAAAGAAGGCACCACATGACAGACGACATGGCCGAGGACTGGAAAGGCCTATTCCTGACGAGCGTGACGAGCAGATCCCACATGAGGGTGCATCATGGACAACAGAGCTATGACTCCCAACGAAACAGTGAGTCTTCGCCAATGTTCTACACCTTGGATCCCGAACTACCTGGCCTCGAGGCCACTACACTATTTAATATGAGCACACTACCGCTCGATGGCTAAGGACCATCATCTACGGCCTTATAGAGCCTCGTACCTCTACCGCTGCAGCTACCGACCATACCTGGTCTCCAGCGAGTTTCTAGTGGCGATATACCTATTTGTCCCCTCCTATGAGGTCTATCATATATATCCTATCTCTGATTCATATCACACCAGACCGCTACTCGGACACCTGGCCATCCCACCATTCTGAAAATTGAGGTCTAGTTCCTCTTGCGCAAAGGAAGACACCCTCGTCGCATACCTGGAACACTAGCTACGAGTGCCGCCTATGTCATACCTGATCTAAATCGGAAGAAATTCGCAGGTGGATGGAATGTCACGGTACACATCCTCCTTACATGCCTCACGGACGACTACTATGCACAACGTAGCGGTATCCCCACCAACACCCTAGAGGATGGGATCACCATCGACGTGGACTCCGGAAAATCATTGCATCCTCGAAGCCACTTCCTAATGACGGCGAATACGACCTCACCTTCGACCAATGGCATCAAGGATGGTGTGGCGACAAGGTATCCAGACCCGAGAATTGGAAGCTGTGGGTCATGTACGACACCGAACTCCGTCGCCAATCCGTCACGTCAAGTGTTGACCCCAGCTGTTTTCACCCCGACTTATGACCTGGCCTACAAACCCATTACATGAGGGAGGAATACGCAACACCTTCTATATGGTGACCTCCCTTAGGCTAGTCGGCTATTTAATCAGGCCAGACCGCACCAGTTGTGGGCTTGCCGATGCGTCCGCGTCAGCTGGGTGGCCTTCTCCTTCCTTTGGGGTCATCCGCCGGCATCCCCATCGGCCCTACGCCCTGGAGACGGGACGGCTTCCAAGTCGTTGACTCTTCACCGCCCAGTCCAATACCGTTACCTCTACATAGGCACGACGCACGCATCACGAGATGGAACTGGGCAAGTCACGCAATGAGCTGATAGAACTCTATTGGGGGCAACGGGACAAGGACGTGGTACAAGAACAAACGAGGAGGCCAATGTCCGCATATGTACGACCTGACCTATGTGATGACGTGATAAGGCAAGCGGCTTTGTCCATCGCAAGGCTGGGGCCTTTGTGCCATTCAAATTCCGAGAGGATAGAATACGGATTGAGTTGAATTCGTAATTGGAGTTCATGATTATAACTGGTGTAAATACCACATGCTCAATAGATACGAATAATAAAATGTAGTAAGAAATTCGCTATCTAATTTGGTCCTGCCAGACACCGAACTCCTCAGTAAATTTCAAGATAGATGAAATGACAATCGCTACTTCATTGCTCTCCCCTTGCCCTTCCACTTCTGAAGGTCACATGCTGTTTCCTGAAGGACGTGAAAGTCCTTCAATTCCCGCATGCCGCGATAGCGAAGGAGAAAGGTCTGGCCTGGTTTCCAGATAGGGCCGTACTTCTCACCGTGTTGTATTGCCGACCACAATGGCTTACCAACCGCAGCAGACTTCGTGCGACGTGGAGGGTGGAAGACCTCAACCTCATTCTCTGAGAAGTTGACTCCACGGTTGTTGAAGTTGGTGTCGAATGTTGACCAAGTGAAGCACCCATCCACTTCCGTTTTGAGCAGCATCTCAACATACTGAGAGCGGTCCTAACAGATTGATAAGTCCAAACTAGACTGGAAAGAGGGCCGAATAGCACAAACTTTTGACCAGATAACAACAAGAAAGGGCACAACACGTGTGATGAGAAGATCGCAATCAGAGTCCGAGTCATGGCTTGCAGTAAGGTCAATGACTGTAGAGTCCAAATCAGAGTCCTCTGTCAGATCAATGACGACCGGCTTCAGCTTGGATGAGCCCGAGGCTTCGGTCTTGGGATAGAATCGAGGTGAAGGTGTCTTTGGTGATGTTCTCAAGCTGAGGGACCTAGTCGGAGAGGCGGAAGATGTCGACAGCTTTGTAGGTGAAATTTTTGACCTTGGATGAGCAGCGCTGCCGGCGGAGGGTGTTTCAGGGAGTTGGGTCGAAGCAACTGGAGGATAGTATCGAGAAACTGCACTCGAGTACAAGGGTGAAACGTGAATGGTTGCCGTCCTGCCACTTCATGTAAAAGTTCCTCTCTCATGAGGAGAAGAGGGGTTAACAAGTCATGATTGAGGAGGGTTTCTTCAGAAAGAAGATTGTGGTAACGGATTCGGACAAGGCAGTCTTCTGGTATATTCCTGCCAGAGCACTTCTCGTCATCAGTAGTGCAAACACAAAGTTTTTTAAAAAAAAGACACATACTTTGGTCATGTAGCTTCCAGCTTTAGTGTAGTCGCGAGACCCTATGCAGACCTCCGCCGTCAGAGGATGGCCTTCGTGACAGGGATCCGGAAGTGGTGGAGGATCGCCTGCAAGATCCTGCAGAACCTTCTTGATCCTGTCAGCAACAACGACCCTCGCACGAGGAGTGTCAAGTCCAGAGAGATCAGGGTCTTCCTGCCAAAGAAAGTATGGGAGTTTTTCCTGAAGAGCTATCCGGGCATTGGTGCGATGAGAACGAACAGGAGAAGGTTTGTTGATATTCTGGTGTTGGCTACGTGAAGGTGTTGCAGGGGGGTAAGATCTGTAGCGTGAACCAACAGAGATAGGATCAGAGCGGGCACGGGCTTTAAGGCGAGAAGGGAGAGGGGTCGCTTCACGAGGCATTGTGTTCTAAGGTTCGATGCAAGATCTGCTAGGGTTAAATACCAGGACGTCTATTTGCATGGACCTCTAGTCAGATTCTTGCGTTATTGTGAGCGACTCGCGAGAATTGGACAATACCACCTTCAAGTCTTTTGTCATTGCGAGACAATTATCTTCCTGTAGACAAAAATATTGTGGTGCAGAACATCGGTTTGAGGTCTTGGAGGTCAAAGTGAGGGACTTAATCGCCAAGTCGCAGCCAGAGTACCAGCACGTGACATCACTTATTCTGGTATCCTTCATTGCGATTCTTCGTCCAATCTCTATCGACACCACTGTTCTAAGTCATGACTCTCCCTTGAAATAATCATTACAGGCACTGATTATGGTGTTTCGTCACAGCGCTGCACCAAGACTCGGAGACACAGTTATGGAAATAAGTAGACTCAGTACGTGTAAACGGAACTGGTGTATTGAATGTAATGTACCTATGGAAATAAGTAGACTACGGTAAAGTCAGCGTAAGGTACGAGAACGGTGTTAGTCGTACTCACCTCAGTACATGTAAACGGAACTGAGGTGATGCGACGAATCCTATCGAAGCTATATACCGTAAGGTAACTAACAAATAATTGAACAATCAAGATAAAGCTGTAACGTAAAGATCTACGAGTAAGTGTCCATGCGTTTGAGCATGCGGGAACCGGAAACGGAAGATCCGTCTTATACGGTGAGCAACGGTTTGCCATTTCAACACTCCCCCTCAAACCGTGCAAAGTCCCATCACGTTCGCAAAATGCTTGGCTTTGACGCTCGGGAGTGCCTTGGTGAGTGTGTCGGCTGTTTGGTCGTCTGTCGGGCAGTAAATTAGCTTAATAGAGCCGGCCTCGATGATGTAGCGAATAAAATGGTATCGGATGTCGATATGCTTGGTGCGTGCGTGATATTGCCCTCCGTGCGCGAGCACGATTGCTGATTGGTTGTCGCCGAAAAGGGTTGTAGGTTCGGCGACCGTGGAGAATAACTCCCCAATGAGTCGACACAGCCACACAGCCTCCTTGGCAGCGTGGGTGGCCGCAACATACTCAGCTTCAGTTGTTGACAGTGTCACCAACTCCTACTTCTTCGACGACCACGACATGGCTCCTCCATCCACCATGAAGACATAACCCGAAATCACCCGCCTATGGTCCTGCGACGCCCCATCAGCATCCACAAAACCAACCAAATCCGATGTTTCGCCCCCGAAAACAAGCTTCAAGTCCTTCGTGCCCTTCAAATAGCGAGAGATTCGCTTTACGGCCTCCCAGTGCTCCCATCCAGGATTCTTGAGGTACTGGGCCACCGTTGACGTCGCGAAAGTGATGTCCGGGCGTGTTCCCATCGACGCATACATGAGCGAACCCACGGCCTCGTGATACGGTACGTTTTTCATGCGCGCTACGCCGGCGAGAGTTGTCGGTGATTGAGATTTCAACAGCGGCACGGACGGATCCATAGGAATCGCCGAAGGTTTCAAGTCGTCGAAGTTGAATCGAGTTAGGATTGACTCGATATAGGCGTGTTGGGAGAGGGCGCAATAGTAGGGACCACTTATATCATATAAACCTTGACCAATCAAGGACTTGCTCGTCTTTGTACCCATAGATGAATATGAAGTGCATTTCATTGCTACCCAGGGATATATCTATGAAAGAAGAATGAATG
>Ga0247741_1001051_pt1 | contig 15158 bp, 12 predicted proteins | sample UWRJL213509R2_FD_180945 | JGI IMG/M metagenome (GOLD analysis project Ga0247741, IMG submission 180945) | Plant litter microbial communities from Arlington Agricultural Research Station in Wisconsin, United States - UWRJ-L213-509R-2 | ecosystem: Environmental > Terrestrial > Plant litter >... | reverse complement strand
ACATTTTCTATAGCACAAAACAATTTCAATAACAAAAACATTTTTGCAAAACAATAAAACATTTTGGGAAAACAACAAAACATTTTGGCAAAAACATTTTGTATAAATCATTTCTCAAACAACCTATTGGGTTACTTCCAGCCTACTACTTTTACAACCTGATAGGTTCTGTCAGGGGGTCAATGAAGTGCCTAAAAATGGGTTGTCAGAAAGCGTTCAAGTACTGCCAAGGAACGCGCACCATCGACCATATTCTGCAATACAGAAACCCGGTTCACGATAGCCTGCAGCATAGTAACCACCAGTTCTCGGGAAAGAAGATAGACTGTGCTTCAAGTTTGACCTGTCGCTGTGGACACAGGCTTTGGAATTCAGGCTCTACGTTTTAAAGGTGCACTGTAGAGAGCATTTAGATCTCTTGAACGATTGTTTTACATACGATTCCTAGAGTATTCAAAACATTCCAAATATTCGGTTATGACATAGGCCTGGGACACACAGAGCCGATCATCGAAGATCATGAACGCGATTGAGTTTGTGTTTTGAATGTTGGGGCGTAGACCATATTTGACTGATACATGATGCCAATGAGATCTGATCTCCCAGAGATCGTCGGATACAGCATCAATTCGATCCTCCAATCTTTATACGCTACAAAGGTCAATTAATAGTTGTCAATCGGGATCGTTTCAAGAACACACATCATCGTCAGAAAGTTGATGTGGAACAAACTGCGAGAATTTGGAAGAGCGGCTGCGTATGTATGCCGTTGCTCACATGACTAACCAGCCGATGACCGGATGGTTGGGCTACAGACTTTTCTCGGGACCTGTCTCCCTGTCAATTAATTGAAAATAACTACCAATGGAGGAGATAACTGAATGAAATATTCTCAGAACTATGGCGAGTACTAATACTTTCGCAGGGACGACGCAGTAAAATTCACTGACTTACCTCTCACTGCAGGGAAGTACACGTTGTATCGACGACCAAACTTGGATATTATGCAGATAATGTCTTAATTGACCAATAGCGTTGTGAGGTTTTGAATAGAATATTTTTCTCATCTTATCCATGATCTGACGTATTCTTGCCCGCACTGTCTCGTGTAATTTTTGACGAACCCTTATATCTCAGGGTGTGTCATAGATAGTTGTTCTTTGTATAATCACAGCTATAAATTCCCCATGGTTTATATGTATTCTATAACTATAACTAGACTAATGATTTGAGTGATTGATAGGGACGTATAACTAGATAGATTGGGGTTGATCAGAAGGGCATTCTCGACTTGAATGCGCGGAGGCGACCATCTTGATTTACTCATTGCGTGGTCGTATTCGGTTAGACAGCCGTGTCCATTCTTGAGTACCATTGCTTTCGGTTTAATCCCCGACGCCTCTTGCGGTAACCCCTGAGCGAACCCAACCGCTGCTACGAAGTATTTATTTGAGTTTTGTTCTCACTGATTTACTACGTTAGCCAGCGTCAGATAAATAAGGACTGGGGAGCAAAAATGGAGAGCTCAGAGAAACCGGCGCCTAAGCTCAATGTGACTTACAGTTGTCATGGAGGGGAATTGGCTTTGGTGGTTATAACTCATCAAATAGTGGAACAGACAATCGTTTCTTTATATGCACGTGCAACGCACTATTTTATTATTATTAGATTGGGTACCCTGCGTCAATCCACACAACGATTTGATCTGAATCCGAATCTGAGTTATATGAGATTGGATTATAAGATGAAATCAAGATTCATCCCAGCCTAACTGTAGTACATATTTAAAGTCGGGTATTAAACCGCTATCCGTCAGCGAAGCATATCTCCACCACCATGTCATCCACTGCTCCTTTACGCCACAAATATTCGCTCTTTGAGGAATTCATCCTAATTGATATCGAATTGACTGCTCTTGGAAACCTCCTTTACTTCTGTGACCTAATATCCATCATTCAACTACGCAGGGCATGCATGGTTTTAAACCACGCGATCGAAGTATATTGTGCGGAGACTTGGGATGCCAAGCGCTTTCTTGCTTCGCGCTTCAGTAGCATGGAGGACCTTTTTCAAGTCATGTCGGCGACGAAATCTATCATGTACGGTCCGGAGGTGCTCAGATTCCTCGACCGATCTACGACCACACCAACGCCCGTTGATCTCTGCGTTCGTTATGAAGGGGTAGCAACTCTAGTCAAGTTTTTGAAGACCCAGAACTATAAATTTTCTGGAATCGACAATACTAAGTATGCGCTTTGGATTGAAGGCCTGACCTTTGTATCACGCAAGTTCCCAAAAGAGAAGGTGCGATCGAGCGGAGAAAGAAATTCAAACCAAACGGACCTAGATTCTATCGCACTCCAATTTGTCAGAATCTCGACGCGTTCGAGGCGTCCATACAAAGTTTCGCTAAACGTGCATGTTGTAAGGTGTGATCCATATAGACATGTGTTGGCCACTTACGGAAGTAAGTCGGTGTTTTCCACTCCTTTCAATGACTGATCCACTTTCCAATCAGCCGCCCTTATGAACATCATCACAAGTGCAGGTACCTTGTCCTTGTTCCCCTTCTCGACATTTTCCCTTCGCAAAAGCCTTATTTGTCGACAAGATCATGTCAAATCGGATGCCATGACCACTGGAACAACGGCTCGACTTCGTGAATACTGTCAGAAAAATGGTATCGGGGAAATTGGGATGTCTCATAAAGTAATTCGGGGAATTGAGATTGGAAATCGCTACTTTGGTGATCCACTGTGTTGGTATATACCCAACAGAAATGATGGTCAGTACCTTTTGAAATTGGTATATTCGCGCTTTCAATATCTACACCACAGGGCATAACAAATCTCTGAGCCGGCCATCTGGAATATCATTTGAGGTTTTAGACTGGACGTCAAACACAACACGTCCAGATTCATATCTCCGCATTGGAGAGCCTAAGATTTGGAGGTTAGTCAACGTTATATTCTAGTTCTAATTTAATATCGACTAAGACTTACATTATATAGCACCTATGCGATGGTGAAAGAACGAGCGAAGGTAGACCATCGCGGTTGAGTGTATCTCAGGATTCGTAATGCCCATTTAAAATTATAAGTCGAAATTATATGAACGGTTGGAAGGTTAGATAGAGACAGCGAATCGCGTATGGTGTATGGCGCATAGTGAAATGTCAGAATACTTTCTCAAGAACCCAGACCATAGTCTTAAGTTACGTGAGTGGTCAGACGATGAGATAGACTTAGATTTACAGGAGTCTATGATAGATTTCTTGTCGCGTCCATCATATTACGACGATCGCGATGTGTTATTTGGGTCCCAGTGTCTCAATCGTCCCAGCCAACCCACCCCCTCCTCACTTCCTCTTCTTATTTGATTATTACTTTGCGCACCTTCTTTGACGATGCAGAGAGCGTCTACTCAAGAGCAACAATATTTTCTTGAGGTAAAGCCGTTTAATGTTCCCCTCACAGCGAGTCTCAATGATGTATCGAGCATGTTTGCAACCCTCGCGAGCATTGCGCAGTTGAAGGACCTCTTACTGAGACTACCCTCAAAACGATAAACAAACACGTAGTTGCGGTGAGTAGGACGCTTTCAGATGCAAGCGCCGTGGTCTAACGCTCCATTCTGGAATAAGGACGACGACGACGGAAACACACTCAATGCTTTCATACTTGCCACCGGTGGGGCGCATACACAAGTGCTACTTAAACCAGTTTCTACAACGACAAACGAGAAGCTCTTGCTTACGGATATCTTTCCGAATGGCGCCGTCAGCCTTCGAGTGATGAACATGCCATTCACTCTTACGAAATGCAGCACGGATTGGCGTCTCTATATCTCAAGCGACAAAGCGCCTGCTCCACGAAACATGGCAATCTGGACTCTATTTGGGCGCGAGTGGTTTGGAAACATTCTTGTAATGAAGTACTGTGCCAATGACCCAACAACACTCGAAAGTGTGGATGCCAAAGATCAGGAGCTCGCACTCCATATTCTTGCCTCGTACGTCCAGAAACCTTTCTCCCGCTGTCCCACTGTCTTCAACAATATTCCTAGGTGGTTTTACGAGTTCTCCCGAATGAGGGAACACCAGCCTCAATACAAGATTGCAGGTTGGTTCCACTCTACACTATTAAATCAGTTCCTCTGACCTTAATATTTTCAGGATCCAGGTCGTGGAGAAGTGCAGGCTTCAATATTCTCTTCGCTCAGGCAGAGGTCATGCCCTTCTTCTCGAAGACAGTAGAGGCAAAGATTGTTGCTACATGATTGATACCCATCACTACTGCTTACGAGGTGACGTCAGCATGTCATCGGATCAATGATTATGAATGATCCGCATCATTGCTGATATCGCTCCGTCATAGGGTTACCTCTATCGGAGTCTGCCGGAATCCGAGATGAACAGAACAGTCCGGCTCGCGAATTCCTTAGTTACAGGGAGGGGAGGTACAATTCACGATTGTCATTTAATATGATGGACATCTGAACAAATTAATAGACCTTAAGGCCTAAGGTCTCGAGCTCAGCTGCTGGTGGGTGACCACTAATAGTAATATTGTATCCCAGCATTAGCGTACAGCGCGTTCGTCCAACTAATGTGTCGCTCATTCTTCCTCTACGCTCTCAGTCAAAAAAAAAAAAAATTACTGCTCTCAGGAGCCGGTTACACGCAAGATGACTTTTGCTGATGCATAGATACATTTTGACAACGTTGGGACTCGAAGATGGCGAGCACAACCTTCGAACCGCTTGCTAGTGAGGTCGATGATATTTGCGTTTGGTGAGGAGAACACATAAAGTAAGCTTTATGCAGCACCCATATTTGTGAGTCCAAGTCTGTATAAGTAATTCGAGTAGCTCAGTTTCAACGTTCGCAATAAGAACTACTGAGATTCAGAACGAGCGATAAATACCAGATAAATGATATATAGTTGAAATCAGCTAAGCAGCCGACAACGAATCAACACACGAAAGCAGGTATAAATTCCTGTTGACCTCGATGAGCTCGTGAGGCAAACAGAGGGGAAAGAACATGAAAGGTGAACTACTTAAATACGAGAAACTTAGTAATAAGGAATGAAGCACAAGTACACAAGGTAACTGATAGGTGAGAAACTAATCAAGACACAAGGGATTATATCAACGCCACGCGCGGCACATCGCACACGCTCGTATTGACATCGAATATTCCAATAGTACACAGATACAGAAATAGTCAAAGTACAAGATAAGGAGTTCATGAGTGATGACGAAACATGAAAATTGAATGAAACGATAAAATGGAGAGAGCACCACCACACTTGGGATTCAAGCCAAGTACTCCTACCAGCTCTCTCTGAAACCCCTAGCAGATGAAAGAGATTAAAGCGACACTATTTACGGTCTGTCCTATAGCCTTGACAATGCGGGGAGTACTTCACGGTTTCGGCATGGGCTATCACAGGGCACTGTTCATAATCAGTAAACCACAGGATCGGGGTCTGAGACGTGCTGTAGTGTTCCTCAGAGACTACAGTGTGATCTGTTCTTCCACACGCGTCTTTATACGGACTCTGAGATTCGTTGCCCGGGCTCTCCAGTACCTGCGTCGTGCAGAACAATTTCAATACTTTCCAGATACAAGTTAGTCTAAGCGCTAATACTGTGTTTTCCCGTCACTCAGCCCCTTCGTCGTCACGCATGCATTAGAACTCACCTCTTGAGGGACCTTGAGCGCCAATAAGTAAACCCGGGATTGGAAGAGAGACACTGGAATAAACGGCGTCGGAAAACCATATACAATGCACGAAGTACTTCGTCGAAGTACTGCCACAGACGCATATTTCAAGGGGAAACGCTAACAACAAAATGGACTTGGTTATTTTTGATATTTAAATTATGCTGCCGACTTCTAAATAGATACAAGGAGGAGGCCACCTTTCAAAAAAGATCTTCTGATTAGGTCGTCCTCAGCTGTGAACGATAGTGTAAGCGTAGCGCGACAAGTTCGTGCTCTGCTTGGCTAAGTTTTGATTTGGTAGAAATAGCGATCCTTTGTAGAGCCTCTAGATATTCCCCTGCTAATGCTGGAATCAGAAAAAAGCTATATCACACGTCACGCTGTAGAAAGTACTCACCATAGTTGAGTACATCACCCTTGGACATTTCCTGTGCAGCTGGACCAAGGAGGCATCAAAGACGTTCAATCCTTCGAGCATGAGTGATCCGACGTTTTTGTTCAACAGCAAGCTTAGCCCTTCGCTGTTCATCCGAACGCACTTGTTTGCGCTGTTTTCTTGTCTTGTTTGTACCCCTGGCACTTGTATCACACATGTGCTCAGTGGGGAGGCTGTTGCTGGGCGAAGGGTGGTCAACTTGCGCCTGGGGAGTGATATAGTCGGGTGTTGGATCCAACAAGTAGAAGCCATCTGACGCCAAAGTCGAATACATATTGTCTGCTGGGGCCCATGCCTGTGCGGAATGGGGAGAGTTGTTTACTAGGGTTGGTTGTTTAGTAGAGAATAGCGTGAGGGGCACAAGACCGCAATCCGAGCAAAAGACTCACTGGTATGCATCTCGTACGTGCTAGTAGTGTCACTGCAGAGGTCAATCCTGAGAGGTGACTCGATCAGTACCCCTTGACTGTTTACAACCAAGGAGGAACTTGGAAACATGGTAAGAGAGGGATAGTTGTCCATTGCTGAGCAGCTACTGGTAAGTTTCCGTTGACATAAGTACCCAGCATGATGGTTAGTGGTTAAAAGTCCTGGGATACTAGTACTACGGGAATCATGTATCGTATCGTCCTGTTGACGTTCAAGATTCGTCCTGGTTGCACAATATTTTCCAGGAAGATCTCGATAAATCTGCGAGGAAGCCTCTTGCGGCAACTTTTTAGTCGGCCATCATTCCTGTACCCACGCATGTACAGCTGTCCTCAGAATCTGATGTTCTGTTGGCGTCACCCGCGATCACAGCTGCGGCTTCAAAACCAATAAAAATGGTTAGGGGCTTGCGTCTTCTATCAGTTCATTAGGAAATTTGATTATCAGAGGCTAGATCCAGTCTCAGCAGCGACATTTTTCGGCAAACTTGCACTCCTTGAATACACGAGGACTGGAGCAGTCTGGATGCTTTGTTTGTGGTCCTTTACTCTAACTTTGGTCAACCCTCGATTACCATATGCCATAATCTCCACCTACCCGATGAATCTGAAATTCAAATTCCCGACAGCGAAAGCCATATTTAAGATATTCAGACGTATCGTCGATTTTGTAAGATGGTCTGTCATTTATAGATAGTCAGAGTAGACGATCATGATGTGATTCAGTATGCGATCCAGGACATGATCTAGGTCCGATTCAACTCATCGAATCGTGTGATCCTGCTTGCAGACACCGAGCGTTGGGCATCCCAAACTGATTTGATGTTTTTTCGTGCGATCCGGCTGGGTCTTTCTCGAATCGCAAGGAAAATGTCACTATTTGGCTTGTATACGAGCAATAAAAACTTTTTCCCCCAAGATCTCGAGAGGATAATGCCCTTTTCCGCTTGAATTTAGCCAAAGAACTGATTTTCTAAGCTTTAAACCTGGGATTCACTTGTTCTTTCTGCGCTCTATGTAGTTACCTTTATTTTAGGCCTTAACACTCCACCAGCTAGTTTTTCTGCTTTCAAATTCATTTATTAAAATGAGAGAAGGAATAACATGAAAGTGATAGGGAATCAGCCTCCCTGAATCAAGGATCGCCGAGCGAAGTGCCTCTGGAGCAGCATCTCAGATGATCCTCAGACAATCCGCGATCTATCTTGCCACGATTCTGAGAACGTAACCCAGTTTCGTGAACCACAATCTGGAGTCGCAAAACGGATCACCTCAAGATCTTCGAATTTGACCCCCGATCTTGTCATGTTACCTTACTTATTTGAGAATTGAGAAACGAGACTTAAGGAGACCTGAATTACCGAGCCGTTACGGTCCATATTATCCATGGACACGGACACTGCGACAGACGACCATAACCCGAGGATGTTCAGAGTCACGATCGCCAATGTTGTGACGTTCAAGAGAGCCTTCGACAGTATGTGCATGTTTTCGTGACAGATATATGCTGACTACTTGTAATAGTGTTGAAAACCCTCCTCGACGAAATCAGAATCGAAATAAACGACCACGGAATGACTTGTCAAGCAATAGACGATGCACACGTTGGAGCAATTGACATGAGAATTCCTGCGGTATTCTTCCAGTCATATCAGTGTAATCATTCTGTTATGTTTTGCACCGATCTTCATGCCTTCAGGCATATTCTTGGATGTGTGGATGACGGTGACATATGCACAATCGAAGTGTCCTACATTAACCCAGAGTCTCTCAAATTTACGTTCGAGAATCAAGGTGAGTGCCTTTGTTCACCTGGTACGACGATACTCGATCTCGGATATTTTTAGGCCAGTTCTCACTGAAGTTACTCGATGAAATTGATACGCTCAGTATACCGATTATCAATTATACGGCTACAATTTCCGCAACACCATTTGATATGTACTGCAGAATCAAGAGCTTGTACGGGTTAGCTGATTCAGTTAAGTTCGAAATCGACAAGAACGGAGCCAGCCTATCGATAAACGGCGAGATTGCCATTGGCGGGCTGTTTTTGAAGAGAAGCATACAGGGTGCCAAAATAAACGACGCAAAAGAGAAAGAGCGTACGTGGGAATTAGAAATCTCAGCTCCAGATAGAGTGTCACAGTGGGTTTCACTTGAATACCTCCTCAAGATCTTGAAGATCTACACTCAAGGTTCTGGCGTGAAGATACGACTAAGCAATGACGCTCCTCTATGTGTATGTTGATTATTCTTTGGATCGTAATCGAGCTGATCATCTTCACTACCAGGTGGAGGCTGAATTCTTCGGCATTTCCATCCACTATTACCTAGCCCCACTAATCGAAAAGTATGATCCTCCTATTACCTCCCAGGCTTCCCCAGTAATTCTTTAAACAGAACTTGATACATAGACGATTTATCATCTGAGTATAAGTAGTCAAGCTATGCCGTAGTTACATGTCTGTTTACCTCGCAAGATCAACGATGTCAACCAGAATATATCCCCTTTTCGTCGTCGTTGGAAGCTCCGCTCATTTCAAGAGGTACTACCACCAACAACGGTCAAAATATGAAGTGATTGCCTACCTACCGGACCCAACCTCCGTCCTTACGTTCCGACCTATTAATTGCCAATGCGGACTTACAATCAAAGGGGTCAGTAGGAGTCAAAGAACCGTTCTATCCATTTCCTGGGAAATTACACCCTAGATGCTCATATACCGCATATCTAGGAAGCCGACAGATGTGCATATGGCCTGTTAGCACCATAGTCTCATGACGCGTGGGTCGCGCCCATGTGGAGGTAACAGTATAATTGCGGTAGGGCCGTCGCTTTGTGGGCGGCAATGCCCACTACTTTCCCCCGTTCATACCTATTGTATCATGTGATAGTTTCTGGGCTCAGACATCAGTGAGAGGTTAGCCATGTTGCAGTCCCTAAGCCCTGCTGCAGGTGAAGGACGATCGAGGACGGTCGACTTTCGGGAGGCTAAAGCGTCAATGTACATTTGAACTATAGACTAAAATCCAATGACTATTATCTATCTCCTTCTCTTTCGTGAACTCAACGGTAAAGCCCGGCCGCCTCTGCAGGCTGCATGAAAACCCCTTGGCCGTGCGGCGCACGGGTACAGCTCTCGTATAGTACAAGTTATCCAAGACGGTAAATGTTGCATATAGTCAAGTAAAGCGAGAGATATAGCACATTTTATTGGACGATGGTAAGTAATTGGTACATTACGCCATGGTTTGTCAATTATTTACATCGATGAGAGCGAGGTGAATACAATCGTGGTAGGGTCGTCGCTTTTCGTTCCACAGCACCTATATATACACACATATATTCTGACCACTTAGGCTCGAAACCGCCGTTATGGATAACTTGTGGAATGGATTAATTCAAACTCTCGGTCAAGAATTTCCCCCCAAGGAGACAACCTCAAGTCTCCTGACCACTGACGATAAGTGCTAAGCGCTTAAGTTGTCATCGCGTGGCTGTTCATCGCGAACCCGCAGCTCGCTCCTCGCAGTCATCAGAATATCTTTTGGTACACTTACACTCTCTAAGCCTCGACACACGAGTCAGCTGCCATGCTAAATATTTCGGATGTCATTGTCGATCGATCGCAATGCCGACTCCGTGCCGTTAGCTGTCTGCATTTCTCGAATGCCATTCGAAGTATTTTATAGGCCCATGACCACTCGTCGGAGGCTATTAGCACAGCTTGACCAGGATCTGAAATCTTCCGCCAAAAAGTTGAAAAGTTGTGTCACTAAACCCCCTACCTAAAGGTAGTGGGAATTGGACTGGGTGGTGAGGAGTCAACGACTTGGAAGCCGTCTCGTCTCTATACTCTACCGTGTCTCTCCTACATTTAGTTCGAGGTGAGAGAGTAAATAGCTAAATATGTCATCATTATACGAAATATAAGTTTATTTAACAGGTGATGGGTGGGTGGGTAAAAAAAATACCCATACGGAGCATCAGCTTCGCCGTCGAGTCTTTCAAAGGTCCGTTGATTCAAGGGGAGCGCGGTGACTGATTTCACACCCCCATGTGCGGTGATCAGCATGGATGGCGGTAATACGTGTTAGTGGTATTAAGAATCGAACTAGTTGATACAAACACTCATCATCTCAAATTTGAATACAGAGTCTCGGAGCCTTGTCGAGGTACTCTATGAGTTGGCTATGTTGGTAGTGGTAGGCCCACTAAATCATGTGTACGCTTCCAAGTATTTCCGCAAGAAAAATATCCTCGTTCATGGGATACAATTGGCTATATACTGGTAAAGTTGAGACTATGACCCTTCCATTCGGTATGATTGGACGAAATGCCTGAAACAGACCATTCCTTATATGGAAGTAAAGGCAGCGCAGCCAGCTTATGACTCGCGACTCTGTTGGTTTGCCGAACCCAGAACGAAGGTTATTATTCGTCCTCGATGAAAGAATGCTTGATGATCACTTGCCCCGATTCAGACCCACATCGTACTTCAAGCGCCGTCTGATCTACTTGAAAAGGTCAGTTCCAGGCGTTGACTATGGCATCCTCAATTTTACTCTGATTGACAGACTGGACCAACCGTATGGGCCACAAGACTAATGATTATTAACTCTTCAGATCCGATAAAACTTTGAGAAACAGATTTGAATATACAGTGGTAGAAATTGATTGTGGAGTAAGGATATCCCGCAAAAATTATTGGTAGGTATGATCAAAGTAAAGTACCACGTATGTAGAAGCGTCAATTCTGTCCAAAGTGTTCCACATTAGAACGTAATATCCTTGGTTACTTCATTTAGAAGGTCCAGAGAGTGGCCATGAGCGGATGCCAAAAAAAAATTATAGCTGCCATCGAAGTCCTCTACCTCTTCTTGGTACTCTTCCCTTTACGACCTCTAGTTGATTTTCTAGAGGCCGCTACTGCATCATGGTCGACATCAACCTCCACATCTACGAATCCGTTGGGATCGCTTTCTTGTGAGCTGCTACTCCCTTCCGGACCCAAATGAGACATTTGAATGTTCTGTGACTCATCCTCGGTGTCCGATGGCAAGACTGTACTAGTAGCCCGCAGAGCCGCCAACCTCTCTGCTAGGTCTCTCTCAGGTTCTTCACTGTTACCTCTCCTATTCTCTATGAATCCATTCAATAATTAATAGTTGGCTTGGGTGACAATATTCAGTAGGATGGCTCACGAGTGATGGGCTGAAGCACAAGTCCCGGGATCAAAGGTTTTACTTCAGGCTCTGGATATGTCCCTCCTTGTATATCATCGATCAGGTGCTCAGGTAGACGTCCAACGCGAACAAACTCAATCGGAATGACATCTGGCCACCACTCTTCATTACCCACATTGAACCCCACGGTGAAAGACATCCAGATAATATCTCCCGGATCAAACTGAGGGCGATCAGACTGAGTAAGATCGACGAGGGAGTCGTCGACCCATTCATAGACAGCCGGCTTTTGCGGATTGATACTATATTTACCACCAGAGTTCTGAACTGCTCGGCGCAACCAAGGGTGATCGGAAGGATGGGCAGGACTTTGGGGACCCTTGTGTGGAACAAACAACCTCGAGGTCATGACATATCGTCTCGTATTCTCTTGGTCTCCACTCTGCCAGATGCGGCGAGGACGACGAACTTTATTAAACCTAGGGTTCTTAACAACTTCATTCTCAAACATCTGCTCTAGGACGTGAAATCATATCTGCTAGCATCTGTCTCATTGATGAATTACCTTCATATAACTGTAAAATGAATCGTCGACCGAGGTGTTGAATGCGTAAGCTACTTCACACTTGAAATTTGGGTCTCTTTGTCTATGCAGCAAAATAAAAATGCCATAGTGGCGCGGTGAGTATGTGAAGTTGGGTAATTCGATACAAAGCCTTACATTCTTTCTGCTCGAAGCTTCCCAGGTGGTGTCTTGCCCACTGGGACAAAGTTCCCGGTGTCGTTATTTGTACCCATGCCCATATTCCGGCATGTGTAATGACGGCAGCTTGATTAGTTGTATTGTTGTAGAGCTGCAAAATACATTAACGATAATTCTCATCTCAGTGCATGAAAATAATAAAGAACCATCCACTTAGACACCATCCCGCACTGCTTGGCCTGTACTACGGCCGCGCTGGATGCGAGGGTCGTAGCTGCATGCTGCATTGTGATTGTATCCGCACCTCGGAAAGTACGGTCTTGCCACGGCGCAACAATGTTGTAGATTTCGTCTTCTCGGGACATTTGTGAGTAGCGGATAAGTTGTGAAGAAGCAAATGAATTTGAGCACGCTTTATGTGCAATCAGTTGAGATCGTGCGATCGAGGATCGGGTTAGGATTTGGGAGATGTAATGATCGGGATAGATCTACGATCTGCATATTTCCCTCTATTTCCCTCAGCAACCGATCAGTCGTGAGATTTCGTGATTGGCCGTCTTCCACATCGACATCTATCTATTTTCGATCATGACCACCACTCTATAAGCAGGAAGACAAGGCGACATAATCATCTGCAATGTGTCTCATACTCGAATGTTTGTGCTCCCCGCGACAGAGCGGTTTCCGACACCTGGAAGGCGAATCTCGCGACAACCGTCTGTCTAGTTTCAATGAGTTTCTTGATGTGGCGAACCCGGCTCTGATTGACTACATGTTCTCATTTTGGGACTTCACGTCGATCATTACTTGTGCAAAGACCAATTCTACTGCAAGAGGAAGGATTCTTTCTTACGTGTCTTCAGAATGGAGCCTAAGAAGACATTTTAAGGATTGGTTTCGAGACGACCTTCAAGAAATTCTACATAAGTGTGGTGCTGTGATATCCGGATCGCAAGCCATCCAATTTTTCGATAGGGAGAGGTACCCTGATAGTGACGTTGACTTTTTTGTGCGGTTAGGGGGTGCTGACGAGCTGGTTAAATGGCTGGTTCGTCAAGGTTACTCAGTAACGGACTGCAGCGAACAATACGGCGGGAATGTAGAGTATGAAATCCAGGAGCTATCTGCCAAATGCACCGGCAACCTGACGTCTTTTGAACACTCAATTCTTGGCGTTGTCAACCTATTGAAACCAAGGGTGATTGATTATAAAGTTCAGGTTGTGATAGTGGATGTGGACCCAATAGAACATGTTCTTTATGAATTTCACTCAAGTAAGTCCATACTATCATGTTCATATTCTTATCTGACGGTGGTTAGCCGGGGTCATAAACTTCTTATCGTCCTCAATGGCTGTATCGGTATTTCCTAGGTCAACATTTGTTGATCGAGTATCATTTATTGCAAAGACGCGGTTTGAAGCACCATCCCGTACAAGTCGCTGGGTGGAAAAGTATACCAAAAGAGGCTTTAAAATCATTGGAAAGGACACAGAGTCGATTCAGATGGCCAATCGACTCGGGCCTGGAAGGAGAAAGGTTGGGGATGGATGGTGTTGGAGCATACCATTCGAGAGTAAATTTCTGAGACGTTTATTGGTGTCCGAAAGTTGTAGCTAATACCTGCTGTAGCTGCTCACTTGGAACGTGGTATCTTTGGACCAATGCAGCATGATATTTCCTTTGAGATCATGCTGCGTGAAACGGGAATGGTTGTGGGCGATGGGTTCCTTAGAGTTGCGGAACCTTTGATATGGCGGTGAGTTCTCATATTTGGTGAAGTCCAAAAAAAAGTACCCAAACGTTCCTTTCATTCGCGTTCGTTCACATAGTATGTTTGGTTTGGCTCCTGCTTTGCTATTTGGCTCGCTGACGGGACCTCGAATTACTTGAGATGTAACGTAGGTAGAAACATGATCCAACTTATCTTGTCTGCAGTGTAAATAGTATCATTTAATTGGGTATCAACTGAAGAGCCATGGCAGCGTCCCCGAACTTAATACTGACTTACCCAAGCTACACTGAACACTTGGTTCAGCACAGCTACATGGTGAGACCAAAAGGCACTTAAAGCTCAAGCTGTAACGTCAACAAAAAGCGCGTAAAAGGCAGGTCATTCAAGATCAAGATCAAACAGCGCACATGGCTGAATCTAGAACACCTATGACCATAAGGAGGTGCACACTGGGGTGTCCCGACCTATGCAAGCACCTACAACCCCCAATGGAGCACCTACGTGAGCCCACCAGAGTCTGCAAGCAAGGATAGGTGTCAACGAGGGTGCACCGCTCCTATGACACCAGCGCTGTAGTTGAGCATTACATGCCCAGATACAGAGATAACTCACAAGCCTCAGTCAGAGATTCGTTTTTCCATGCCCTGGGCTGCGGCCCTCATCGCCAAGTATCATGCTGTTCATAGTGCAAATAAATATATTGGTGCAAAACAAGGACCTTCCATGCCATGGTTGGGGCTCGCATAGAGCTCTTAGCACTCCTCCACGTAGTCCGGCGGAGTCCGCCAGAGTCCGCCGCGCCGGACTCCGGCGGACTAACCGGACTAAACCGGACTAAACCGGACAGTCCTGCCTCTGCCAAAAGTGTGTATTGACCAGAGTCCAGTCCAGTTGAGTCCAGTCCGGTTGAGTCTTGTTCAAGGCGGACTCTGGTGG
>Ga0247741_1001050_pt1 | contig 15161 bp, 9 predicted proteins | sample UWRJL213509R2_FD_180945 | JGI IMG/M metagenome (GOLD analysis project Ga0247741, IMG submission 180945) | Plant litter microbial communities from Arlington Agricultural Research Station in Wisconsin, United States - UWRJ-L213-509R-2 | ecosystem: Environmental > Terrestrial > Plant litter >... | reverse complement strand
TCGAGAGCTCTGCTTCATTTAAAGCGATACTGAAACGTTCATCCATTTCTGCCATCAACGGTAGCGCGCTCTGTTTACAGTGCTCTTCATCAGATCAAGTGTTTCAGCAATCACGTCTGGTACGCGTGCAACGGTAAAATTAAATAAATTTGGGCCGTTCATTTTTAATTTGGTATCTTGTTCATTCTCGGGTTTAGGATTTCTACATCCACCACCGGGGATAATTAAATCTGTGCAACTAGTTCCGTCGCTGTGCAAACAAAAGACCCACTCACTCGTGCTCTCTGATGCCTCTACAGCTGTTGCGGTATCGCCATCTCCAAACAATAGATACGTTGAATGATATTCTTTATCGGTTAATAAACGTGGCGTATCGCCGTGCAGTAAAAGCACACATTTAGCTGCGCCAGTTTGAATCATCATATTCGCAATAGCGATGAATCTACTAAATGTAGCAGCTGCTTGCTGACCTGTTATCTCCGAATCGTTGAACTGCAAAATATGTAAAATCATTTAACTTCAAGCAATAAAAAAAGCGAAGCTCATTTGAGACTTCGCTTTTTTAGACGTGAAAACTGCAGAACTTGATGTGCTTATGCTAAATAAACTGTTTGCTCTAATAATTCGAAAAGCAAAATTCCTAGAACGGAATGTCATCATCAAATGAATCAAACCCGGCAGGTTGTTGCGGCGCACTGTGCGCTGGCGCCGCGCCGCCAAAACCACCGGCTGCAGCCGCTGCTTGTGCTGGACGATTTTGCTGCGGAGCTGAAGCACCGCCACCTTGATAGCCACCACCCTGTGGAGCGCCACCCGATGACGCGCCATATTGTTGATCTTGATTGTAATTGCCGCCGCCTGCGTTATCGCTGCGACCATCAAGCATTTGCATTTCGTTGGCAACAATTTCTGTGGTGTAACGGTCTGTACCGTCTTGCGCTTGCCACTTACGGGTACGCAATGAACCTTCGATATAAACCTTGCTGCCTTTCTTCAAATATTCGCCCGCAATTTCGCCCAAGCGATTAAAAAACACCACGCGATGCCATTCGGTACGCTCTTGTGGTTGGCCGGTGTTTTTGTCTTTCCAGGTTTCGGATGTTGCGATGCTGACGTTAGTAACAGCGCCGCCGGAGGGCATGTATTTTACTTCGGGGTCTTGGCCGATATTACCGATGATAATGACTTTATTTATGCCACGTGCCATAAGATTTTCCTCTTTACTGGTCTTTGTTTAATGGTGTAATCGCCCTCATCATTTAATTATCAGGCGACATTCGGGATGATTCTTCGCTTAGAGTATTCCAGTGAAGATTTGGCAGAATAACTTATTTTGTTAAATCAAATCCACCAATTCAGAGTAAGCGACTAGCTGCTGATCAGCTGTTAATAAGCGCAAGGGCTCACACATGGCTTGCGCAACTAACATTCGATCAAAGGGATCACGGTGATGCTCTGGTAAACGTGTGAGCTGAATAGAATGTCGAGATAGAACGGGTAACTCAATAAATCCACTTTTCACTATATGAGCCGCTAAAGCTTCGATATCAGCTTCTAATTTACCAATACTGATTTTAATTGCCGCTTCCCAGATAGAAGCACTACTGACATAAACCTCGGTAGCCGACTCAATATTGCTGCGAGCTTGTGTTGATAATTTGGGTGAGTCTTGCAGCCACCATAGATAGATATGGGTATCCAATAAAATACGCATTATTTGCCTTCAAAAGCATCCAAGATATCTTCCGGTAAGGCCGCATCAAAATCTTCAACAATATTGATTTTTCCTTTTAATGCTCCTGCTTTGCGATTTGGCGTCGCAGAAATTGCCACCAGACTCGCAACCGGTTTACCAGAACGAGCAATAATAACTTGCTCCCCCTGTGCAACAGCCTCGATTAATTTGGAAAATTGTGTCTTCGCTTCATGGATATTCATGGTTTGCATAATAAGCCCTCACAACAATGGACTAAGTCTAGTCCACCCATAAAAACAATACAATCAGCTATCCGCCACAATCGCATGCAAGGCTTTACGATCCACCAAACGTTGGTCAACTTTTAAATAAGCGGTATTTTCAGACTCAACGATCAACACCTCAGCCACACCGTCAACAGCACGCAGTTTTTCTGCGATTTCCTCACCGTTATGATGGCGCAAAGGAATGAGAACGCTCGCGAGAAAACGCGGTGGCTTCATGGACCATGCGACGGCAAGCCATACAACAGTGAAAATGGCACCTAATCCTAGAACTGCTCCCATACCGTGATGCTGCAATAAAAATCCGCCTACAGCACCGCCGCTTGAAACACCGATTACTTGGCTGGTGGAATAAATTCCGGTGGCTGTGCCTTTTGAACCGGCCGGGGCAATTTTGCTCACCATAGATGGCAAAGTTGCTTCGAGTACATTGAAGGCGACAAAAAATAAAAAGATGGCTGCAATAGTTAACACTAAATGTGGCGGAGCCACTATTAATAGCAATTCCATCAATGCCAGTAATCCTATTGCACCCAGAAATACCGGTTTAATTTTGCGGCGTTTTTCCGCGATGATTACAAACGGCAGCATGATCGCAAAAGCCACCACCAACATGGGGAAATAAAGCATGCCGTGATGACTGCGCTCGATATGAAGCTGTTGCTCAAGAATTTGCGGCAGCACCATAAAGTTCGCCATCAACACAAAATGCAGCGCAAAAATTCCCAGATTTAATCGCAACAATTCGGGATTGCTAAACGTTTTCCAAAATAATTCCGGTGCAGGGAGCGCTTCACGTTTGGGTTGAGAAGCATTTTTTACAGAGGGAATCAGCGCGAACAGAATAAAAATTCCAATCACCCCCAAGGCAGCGGTGATCCAGAAAATCGCCCCTACCCCGCCCCAGTTAGCGACAATCGGGCCAACCGTCATAGCGACTGAAAACGATATCCCTATTGAAGCACCAATAGTTGCCATGGCTTTAGTGCGGCTTTCATCGGAAGTCAGATCTGTAAGCAATGCCATAACAACGCCGGAAATAGCACCTCCGCCTTGCAAAAATCGCCCGAGGATTAATCCGTAAACGCTGGTGGCCTGCGCGGCGATAATGCTGCCGATAATAAAGACAATTAAACCAATCAGGATAATCGGCTTACGGCCAATGCGATCCGACAATATACCAAACGGAATCTGCAGAAGCGCTTGGCTCGCCCCATAAGCACCTAACGCGACACCCAGCAGAAATGGCGTATGCCCTTCATATTGAGTTCCATAAAGCGCTAGCACTGGCAGAAGCAAAAACAGCCCGAACATGCGGAACGTATAGAGCGCTGCGAGCGACATAACAACGCGTTTTTCAAAAGGCAAAGGAGACGATTGCACCAGCGGATTCTCGGATATCTATAAAGGCGGCGATTCTAGCAAGAGCGCAGAGGGTACGGCTATATAAGAAGGTGCTAAGTAAGAAGTCGCGCCAGAAGAATGATTGAGGCGATTAAATAAGTCATGGGCACGAATTTTCACTTTCATTACGTAAGCCAAGGCGCTATAAACACCATAACCGCCACTAAGTCGACCAATACTTCACCGTTTTGCACGTTGAGTGTGCGCAACCCAACCGATCTTTAACCGAATACTAATAACTATAGGCTGGCACAAATTCTGCCTAATGATCTAGCCGTGCGTTCGACCATCTACCCAGCACGACTTAGCGATGTTCCCAGTACCGAAAGCAGTTCGTAAGTGCTCGTGATAATCAATTTCCTGATTAATTGCGGTCAAAACAACCATTGCGTGGGGAGTATATGATGTTCATGAAAACTCTATTGAATAAGGCTACCAACTCCGTTTTTATTGATAGTAAAAAACACCTGAAGTTCCCAAATTACCTGCTCGCATTTTTAATTTGTTCTCCAGCTCTAGCGGCACCCGAGCCCATATTACTCACACAAAATGTTCCCGTTCCACCCTTAACTCCACCATCACCTGCCACACCTCCTCCACCGCCCACTTCTGATGATTCAGCCACCGAAGTTACCGTTGTGGGTTCAAGAATTCGTAGAACAACGTTTGATTCGCCCTCGCCTATTCAGGTGGTAACACGTGAAGATGCAACAGCGGCTGGATTTAATTCAACAACGGAATTATTGCAGAGCTCAGCGGTAACTGGAGGATCATCTCAAATTAATAATGCTTATGGCGGTTACGTAACTGATGGCGGGCCAGGCGCAAATACGATTTCTTTACGTGGCTTAGGTGCGGGGCGAACGCTGGTACTTATTAACGGGCGTCGCGTTTCACCTGCCGGAACCCGTGGTGCAGTCGGCTCGGCAGATCTTAATGTTCTCCCCACCGCTATGATCGAGCGAGTAGAAGTTCTTAAAGATGGGGCCTCATCCATATATGGTTCGGATGCTATAGGTGGTGTGGTCAACGTCATCACTCAGGATAAAGTCGACGGATTCACTATCGAAGGGGACTTCAATAAACCAACCGAAGGCGCTGGCGAACAAAATCGATTTTCAATCTCCGGCGGAAAATCGGATGATCGCTGGTCTATTTCAGGCTCTATAGATTATTACGAGCGCAGTAATTTAAGGTTACGTGATCGCGATTGGACCAAATGCAACCGCGACGGTCTGCGTGACCCTGAAACGGGTGAAAGCCTGGATTTTATTGATCCCAAAACTGGAAAATCCAAGTGCTATACAGTGTCAGGCACAGGTTCAAACGGTGTAACTATCAATACGATCGGTACCCAAACGATTGCTGCTGAGGATTTCGCTGAGTACGGGTTTACTTCACCACCTGTAGGCGCACCAGGAACCGACACTACTACCTTTTCGCGCTTTCGCCCAAATTCGGCAATTACTACTGGCTTAGTGGGATTTGAAGGTGTTGGCGGTGGCGGCAATGATTTAAACGTGCGCGATACTTTTGACCCACGCATGCTCAACGATAATCTCATTTCACCCGTACAAATTTTTACGACGTTCGTGCAAGGCCAATATGACTTACAAAGTCTGGGCGATGCGAAAGTGTATTTTGAATTACTGAGTCATCATCGTAGCTCCGAGCAAACAAGCTTTCGTCAGCTTAGTTTGGACTACCGTAAGGGCAGCGCTTTAATCCCAGCTGAGCTTGGCTTCGCCGAATTCGGCCCAGACCAAGGCACTAGCGATGGTGATGATGTGGGCGTTAGGACATTTATTGGTTATGGAAGCGATAACAGCGAGCAAACACTGCGCTTCAACAAACCGACCATAGGCATTAAAGGTGACCTGACTTTTCTGCCAGACTGGAAATACGATGCCTACGTCAGTTATTCAAAATCTGATGCCGATTACCGCATGCAATCGTTCCTCACCGATAAAGTCACTTATTCCACTGACGCTGTCACCGCGCCAGCCGGTACCGATGCAGCCTTGGTTCGCAACGGCTTAACCTGTGAAATCAACCTTACCAATCCAGGTGAAAAATGCATTGTCGCGCCGCCATTAAACGCACAGACCATAGGTGGTAACCTGCCGAAAGACTTCAGAGATTATATTTTCAGGGATGTAGTGGGAAACACCGCTTATTCGGAGTCCGTGATAAGTGCAACTATCGACGGCCCGCTTTACACATTGCCCGCAGGGAAAATCCAGGGTGTAGTTGGGTTGGAGCACAGACGCGCAAAAATCAATGATCAACCAGACGAGAACAGTGTTAACGACAATCTTTATAACCTCACCAGCGCTGCACCGACTGTGGGTAAAGACAACGTGACCGAGATATTTACCGAGGTTGAAATTCCTATTCTCGCAAAACTGCCATTTGCTAAAGAATTGACATTTAACGGCTCTTACCGCTACACGGATTACGACTCTTACGGCTCGGACAACACCTACAAGGTTGGCTTGGTATACAGTCCTACAAGCTGGGTAAGCTTCCGCGGAACCAAGGGTACGTCCTACCGCGCACCTGCGCTCTTCGAGCAATATCAGGGTGCGACCAGCGGATTCCTGTCATCGTCTGAGGACCCCTGTAATGATTACGGCGAAAAAAGCGACACGATTATAGCCAACTGCTCTTCCGAGCTACCGGGGCAGCCCGAATTCCAAGCCACCCAAGGTGTTCAGACATTGAATGTGGGTGGCGCGGAGGCAGGCCTCTATGCAGAAACGTCAGAAAACATTACTTACGGGATTATTTTGCAACCTAATCTCGGGGGCTCAACTGAACTGTCCTTTGCACTGGATTACTTCGATATCAAAATCGAAAATGGTATAGCTCAGGCAGGCGCTGAGGAGATTTTGAAACGCTGCTACAACGCTCCAGGATTTAAAGATGCTGGCGGCCTCTGTCGCTTGGTTTCACGTGATGCGACTACCCAATTGCTGGTGTCAGATTCGTTCACCAACCTCGCAACCGAAATTTCAAAAGGTATCGACTTTAGTGCACGTTTCCAACAGGATATTGGCGCAGGTCAGCTACTCATTAATCTCAATACTACGCACTACCATTCTCAAGCTAATAAAATCTTTAATGACGATCCTTTGCAAGAAGAAAATGGTTGGATTGAGGCACCAGACTGGACTGGTAGCAGTGACATTTCTTACTCCATAGGTGCATATCGTATTACCTACGGCGTAGATTGGATTGGACCAATGGATGGATACGAATATGCTGAGGAAGACCCGGAAACCAGTGTGTTTGATTTCAAAACACCGAGCTACTTCACGCACCGGATTTCCGCACGCTACGCGGCGGAAACATGGGAAGCAACCGTGGGGATAAGGAACCTCACCAATGAAACTCCACCCACAATTTCCGCACTCGTTTATGACCGCGTGGGTAATTCACCGTTGTACAGCGGCTATGATTACGTAGGCCGCGAAGTATTCGTTAACGTGGCGGTTCATTTTTAGTAAAAAACAGGGATTTTCAAAGCATAAAAAAACACCTGCAATTTGAAAGTTGCAGGTGTTTTTTTATCGAAATATCTTTATAAAACATCAGGCAAGCGCAATAATTATCGCTCCAACAACGGCAATTTATTTTCAACCTTATCCCATTTCTCGTGATCAACCATTGCATCTTTAACCAGAGAAATTTCCCGTCACATTTGGGTTAATTCTGCATTTAATGCGATGAAATTTTTCGGCATCGGAAAATTTTTGTGCAAGTTCTCAAAAATTTTCAAGACTATTCTGCTCGCTCATTTTCAATCGCTAACTCAACACTAATACGTTATTATCTCAGCCGAATTTAGGTTCGACCGCAACGGATACTTTTTCCACCCGCCATTAAATAAAGGATTGTGATCATGCACACCCCCTCGTTCGTTCAATGCACTTTAAAAAGTTTAAGTTTCATCAGCTTAATTTTAACCTTAACTGCCTGTGGAGGCGGTGGTAGTGGAGGGAGCGGCCAATCAAGCACAACGCCTATATCCAGCAAAGCTGCTTCATCAAATATTTTTGCACCAGTCAGTAGTAGTGCACCAACCACTAGTGCAGTAACAAGCAGTTTGATTTCCAGCGGCACAACAACGAGCGGTGCAGCTGCAAGCAATTCTTCTATTAGCAACTCATCTGCAATTAGTAGTGTTCCTGTAGTAGTAGATAGCACTCCAGACAATTTCAGCTTCAATGCCGTTACAAATGCGCCTCTAGGTACTCAGGTAATCTCAAATCCAATTACTATTGCAGGTATTAACACAGCAACGCCTATCAGCATTACCGGTGGCCAATATTCAATTAATAATAGCGATTTTACGAGCGCAGCAGGAACGGTAATCAATGGTCAAAGCGTAACAATTAGACTTACAACCACAACGACAACCAGTACCGCGACCGTAGCGAGCTTAACCATTGGCGGGGTCTCTGCGGATTTCAATGCCCTCACGGCCTCTTTAGACACCACACCAGACTCTTTCAGCTTCACCAGTGTGGGTAATGCAGCGTTAAACTCATCTGTCACGTCCAATGCAATAACAGTTTCAGGGCTCGCAGCCGCAGCCGCCATTACCGTAGATAACGGTCAGTATTCTATAGATGGAGGACCATTCACGAATTCGGTTGGCACCGTAACTAACGGTCAAACTATCACCATTAAGGTCATAACCTCACCACAACCTAATACAGGAATTCTCTCGACAGTAACAATCGGTGGCGTTGGAGAAAGTTTTACCGTAACTACAATTCCAGCTGACACTACTCCAGATTCGTTCAATTTCATCCATGTCACTAACGCAGAATTAGGTTCAGAGGTAATTTCAAACAGCGTAACGATTTCAGGCATCAATGATGTAGCGCCTATTAGTATTTCCGGAGGCCAATATTCTGTAAATGGCGGAGCGTTCACTAGTGCAGCTGGCACTGTGACAAATGGTCAAACAATTAGAGTAAAAGTTATTGCCTCATCAGCGTCAAATTTTGAAACGATAGCACTACTATTAGTTGGCAAAGGGGGAACAACATTTAATGTTACGACCGTTCCGCCCGATACGACACCGGACGCTTTTAGTTTTGTGAGCGCCGCTAATGCAGCAATGAGCTCTTGGACGACCTCAGATACTGTAACGATAACGGGTATCGAGGCGCCAACGCCTATTAGTATCGTCAATGGCACTTTCTCTATAGACAATGAAGCACGCTCTAGTACCACTCGAACAATAAATAAGGGACAAACTGTGAAAGTATCCGTTTACACCGCAGGCACTCCTAACACAGCAACTTCAGCAACCTTAACAGTTGGTGGAGTACAGGCAAGTTTTAAGGCCACCACCCTAACAGACCCCATTCCAGACTCTTTTAGTTTCACTCCAGCAACAAATGTAAAAGCAAATACTTTAGTTACATCCTTACCTATTACCGTAACTGGTATAGATGGCCCAACTACTATAAGTATCACCGGCGGAGAATATTCCATTGATGGCGATGCATTCACCACATCAACCAATACTGTGAATAAAGATCAAGTCGTTATCATAAGATTAACCAGTATGGCTGGCAGCAATAAAAGTAATTCAGCAACACTCACGGTTGGCGGCGTAAGTGGATCTTTCAACGTATCAACTATTACAGATATAACTCCCCCTACTGCACAAATCGTTTTTCCGACGTCCACCTCTTTGACTGATGGCTCTACGATTTTAGTGCGTGGTAAAGCCACGGATAATGTAAACGCTATTGCAAGCGTAAAAGTGAACGGTCTACTTGCGGCTACAAGTGATAATTTTGCCAATTGGCAAGTAAGTGTGCCGCTAATTAGAGGGGCGAATACTTTAGATGTAGATGTAAAAGATGCAGCCAGTAATGTCGCGCTGAAAGTAGTAACCGCTACCGTTACTAATGAACTTATTTTAAAACAACCTTCTAGTGTTGCAATTGACAGTAAACGCAACAGAGCCCTTGTAATCGATACCTTGTTGAGCGCTGTAGTAGCTATAGATTTAACAAGCGGAGATAAGACAATCTTATCCGATGACAACACACCTTCAGTTTCAAATCCCTTTTTCTTACCTTGTGGAATCGCGATAGACGAGCCTCGAAATCGTGCTCTAGTATCAAATCCGGGCGTATTCCCAATAATAGCTGTTGATTTAACGACCGGGGCACGGACACCTTTGAACGATAATTTGAACCCGACGCAAGAAATCACCCTTACGACGCCGTGTGGAATTGCAGTCGAGACTACAAAAAATAGAGCTTTAGTTATCGACTCATTCGAAAAAAGATTGGTAGCAATAGATTTAACAAGCGGAGCACGAACCATATTTTCAGGGCCAGATACCCCTTCAGACGCAAATGTTTTTCGTTATCCAACCGATATAGTCTTGGATGTAGCGCAAAACCGTGCATTTGTAATAGATAACGGAGCGGTTATAACCGTGGATCTGGCTAATGGAGCCCGGACCATCCTCTCCGACAATACTGTATCAAGTGGGGTTGCCTTTAAAGTACCTAAGTCCATCACTTTAGATGCATCTCGTAATCGACTTTTAGTTATAGACGGAAAGGCCCTATTAGCAGTAAATCTGACAAATGGAAATCGAACTATTTTGGCTGATTCTAGCACCCCCTCCGGCGCTATTGATTTTAATAACCCTTTGGGAATCGCATTCGATACAGCTCATGACCAAGCCTTAGTTCTAGATCAAAATCTTGGGGCTTTAATTTCTGTCAATCCTACGAGCGGATCAAGAGCGATTTTGGCGAGCTCCCACACGCCTACTAGAAACAATTTCTTTCAATCGCCGACCGGAATTACAATCGACAGAGCACGCAACCGCTTACTGATTTCTGATTACGGGCTAAAAGCGGTGGTGGCAGTAGATATCACTAGCGGATCAAGAACAATCCTGTCTAGCGTTAATCTCCCCTCGAACCTTAATAATTTTGACATACCGTTTGGTATTGCCTTGGATGCGCTCAATAATCGCGCTCTAGTGGTAGATGTAGGTCTTCGTTCAGTCTTAGGTGTAGATTTAGAGACTGGTGCCCGAACCTTGATATCGAGTCCGGTCGTGCCATCGAACGTTAACGAGTTTGAAGATCCTCGTAATATAGTATTAGATACTGTTAACAATCGCGCGTTGGTGTCGGACGTTAAACTCCGCTCTATAATTGCAGTAGATTTAATGAGTGGTGAACGGACTATAATATCCAACGCGACTCACCCATCAAGCGAGAATAAGTTTGTCTACCCTTTAAACGTCGTGTTGGATGCGGCCAACAACCGCGCACTGGTTCTCGATAGATTGCTTCCAGCGCTGATTAATATGAACCTAACTACCGGAGCTCGGACTATCTTATCAAGTGATACCATCCCTTCGAATACGAACATCTTCTCTAACCTTTGCGGAATCACATTAGATGCAGCTCAAAATCGAGCTTTAGTGGTGAGTTCGTCTAACTTGGTTATAGGTGTAGACTTAGTAAGCGGAGCCCAAACTCTACTATCTAGTCGGTCCACGAAAAATAATCCCAATTTTTTTATTAACCCGTGCGGAATCACCCTAAACTCGTCTGGTGAACTTGCTTTAATAATAGACGGCAATGCTGTAATAGCCATGGATACTATAACGGGCGCGCGGGTGTACTTTTCTAGGTAAATCTGAACATTGTAACTGCGCGAGCTGGGACTCGCGCAGTCCTGCTTTCCAAGTCGTCACGCACGTCCCTATAAGGTCATTCAGAATATAAAATTTTATATGGCCGGAGCAACTATTGCACCAGAGGACTTCAAGCGAAGCCGTAAACTTTTTGTTGTATGTAAAGTCGCGATTTGAAATCTAAAACATCAGCAAATCCCTAACCGCACTTATATCTACCGTTCCAACAACGCCAATTTATTTTCAACTTTATCCCATTTCTCATGATCAACCATCGCATCTTTCACCAAAGAAATCTCCGGCCATATCTCGGCTAGCTCGGCATTTAATGCAATAAAATGTTTTTGATCTTCAGGTACGTCGTCTTCCTCGAAGATGGCGCCTATGGGGCATTCGACTGGGCATAAATTACAGTCGATGCAGGAAACCGGATCAATAACCAGAAAATTTGGCCCCTCTCTGAAAGCGTCAGTCGGGCAAACTGAAACACAGGTGGTGTGTTTGCAGTTAATGCAATTTTCGGTAACAACGAATGTCATGAACAACTCCTGGGAAAAACCATGGTGCGAACGCACATATTTGCGGCCACTCTATCGAATCACACCCTCTCAGGTAAAGCGCATTGTATTGATATGGCTTATCGTATTTGCTGATGAGTAAAAGTTGGTCCAGCGGTAAAATCCGATGATAAAACATTTAAGGGTTTGGAAAAAATTCCGGGTGGCGAATGATCAGGCTTTTTAAACTTTCAAAGCAGTCAGGGTCAATCGCGGTGCCAACGCTTTCACTCATAATGGATAACGTTTTTTCGATGGGTAGAGCGCCGCGATAAGGTCGCTCAGCGGTGATTGCGTCGAAAATATCGGCGGTAGTAATAATGCGGGTTTCAAGAACTATTTCATTGGCCATAATACCGAGCGGGTAGCCCTTACCATCCAGCCGTTCGTGGTGCGCACTAGCAACACGAGCCAATTCACCAAATGCATGTACTCGCTCCAATATTTTTCCGGTGTAAACCGAATGCAATTTCACGGCTTCATATTCTTCATTCGTTAACTTGCCGGGTTTATCCAAAATACTATTACTCACCCCCAACTTTCCAACATCGTGCAAGAGTGCTCCGCGCTTCAGCCAGCGCTGACGTTCGTGGCTTACGCCCAAGTCTTCGGCAAGCAGTGACGTATAGAGCCCAACGCGAGCGCTATGGCCTGATGTGTAAGGGCTTTTGGCATCGACGACCTGACCAAAAGCTTCTGCCACATCGTCAAAAAAGTCCTCATCCAGTTCTTTTTCAAATTCGCCTGGCTCCAGACCGAGAATGATTTTATCGATATTCGTAGAATTGAGGGTTTTCCAAAAGTCAGTACTTCCAGCGACACTGACGAATGCGTCTATAACTTCAGGATCGAACCATGTGCCGGAACGTGAGAGCACTTCGGCTAATGCAGCCTCGGCACCTTCAGAACAATTCACCACATCAACTACTTGAGAGAGTAACGCTATGCGGGCGTAGATAGGAATTTTATCGCCCATCAACGCTTCTGGGCGGCCATGGCCATCCCAGTGTTCATCCAATGAATGAATGCCCTGAGCGACGGGTTCGTCGAATCGTAAGCGTCGTGCTATGTCGGCACCACGAGTACAACGGGTTTGAATCAGTTCTTGGGCGATGGCATCGCCATTGGCAAAAATATCTGACAGTGTTTTAAAGCGAGAAATGATTCCCGCCGTAGTTCCCGTATGCCGCAGAACAAAACGCAGTACTTGCGGAAGGCTGCCATCCACCCATTTGAAATCGCGTTTAAAGGCAAGGTCGTCTGTTAAATAAAGTTCGCAGATGCGCGATGCGTTACTGCTGCAACCCAAATCTTTCAGCAACAATACGTAGTAAAGCTGCCACAAATGTTCCTTCGTCAAACCGATTTGTTGACCAATATTCATGCCTATCCAGCAGCAACGAATGCAATGCCCCTGAGGCTGGCCTTCCGTCAAATCCAGCGCGTAACTGAGCGAACTCATCAGCTCTGACAATTTTAAATGCTGCACAAATGCCTCGGTAAACCAATCTATGACTATGCATTGAGTGAAGTTCAAAAGCAGGCTTTTCGCCACCAATCATTCATCGAAATCTGCGAACAAAAAGATATAAAAATCCTAAATAAATCAATATTTAATCGCATCTTAAGTACAGCCACACAATAGCCAATAAATCATTACCTAATTTTGCCTTCTGCAAACTAACGCTCCACTTTTTATTGTCTACACTTCAAGTCGATAAGCTGGAATGAATGTCCGCATTCACTGTTTACAACGTCTCTTAGAAAAGCCGTTAACCAATGATTACTATGAGAAAGATGGCTATACGATGAGCAAAAAGGCTTTACCGCCAGCCAACCTGAGTGAAGAGCGCTTTCACCGGCTGATTGCCACTATTCCCCAACAGGTGTGGACTGCCCGCCCTGATGGTGGACTTGATTTTGTAAACCAAAAAGTGGTGGATTATTTTGGGCTTTCTTTCGAGACGATACTTGGCGCTGGCTGGGTAAATGTTCTGCACCCTGATGACGTCCATGAAACCATATTGAAGTGGACCAAAAGCCTCGCAACCACAAGTGACTACGAAGCTGTATTTCGCCTCCGCCGTGCTGACGGGATTTACCGTTGGCATATTGCTCGTGCATCCGCCGTGTTAAATGCAGATGGCGACGTTGTTCAATGGGTTGGCACCAGTACCGATATCACCGAACGTAAAGAAGCCGAAGCCGCACTTGCGATCAGTGAAGCACAACTTGCCGCTGCTCAAGCACGGGCGCTTATCGGTAGCTGGCAGCTGGATTTAGCCACCGGCATAGGTTCGGCTTCCGCCGAATGGTTTGAAATAATGCAGCGCGACCCTGCGCTCGGCATGCCGGACCTCGAAGAATTTATAGAAAGCATACATTCCCTGGATCGCGCGCATGTACGTGCCCACCATGAACTGGCATTAGTAAACAAAAGTGGCAGTAAGTTTGACTTCCGCATGCTGATGCCTGATGGCAATACCCACTGGATAGAAGCTCGCAGCGTTACCATTTTTGACGCGGCGAACCAACCTATTCGTATGGAAGGTACTGCCCAGGAAATCAGCGAACGCAAACATGTGGAGCAGGCATTGCTTACCAGCACAGAACTTCTAAACGTATCGCAATACGTAGCGAAAATGGGCGGTTGGCAATTTGATCTTAAAACCCGCGAACTGTTTTGGACTGACCAGATTTATCACCTTCTAGACTGCATTCGCGAAGACGTTACGCTTGAATCTAGCCTGGAATTTTTTGCAGCCGACTCTCGCCCATTGATGATCCAGGCACTCAACGACGCCCTTGAGAATGGGACAGAATTCGATATTGAACTGGAGATGATTACCGTCACCGAACGTAAAATTGATGTGCGAGTGATCTGCAAAATCACTCGCGAAAATGATGTTCCGGTAAAAATTAACGGCATCATTCAAAATATCAGTGAACAAAAAGCCGCACAACTCGCGCTCGAAACGGCTAATTATGAGCTGGAATACGCCAATCGCATTCTTGAGCACATAGCGCATTATGATGCCTTAACTCATCTTCCTAACCGTGTGTTACTGGCAGACCGCATGCAACAAGCCATGCTCCTTAACCAGCGCAACGGCGAATCACTTGCGGTGGCCTTCATTGATTTGGACGGTTTTAAAGCCATCAACGACCAGTTCGGTCACGGGATAGGTGACAAACTTTTAATCACCATCGCAAGACGCATGAAAGCAGCATTGCGTGAAAGCGATACCCTTGCCCGGATTGGTGGCGACGAATTTGTAGTGGTACTTACCCAGCTAAAAAATGTCAATGATTGCGAACCTATGCTGAGGCGCCTGCTTGAAGCTGCCGCTGAACCGGTCGAATTGGATGAGGGAAGGTTGCAGGTATCAGCCAGTATCGGCATTACAATTTATCCGCAAGATGGTGTGGATGCAGAACAACTCCTGCGTCACGCTGATCAAGCCATGTATCTCGCCAAGCAGGCTGGGAAAAACTGCTATCACTTATTCGACGTGGCGCAGGAC
>Ga0247741_1001049_pt1 | contig 15176 bp, 14 predicted proteins | sample UWRJL213509R2_FD_180945 | JGI IMG/M metagenome (GOLD analysis project Ga0247741, IMG submission 180945) | Plant litter microbial communities from Arlington Agricultural Research Station in Wisconsin, United States - UWRJ-L213-509R-2 | ecosystem: Environmental > Terrestrial > Plant litter >... | reverse complement strand
GCTTATGTCAGGTTTTGGGATTTTAATGGCGGTAGCCACCGAGCAAAAACGAGTAATGAACTCGTAAAAGTGAGAGCAAGATTGTGCCTTTAATGCTTAACAATAATTCAGCAACAACATTCATCAAACATTTATCACGCTTCGCCAGTTTGGGTTGCTTGACGCTATTGGCAGGTGCCGTAACCTGCCAGGCTGACTATTCACAACATCCTGAAGCAAAAAAGTTTGTGAATGATATGGTCGCCAAAAACGGATTCTCCCGCGCTGAATTACAAGGCTGGCTGGAAAAGGCGGAGAAAAAACAGTCGATTCTGGATGCTATTTCGCGCCCTGCTGAGCAATCCAAAACCTGGAAAGAATATCGTCCAATCTTTATAGTGCCCGCGCGTATTGAAAATGGCGTGAAGTTTTGGCGTGAGAACCGCGCCGAGCTTGAGCGCGCTGAAACTGAATTTGGTGTCCCGGCCGAAATAATCGTGTCGATTATTGGCGTGGAAACCAGCTATGGTCGCAATATGGGTGGCTACAATGTGCTTGATGCATTGACCACGCTCGCTTTTGATTATCCCCCGCGTGCGCCGTTTTTTCGCTCTGAATTGGAAAACTATTTCTTGCTAACGCGCGAGCAAAAACACAGCCCGCTCGACTTTAAAGGTTCGTACGCCGGTGCTATGGGCTATGGGCAATTTATGCCGTCCAGCTATCGCAAATGGGCAGTGGATTTTAGTGGCGATGGGTTTACTGATATCTGGAAAACCCCGTCTGACGCTATTGGCAGCGTGGCGAACTATTTTAAAGAACACGGCTGGAAAACCGGCGAGCCCGTTACGGTGGAAGCACATGCCGCCGATAATATGCAGGCCCCGCAGCTCAATAGCATAGTGGTGCCAACCCAAACTGTGGATCAATGGCGTGAACAAGGCATTAATCCTATTTCATGGTTACCGCCCACAACGCGAGTCATTGCCTTTCAATTTGAGGGCGATAATGGCTCCGAATACTGGTTTGGATTGCAGAATTTCTACACTATCACCCGTTACAACCGCAGCCCAATGTATGCAATGGCCGTCTACCAGTTGAGCCAAGCCATTAAGATCGAAATGGGGAAAATCTAGTGCAGGTGCTTAAGGTGTGGCGCAGTTTAATGGCGTTAGCGGTGATCGCTAGCTTGCTCGGCGCATGTTCATCTCATGCGCCCAGATCAGATGATTCTTCATCGACTTCAACGTCGTCTTCATCCGGTCGCTATAAAGGCAAAGATAAAGATTGGGGGCCAGACAAAGAAATTGATATGTCCCACGTGCCCGATGCTGTGCCGCGCTATGAATATCGTACCATCGCGGGCAACAAAAACCCCTACACAGTGCTCGGTCATACTTATACCTTGATGGATGACGAGCGCGCCTACACCGAGCGCGGCCTTGCCTCCTGGTATGGTTTTAAATTTAATGGCGAGCGCACCTCGAACGGCGAACTCTACGATATGTTTGCCATGACCGGTGCTCATAAAACACTGCCGATTCCGTCCTATGTGCGGGTGACCAATCTCGATAACCGTAAGAGCGTTATAGTGCGGATTAACGATAGAGGTCCTTTTCACGATGGCCGTATTATCGATTTAAGTTACGCAGCAGCTCAACGTTTGGGTATTACGCAAGTTGGAACTGGCAATGTTGAGGTTGAAATCGTAGTGCCGGATGGCGACCCGCGTCCGCCATTGAAATCGCGCAAAGCGGCGGGTACGGGATCAAAAGATATAGCAACAAAAGCGGCGTCGAAAGAAGCGGGTATTGTCCCGAAAGCTGAAGTTATCGCCGCCGCGCCTACACCTGTGACCGGGCAGACAGAGCAAATACCGGAAGGTACTTATCTGCAAATCGCCGCCTTTGGTGTTGAAGCCTCGGCAAAAAAATTCGCGGCCAGCGTGGGCGGTTCGATTAGCTATCCTGTAATTATCAGCGCGACCAAGGTGCCGAATAATCTTTATCGCGTGCGGGTTGGCCCATTTAAAGACGCGGAAAGTATGCAGGCCGCGCGTGAACAATTGCTAAAAATTGATATTTCACAGGTCCATGTGGTCTATCAATAATTGCTTCGAATACTTATTAAGTTTTGTTGCTGTAAGTACATCATGGGCTAGCGGTGTTACAATTCGGCCCACATTTATTGAACCGCTGTGGCTGCCAATCCAAACCTATATTTTCGTGTTTTTTTAAAGTGATTTTCTTATGCTCAAATCAGTAACCTCCTTTGTTAAACCATTCAGCATCGCGCTCGTGCTATTGAGCCTGAGTGTAAGTACTGCAACAACCTATGCGCAAACGCCGACCTTAGGTCAGGCAACGCCGGGACAAGCACAGGCTGCAGCGCCAGCGGTTGTTGCGCCAGAGCCACCGCAATTAGCGGCCAGTGGTTACATTTTAATTGATGGCGAAACCGGTGAAGTTCTCGCTCAAAACAATGCCGATCAACGTCTTCCGCCAGCTAGTTTGACCAAAATGATGTCCAGCTATTTGGTTATTGATGAAATTGTGCGCGGCCGTATCAACGAATCTAATATGGTGAATGTCAGCGTTAAAGCCTGGAAAATGGAAGGCTCGCGCATGTATGTGAAAGAGGGCACTCAGGTTTCGGTTATCGATTTATTGCGCGGCGAAATTATCCAATCAGGCAATGACGCTACTGTTGCGTTGGCCGAATACGTAGGCAGCACCGAAGATGCCTTCGTCGATATGATGAACAAAAAAGCGCAAGAGCTGGGCATGAAGGCCACGCATTTCCAAAATGCTGCAGGCTTGCCTGCTCCCGAGCATTACACGACCGCGCGCGATCTTTCGACTTTGGCCCGTGCTGTGATTTACAACCATCCACAACACTACCCGCTCTACGCGGAAAAAGAGTTCAAATACAACAATATTCGCCAGCCTAACCGCAACCGTTTGTTGTTCCTCGATCCTACTGTGGATGGTTTGAAAACTGGCCATACCGATGAAGCTGGCTATTGCCTGGTGGCATCATCCAAACGCGAAGGTACGCGTTTGATCGCTGTAGTGCTCGGTACCAAAAGCGAAAATGCGCGCGCTGAAGAAACCTCAAAATTGCTCTCCTTCGGCTTCCGCTATTTTGAAACCGTTGGTCTTTATAAGGCAGCAACGGAAGTGACCAAAGCTCGTGTATGGTCAGGTAAAGCACCTGAAGTCGTATTGGGCTTGCCAAAAGATGTACGTATGACCTTACCGAAAGGCCGCGTTAACGATGTAAAAGCTAATGTCCACGTAAATGAAACTATCAAAGCGCCGATTCTTGCGGGTCAGGAGTTGGGTAGTTTGACCATCGAGCTGGATGGCAAAGTCATTAACACTCAGCCGTTGGTTGCCTTGCAGCCAGTTGAAGAAGCCAGCTTTTTTGCGCGCGTGTGGGACCGAATCAAGCTTTTCTTCCGCGGCCTGTTTAGTTAATTAGCCTCACGTAAATATCTAATCTTTTACAACTGAGGGGCAAATTTTTTGCCCCTTTTTGTTTTGGAGAACATCATGACAGAGCAAAAACCGCCAAAAATAGAATTCCCCTGCGAAAACTATCCTATCAAAGTGTTGGGCGATGCTGATCACGAAATGCATAATTTGGTGATTGAGGTTATGGAGCGCCATGCGCCTGGTTTTGACCAAACCCGCATCACTATTAATGAATCCAGCAAAGGCAGATTCCAATCGCTAACTGTATGGATCACCGCCACGGGAGTAGAGCAGCTCACAGCCATCCACGAAGACCTGCGCACCAGCAAAAAAATACGCATGGTGATTTAATTGTCCGCATCGCAATTCCCAGCTCGTAATCGCGTGCTTGAGGTTCGTAATCTCGGCTTGCAGCCTTATGAGCAAGTCTGGGCGTCCATGACGGAATTCACTAATACTCGAACCGCAGAATCCAATGACCAGCTCTGGCTAGTTGAGCATCCGCCAGTTTTTACCCAAGGGCAAGCGGGCAAAGCTGAGCATTTATTGGTGCCGGGCAATATTCCCGTCGTTCAATCAGATCGCGGCGGCCAAGTCACCTATCACGGTCCCGGCCAATTGGTTGCTTATCCGCTACTGGATTTACGTCGCCTGAAAATGGGGGTGCGCGATTTAGTAACGACCATCGAGAATACGATTGTGGCCACCTTGGCGCACTACCACATTGAAGCTTTTCCTAAGCCAGATGCTCCCGGCGTTTACGTGAATGCCGGCAGTCGTGTCGATAAAATTGCATCGCTCGGGTTGCGCGTGAGGCGCGGCTGCAGTTTTCACGGCTTAGCCTTGAATGTGGCGATGGATTTATCGCCCTTTTTGCGGATTAATCCCTGCGGTTACCAAGGTTTGGCGATGACGCAAATGCAGGATTTATTATCCGAGCCGATCAGTATCAGCGATGTGCAGCAACAACTTGTTATCCAATTTGCGCAGAAATTAGCTTACGAAACCTGTACAATGCCAGCCTCGCAGTAGGTTACCGAATCGCAAACCAGCCAATCGCATTTCCAGAGATCCCTCATGTCAGAATTGCCATCCGTCGTTCAAATTCAAGAATTGCAACCTGTTAAACGCACTGAGCGTCATAAACAAGGCGAAAAGCTGCGCGACGCAGACAAGGTTGAGCGTATTCCGGTAAAAGTTATCGCCAGCGACCGCGACGAAATTCCGCGCAAACCTGACTGGATTCGTGTGCGCATTCCCGCATCGCCAGAAGTAGACCGCATTAAAAGTATTCTGCGCAAAAACAAACTGTCTTCTGTGTGTGAAGAAGCAAATTGCCCGAACCTGGGCGAATGTTTTAGCGGCGGCACTGCCACCTTTATGATCATGGGCGATATCTGCACCCGTCGCTGCCCTTTCTGCGATGTTGGCCACGGCAAGCCCAATCCTTTGGATGCCAATGAGCCGCTCAAACTGGCAGAAGCCATTGCCGAAATGCGTTTGAAATATGTCGTTATCACCTCTGTTGACCGCGACGATTTGCGCGATGGCGGCGCGCAGCATTTTGCCGATTGTATTCGCGAGGCCCGTGTTCTCAGCCCTAAATTACAAGTAGAAGTATTGGTACCGGATTTCCGTGGGCGCATGGACATAGCGCTCGATATTTTGGAAAAAGAAGCGCCTGATGTGTTCAACCACAATATGGAAACCGTATCGCGTTTGTATCGTCAGGCGCGTCCTGGCGCAAACTACAATTGGTCGCTGGAATTGCTCAAGCAATACAAAGTGCGTCGCCCGGATGTACTAACCAAATCCGGTTTAATGGTTGGCCTCGGTGAAACCAAAGAAGAAATTATTGAAGTCATGCAACACATGCGCGATCACGATATCGACATGCTCACCATCGGCCAATATTTACAACCATCGAAAGATCACTTGCCAGTTGCACGTTATGTACATCCGGATGAATTTGCCGAGTACACAAAACTTGCTGAAGAAATGGGCTTTAAACATGCGGCCTGTGGCCCGCTAGTGCGCTCGTCGTACCATGCCGACAAACAAGCGCACGGTGAAGACATTACCGGTTTAATGGCAGCGATAAAATAATCGCGCATTTTAAATGCGCGATTTAATTTACCGAACATTCGCTCTATAAGCTCTGCACTATTTTTTAAGTTGGCGTGCACGATGATTGCTTCAGTTGATTTATAAAAAATTGGCCCAACCAAGCTGCTAAGACATCTACCTTTGTAGATTAAATTCAGTAACAAAATTTACATGGCTGCCTCTGTGTCAAAAACATCTGCAATAAAAATTCAGTTGCTTGAGCATGTGCCGGAACATTTTGCACAGGTTGCTGCCTGGCACCATCAAGAATGCGAACGCCAAGGTTTGCAATCCACCATAGCAACGCGCCAGCAGCGCTTGCTTTTGCATGTTCAGCACAATGCCATTCCCAAAACGATTATTCTTCTGCAAGACGACAATCTTATTGGTTGCGTGAGCTTGGTTAATTACACCTACCGCAGCGATACCAGCGTATTAATTCCTACTCGCCCGCTAAACGTAGCGAACGGAACGCCAGTGTGGTTAAGTAATTTATTTGTGGTGGATGAAAAGCGCGAACAAGGTTTCGGCAATTTATTAATCGAAGCGGCAAAAAAATACGCCTCGGATTTTGGTGCGCACGAGTTGTGGCTTTCTGCGGCAGAGTTTACTGATTACTATCAAAAACGTGGCTGGGAAATTATTCGTAAAACTCGTTTGGGTGGTAAGCAGATTAATATCATGCAAATTCAGCTTACGGAATTATTGAGTAAAGTAGGTAATCAATAAGTTTGGTTGCGGTATCTATTCCTACGTGCGATTAGCGAATCGCCTTAAGAAAATAATAGTTCACTTTGTCTGGAATCCAATAAACATCCCTCCAATTGTAGCAAACGCTTTTTAACCGGAAGCCCGCCTGCATAACCAGTAAGATCGCCATCGCTACCAATAATGCGATGACAGGGAATTATAATCGACATTGAATTAGCGCCATTTGCCGCCGCAACAGCGCGAACTGCTTTCTCATTGCTGATTTGTCTAGCGAGCTGAAGATAAGTAGAGGTTGTTCCGTAAGGGATTTTCACAAGCGCATCCCACACTAGCTTTTGAAATTCTGTGCCTACGGTTAATAACGGAAGATTGAATTCTTTTCTAGCACCACTAAAGTATTCATCTATTTGGGTTCTGGCGAGATTTAAAACGTCATCATCCTGTTCGGTAAACTCCGCTCCCAGCCCTCTCTTGATTCGCGTATCAACAGCATCTCTGCTTTTTCTGTATCTATAATCGAGCATGCAAAGCTGGTTATCAAAAGACCCTAAAATAAATTCAGCATATTTGGTTTTATAAAACTGTATGTTGATTTTATTCATCGTGATAACCAGCGTCTCAGATGTAAAATAAATTAAGGCGCTTTAATTAAGGTGACGATTTGCTCTGCCAAGGCATCAATTTGTCTTGATGACGTTCCGCCAAAAATTCCCTCACTGAATTTAGATGAAGTCCCTAGATCAGTCTCACCTAAATTTTTATTTGAAGCTATATCCGTCAAAGTAACCTTTGCACCCAACTTCGCTTTTCCTGATAGTGCACCTGCAAAGATTCGCGCTGCACCGCTGATATAATTAAACTCATTAATCACGACGTCGGCTTCCAACCCGGCGACTGGCTTCTGGGTAGTGATGATATTAGTTTTAGGTAATTTCACTTTCACTTTTTGAATAATTGCGTCGCTAAGTTCTTTCTCTGCATTTACATAAGCGCCATCTGCATTAACACCTGGACCGTGAGAAATTTTTAAATAAATAGTCTTTACTTCAGTTTTTTGAACTGTAACGGGTTTGGTAACTGTTTGTTGTACTTTAGAAGCACAGCCTACGACAAATACAAAGGCCACAAGCAGAGATAAGATTTTTGAGATTTTCATACGATGTTATCCTTTGATTATTAATATGAGTGGTGAACGGATTATGAGCGTTTAAAATCTTTTTACAATGTTGATGCGTGAATTGCGGTGCCATTTATTTACTCAAAAACCTAAGCCACAAGAAACCGATTGTTCCTGCAGTAAGTGATGCAAGTAAAACTGCAATTTTGGATGCGGTGATTGCATCTGCATTACCTACAAATGCGAGGTTGGTAATAAATATCGACATCGTAAAGCCAATTCCTCCCAACAAACCTGCACCAAAAATATGTTTCCAATTTAATCCCTCTGGTAATTTGCAAATGCCGATACTCACTGCAATAAAACACAGCAACATGATTCCTACAGGCTTGCCCAGTACCAAGCCAGCGGCAATACCCAAACTATTTGGGCTAGTTAATTCTTGCGCCCAGGTCGAACCTATAACTACGCCGGTATTCGCTAACGCAAAAATAGGCAAAATAATAAAAGCCACAGGCTTATGGAGAAAATGTTCAAGCTTGTGCGATGGCGAAGCTTCATCATCCACCGTTGATGAAAACGGAATTGCAAATGCGAGTAACACACCAGCAATAGTGGCATGAATTCCTGATTGCAACATACAGAACCACATAAGCGCGCCGCCAATTAAATAAGGTGTGAGCGCCATAACGCGAAATATTTTATTCAGCGAAAGTAGTACGCCAAAAGTTAATCCTGCGGCTAACAAATATAAAAATGAAACCTTTGCCGTGTAAAAAATTGCTATAACAATAATTGCGCCGAGGTCATCGATTACTGCGAGTGCGGTAAGAAAAATTTTCAGTGAAGTGGGTATGCGGCTACCTAAGAGCGCAAGCACACCTAAGGCAAAAGCGATATCAGTCGCCATTGGAATTCCTACGCCCGCTTGTGTCGGTGTTCCTCCATTTAATATGAAGTGAACAAGGGCGGGGCAGGCGATGCCACCTATAGCGGCGATAATTGGTAATAAAGCTTTCTTAAAATTCGATAATTCGCCGTTATAAATTTCGCGTTCAAGCTCTAGGCCAATAAACAAAAAGAAAATGGCCATGAGCGCATCGTTAACCCAGTGTTCGATACTCAAGCCTGCTATGTAAGTCGACCAAATACTCAAATAGCTTGCGCTGAACGATGAGTTCGCGATTACAAGAGAAACCACTGTGCAAATGATTAAAACGATTCCGCTGGATTTCTCTGAATTAAAAAAATTAGTAAATGTATTGGATAAGGTGTCTTGGCCAGCTTTCATAATTGCTCCTTGGCATTAACGTGAACGTGTTTTTAACCATAATAAGTTAAGCCGTGAATTTTTTAGCAAACGAGTTTATCAATGTAGTTTGAGTCGCGGTCTTAACCAGCGATTAATTCTTCCTGCGAGCATAACCAAACCAGTTTTAACAAATCCGTAAATCGCAACTTGATGCATACGGTACAGCGAAATATAAACCAATCGCGCTAATTTTCCTTCAATAAATAGTGTACCTTGGCCCAAATTCCCCATCAGGCTGCCAACGGTGGAATAGCTTGCAAGATTCACCAATGAGCCGTGGTCGGTGTAAGTGTAGGTAGTTAAAGGTTTATTGTTTAGAATCGCACGCAGGTTTTTGTAACAGGTACTCGCCATTTGGTGTGCGGATTGCGCCCGTGGTGGCACGCGCGAACCATCTGCAGAAATAAATTGCGCGCAATCACCAATAGCAAAAATTGTTTCATCGCGTGTGGTTTGCAAAAACTCATTAACATGCAATTGGTTTATGCGATTGGTTTCAAGCCCGGCGATGTTCGCCATAAAATCTGGAACTTTAATTCCTGCGGCCCACACCATTAAATCCGCAGCAATTAATTCACCGTCCTTCGTGTATAAACCTTCAGACGATGCAGATGTAATCATGGTATTTAATTTCACATCTACATTTAGCTTCACTAACTCGTTGTGTGCGGATGCAGAAATTCTTTCGGGCAATGCAGGTAATATACGCGGCCCAGCTTCAATCAGCGTAACTTTTAATTGTGAGATGGTAACTTCATCAAAACCATAATTATGAATTTCTGCGACTGCGTGGTGCAGCTCAGCGGAAAGTTCTACACCCGTTGCGCCGCCGCCTACAATCGCGATACGTACTTCATTATCTTTGCTTGGCAAGCGTTGAATGCGAAGTAGTTGATTCAATAATTTATTACGGAATTTGTGCGCTTGAGTTGCGCTATCGAGAAAAATGCAATTCTCTTTAATTCCCGGCGTATTAAAGTCGTTGGAGGTTGAACCTAGAGCAAACACTAAATAATCGTAATCAATTCGGGTTGAGGGTAAAAATTCAACGCCATCTTCATCTTGCATGGGCGCGAGCACAATTTGTTTTGTGTTACGGTCGATATCAATCAATGAACCTACGCGAAAATAAAAATGATTTTTAATGGCGTGGCCGCGATAGCTAACGGCATCAACACCTTCGTCCATAGTGCCCACGGCAATTTCGTGCAGTAATGGTTTCCATAAATGCGATGTGTTGCGATCAATCAACGTAATATGCGCTTGCTTTTTTTTGCCTAAGGTATTGCCAAGTTTAGTTGCAAGCTCTAATCCACCTGCACCGCCGCCCACTACAACAATTTTCTTCATGCGAGATTTCTCAATTGCGATATTCGTGTGAATAACTAATTAGTTGTGTTCAAGGAATTGTGTTCCAAAAAATAACGCGCCAATGGCCGCTCAATAAAGCGATAGGTTTTTTCACCGAGCGCTGCACTAAATTTGGTATTTGACTGAGCTGTTTTGCCAGCCTGTAAATCTTTATAACCGGTGTAGAAATAATATTCAGTTTTCTCACAGCTGGTGTAGGCGATTTTTTTCAAATCATCTGCACTTGAACGCGCGCCCCAATAATTGAAAAGCGCTTGCTCCCAGGCATTGCTAATCAATACTTTTTTAATTGGCACGACTGATTCAACATGGGCTTGCTGGGCAATAATGTCATTTTTCATTAAATCGTAGACGCTGAATTTATCTCGCGCCTTTACATAAGCATTAAAACCTTCGGCAGCATTTTTCCAATCGCCTTTATTCATATAAATTTCGTGGTAGCCCGTATCGCTAAGACCATAGCCTTTGCCAATGGCATTCTGCAGAAGTGTCACTGCCTGAGTGTTGTAGCCGAGTACAGAAAGGTTTTGCGCGTTGAGACCAATGCTCTCGCTAGAGGCTTGCAGGTCAAGGGCAATTTTTGCTTCGTTTAATCCTAACTGATTCAGATTTTGATCCAGAAAGGATTGCGATAGTGCGAAGTGTAAAGCTTGATCATCCGGCTTTAATGGAATTGCTAATTGATAATACTTTCCTGAATTTTGTATGTCTGATGCGTGCTCATAATTGCAGCCATTAACTTCAGAACGCTTTACGTAGGTATCTGCAATCGATTTATATAACTCTACCGATGACTGAATATTTTCTTCGCCTAATTTTAGGGTTGCGAGCGCCAGTGCAAAATAACGATCATCGCTATAAAGTTTCGCAAGATAAATATACGAGGTGTCTGTTTGCGGAGATTCCTGAATAGCTTGCAATAAAATATCGCGCAGCATTTGGTGATTGGATTGACGATCTTTTTCCTGCTGTAAAACTGTTGCCGCATATTTGGCTAGAGATGGCGGGTTTATATTCGCGCGACCTGATTCCGGTAACTGCGTGAATATTTTTTTTGCGTTATCAAATGAATCATTTCCGCGGTTTTGCAGTGTGTTGTCGTAATACACATTGTAAAGCGCTTGCAATACAGCCTGGTTGCCGGGAAATTTAGTTAGCACTTCTTTCAAATAAATTTCAGCAAGCTCAAGCTCGCGAGCGTTTTTATTATTAATGCCACTTTGCATATGCAGGTAGCCGATACTGTAAAGTGGTTCAGGGTTGCTGGAATCTTTCTGTGCAGTCTGGATCAACTCTTTAAGTGTTTTGCTGGCGTTAAGTTGTTGCGATTCTTTGAAGTAATCGCTCATCTTATGCGTGCTTGCTGCTGCGGATGCTGCGACCACATTTGTCTCAACAGCTTTTGGCGCTGCGCAGGCAACCAAGGCAATGAGTGCAATAATGTTGAGCAATAATTTCATAGTAAATTTGCTGTTAATGATTCTTGCCTCTAATGACTATTCGGCGTTGTGTTGTAAAAGAAATAACTCAAATAACAAAGCCCAGTTCTTCAGCTTTTGCAAAGGACTTTTCAGACTCATTTAATAAATTGTTGTAACCCTGTGCAAGGCCGAGCACGTAATAAGCTTCGGCATTTTTTGGTTCAGCCTTTACGGCTTGTTTAGCAGTTTCTAGCGCCTTACCGTAATCACCATTTTTAATTTGTAGTTTTGCCAAGGCAATATAGTTTTCTGCTTTGCCAGTCTTTGCCGCTGTTTCTTTAAGTGCAGCTAAATCGGCGGCATTTTTGTCGTAGCGATAAACCAGCAACCATTCATTGGAATCGAGTAGCAAATGTATTTGCTCATAGAACCGAGGATATTCTTGCGGCGTTAGATGTGTCTTTTTAACAACCAATTTTATATCGACGCCGTAACTTCCATTTTCTTCGTGGCCTTTTTGCTCTAGTGAGAAAAATTCATTATCAACATTTTGCCCTTGACTGGTGATGTTCACCAAGTGGTTAGGCGTTGGACGAGCAAAAGTTAAATGTGCGGAAATTGTATAGCCGGGATCAATTTCATAATCTTGAATGCGGTCTGCAGGTTTGTGAATATCACGAAAGTTAGTAAACAGGTTTACCAATTGCGTGATATTAAAACCATAGGTAAGTGGTTCCTTGCCGCCGTTCCACACGTTGGTGAACTTATACTGGCCAGTGAGATTAAAACCCTGCCATAAATTATCAGCATTATTAGCGGTGATCTTAGTAACCTCTGCGCTGGAATAAATATGGCCGATTAATTCACGAAATGTTTTGTCGCGCTCTCGCGAATATTGCCACATACCGCGCAAGCGCTGCTCAAATTGGCCGCCGAGTTTTAATGTGAAATTTGCTTCAGTATTTTTGCCTTCGAATTTATCGAAATTTAAATCCAAATGTACAAAATGTTGTGCGCTATCGAGCATCGGAATGGTGACAATATTTTCAGTGTTGTCGTTAACAATAAGTGATGGCTGGCCTTCAATGCCAACTGAAAATCCGGGGTAGAGTCCTTTATCACCGCTGGTATCCATCCACATTTCAGCGAGGCCAGGTTGTGCAGGAATATGCACAATCATGTGATCAAAACTCACGCTGGTAATTTTCATATCGGAAATACCACGCGAGCGAGTAATAACTAACGCGGGGTCAGCTTTAACGCCAAGTTTACGCAGCATAGTTACTGCAAGAATCGTTTGATCTTTGCAATCGCCATAACCATTGGTAAGCACTTCAAATGCATTGTGTGGCTCGTAACCACCGCGCCCGACATGCGCAAATACATAGCGAACTTTTTCCTGAATGGTTTGATAAACCGCTTTGGTTTTTTCTTCGGGCGTAATTGCAGTTTTGCTGATGTTATTAATTAATTTATCAAGATTCGCGTCAGTCACTACATGAGGCGTTGCCAATTGATTTGCCCAGCTTGCGATTTGTTGCCATGAACCCATGGTGCTTGCGCGCAATTGCGTGGTGCGCTGTTCATCGCGCGGCATGCTATCTTGCAGTTCAACTTTGGGAAGATTTTTGCCTTTCCACGTTAATATCTGCGTGTCATTTTTTTCCTGTCTTGTGTGAGTAATATTTACATCGCTTAAATCGTTTGCAAAAAAAGTTAATTTGTTGGGTGCAGTGATTGTTAGTTCGGTATTGGCGATTGCATCGGAGCGCACACCTTGCCCGGCGGCTCGGCCTTCCCACCAATTCATACTGAAACTATCAAACCATTGGTTGGGAACAATTTTTTTGGTGTCTGTGTAGCGGTATTGAAATTCGATAATCGAGCCTTTGCGCACATTCGGTAAGGAAAATAATAAATCTTTGCGATCCTGATAAAAATTTTCATCGCTGGGACTTTGAATTTGTGTGGCGTCCGGTTTGATGCTATCCATTTCGCCTTCCGGTGTGCGCACGTTAGCAAACTCCAGCGTTATATCTTCATAGTAGCTATTGAAACTAATGCTGATTTGGCTGTAATCGCGCACGGCTTCATCGCTATTGATATAGACGGCAACATAGGAAAGCGAATGGCTAAAGTAATTTTCATCTACAGTAATTTGCGTATTGCGTGAAATAATTTCTGCTTCGGCTTTGAGATCAGGTTTAAATTGTTTCACCAACGTTGCCAAAGGTGGGGCAATGCGAACAATATTTTTTGTTTCTGCCGCTGCGGGTGTTTCTGCAAATAATGAAATCGGCGTTAACGCGATCATCAATGCAAATACTGTAGTTATAAACGTCTTCATTATGGCGAACTATGTCCTGGCACTTGTTATGAAATGAATTAATTGCAAACTAATTTATAGCAACCCATTGACTGTCTTTTGCGCTTGCGAAAATCGCATCAATAATTTTCATATTGGCTAGTGCATCACTTAACGGTGTTGGTGGTGCTATTTTTGAAGTAATATTTTCCGCAAATGCATCAGCCATATTGCGATAGTGATCGCTCGGTGTTTGCACAATTTCTTCGGTGATGCCGTCGCGCTTTACAATTATATGAGTAACGGTATCGGCAACAGGATTGAATGGTAGAGGAATTAAAATGCTGCCAAGCTCGCCGTGAATTTCTGCATATTGTTCAGGTTCACTTTTGGTTGATGCGGTGAAGGTCGTATTGCCGGTTTCAAACTCCAAAATTCCCGAAACAAAACAATCCACATCAAATCCTGCAAACGGCGTAATTTGCCCGAGTACTCGTGATGGTTCTGCATCGTAAATAAAACGCGCGAGTGAAATGCAGTAACAGCCGATATCCATAAGCGCACCGCCGCCCCATTCGACATTGTTGCGAATATTATCCAGCTCGTGGTTGTTGTAAGCAAAATGTGAATGGATGCTACGCACTTTTCCAATACCGCCATCGCGAACGATATTTTTTGCCGTTTGCCATTGCGGATGAAAGCGATACATAAAGGCTTCCATGACATTTAACTGTGGATATTGCTGCGCAACTTTAATTAGTTTTTCAACATCAGCAGCATTTAAACCTAAAGGTTTTTCGCACAAAACATGCTTGCCTGCTTCAATAGCCTTGATCGACCAGGGCACATGCAAGTGATTGGGCAGCGGGTTGTAAATTGCATCAATATTTGGATCGGCTAACAAGGCTTCGTAGCTGGCGTAAGCGTGTTTTATTCCCAATTCTTTTGCGGCTTTATCTGCACTTTCTTGCGTGCGTGATGCGATTGCTACGACTTCGCCAAGCACTGAAGTTTGGATTGCTGGAATAACTTTAGTGCGAGCAATTTTGGCGGTGCTGAGTACGCCCCAACGTAATTTTTGCATGAGTTTTTCTCGTGGAATTTATATCGTTAAGAATTGATATTTTATGCAGGAAGAATACTCGTTATTGACATTTTTATCTCAATAACGAGTAGCTGTGAATCTTATTCGCCTTTGTAGGAATTGCTAATGTATTCGCGGGCGCTGTGAGCGTTGTTGTAGCAAGCTTCAAATTTTTCAGCCACTTGCAACGGGCGTGCGGCGGTGAGTAACCCCAGCGCTTTGGCATAACTTACAGTGCCGCCAAAACCTTTTGCTTTAGAGAGAGATAATTCTTTCCACGCGGTGTCGCTTTCG
>Ga0247741_1001048_pt1 | contig 15180 bp, 18 predicted proteins | sample UWRJL213509R2_FD_180945 | JGI IMG/M metagenome (GOLD analysis project Ga0247741, IMG submission 180945) | Plant litter microbial communities from Arlington Agricultural Research Station in Wisconsin, United States - UWRJ-L213-509R-2 | ecosystem: Environmental > Terrestrial > Plant litter >... | reverse complement strand
AGCGCTGAAGGTCGTCGCGGAGATCGAGGCGGCCGGCGGCGAGGCAATGTCCGATGGCGGCAGCGTTACCGAATATGATCACATGGTCGAGCTCGTCGCGAAGACGAAGGAGAAATGGGGCGGCGTCCATGTCCTGATAAACAATGCCGGCGTCCTGCGCGACAAGAGCTTCGCCAAGATGGAGCCGGCCGATTTCAAGTTCGTCGTCGACGTCCATCTGAATGGATCTGCCAATGCCACCAAGGCAGTATGGGAAACCATGCGCGAGCAGAATTACGGCCGCATCCTGATGACCGCGTCGTCGACCGGCCTGTACGGCAATTTCGGCCAGACCAATTACGGCGCAGCCAAGCTCGGCCTCGCCGGCTTCGCCAAGACATTGTATCTCGAAGGCGCCAAGAACAACATCAAGGTCAACACGATCGCGCCGACCGCCGGCACGCGCATGACCGAGGATCTGTTCCCGCCTGAAGCGTTCCAGGCCTTCGCGCCGGAAAAGGTCGTGCCCGCCGCGCTATACCTCGTTTCCGAGGAGGCGCCGACCAACATGATCGTGGGCGCTGGCGCTGGCGTGTTCCAGGCCGCCTATGTCACCCTGACACAGGGCAAGCTGCTGACCGGTGATGAGCTGAACCCCGAAGGCATCGCCGCGCACTGGAACGAGATTGTCGATCGTACCAACGAGATGACCCCCCAATCGGGCGGCGAACAGGCGATGTCGATCCTCAGGAAGCTCCAGGGCGGCTGAGCCGTGCTACTGTATTGCATTGGCAATACAGTCATGATATTCCTCGCGTAACAAACAGGAGGAATGCCATGTATAGCGAGAGCGATCTTGACGACGCTGTGGCAGCGGGGGCCATCTCCCGCGAAGCTGCCGCGGCCTTGCGCAGCCATGTTGCCAGGAGCCATTCGGCCCCAGCGGTCGACGAGGAGCATTTCAAGCTCCTTAGCGGGTTCAACGACATCTTCGTCGCCATTGCGGTTGGACTGGTGCTCGTCGCCCTGGCCTGGATCGGGCAGTCGATCACGACCCCGCTCGCCGGCGTGCTGGTCGCTATCGCCGCGTGGGGGCTCGCGGAATATTTCACCCGGCAGCGCCGCATGGCCCTTCCAAGCATCCTGTTGCTGATCGCCTTTGTCGGCGGCGTGGCTGCGACTCTGGTCGGTATCATGGTCGAGATCGATCCCGATTTCTCGGACCGCACGAACGCCATGATCGGCGCGGGCATCGGCCTGGTCGCGGCCGGCGCGGCCTGGGTGCACTGGAAGCGCTTCATGGTGCCCATCACAGTCGCAGCCGGGGCGGCTTCCCTCGTCGCGGTTGCGGTCGGACTGACGGTGGCGGCAATCCCCGCGGCGAAAGACACGATCTATCCGATCCTCCTCGTCGGTGGGCTCGCGGTATTCGCGCTGGCGATGTGGTGGGATATGTCGGACCGCGAGCGCCGCACGCGCCGCTCGGACGTCGCCTTCTGGCTCCATCTGGCGGCCGCGCCGCTGATCGCGCATCCAGTGTTCCACATGCTCGGCGTGTTCAACGAGAACATCACGTTCGACATCGCAGCGATCGTGCTCGTGCTATACCTCGCCTTCGCCTTCGTCGCGCTGGCGGTCGACCGCCGCGCGCTGCTCGTCTCGAGCCTCGCCTATGTTCTCTACGCGATGTACTCGCTCTTCCACACAGCGGGTGCGGTCGAGCTGGCGTGGGCCTTCACCGCACTGGTGATAGGCTCCGCGCTGCTGACGCTCTCGGCCTTCTGGCATCCGATGCGCCGGATGGTGGTCGGCACGCTGGGCAGCCTGAGTGAAAAGCTTCCGCCAGTCGGGGCAATGGCCACCGCCTGACGCAAGAACCCGCCAAGCCAAACTGCCCCCGGCAGCCCCTGGGCTGCCGGGGGTTTCTTTTATTCGTCGACGAGCTTCATGAGCCGGCGCTCGAGCGGCGCCAGCACCGGTGCGAGTTCATGGCCGCGCTTCAACACGACCCCCGCTTCATTGACCAGCGACCACATGCCCTGGCGGCTGCGCAGGCCGGGATGTTTCTGGATGCGATATTCGGGCCGTTCGGTCGTACGACGAAAGGCTGCAAAGATTGCCGCGTCACGGCCAAGCTCGATCGCATAGTCGCGCCAATGGCCCGCCGCGACCATTCGGCCGTAGAGATCGAGGATGCGCGTTAATTCAAGGCGTTCGAAACCGACTTGGCTGGCACTTCCTCGCGACAGCGGAAAAGGGGTAACCGTCCCCATCAGGCCTTGGCACGCCTGCCGTCAGGCACGATCGCGCACATTCTTGCGTTTGGGTTCGGCCTCGGCCAGCAGCGTGTCGAGCCGCTTGCGCATCGTCTCCAGTTCGCAACGGAGCAGTTCTAGCTTCTGCGTCTGCGGATCGAACATCTCGGTGCACGGTGTACCATAAGCGAGGAATTCCTGGGGCTTCTGCCCCCCCTCGACCATGGTTGCACGCGCCGGAATGCCGACCATCACCGCCCCCTCGGCCACATCGCGCGTTACCACGGCGTTGGCGCCGATGCGCGAACCGCGACCCACCGTGATCGGTCCGAGCACCTGAGCGCCCGACCCGATGATCGCGCCCTCCATAATCGTCGGGTGGCGCTTGCCCGCGACGCCGTTGTCGGGGCTGGTGCCTCCGAGCGTGACGCATTGATAGATCGTGACGTTATCGCCGATTTCCGCCGTTTCGCCGATCACGACGAAACCATGGTCGATGAAGAAATTGCGGCCGATCTTCGCACCCGGGTGAATGTCGATCGCGGTCCAGGCGCGTGAAAAATGATTGACCAGCCGCGCGAGGAAATAGAAGCGCGCGTTGAATAGGCGATGCGCGACCCGATGCCACGCAAGCGCCCAAACCCCGGGATAGGTAAGGATTTCCAGCCGCGACCGCGGCGCCGGATCGCGCGCCTTGATCGAATCGAGATAGGCGATCATTCGCTCCATCATCCTGTGTCCCCTTTGCAGCGCCAGTATTTAGGCGTTCAATCGGCCGAATTAAAGGACCAGACTGTCGCGAACTTTCGAGGCATAAACCCTATCTTCCTTGTGGGATTTCGCAGGAACGGCGAATTCGGCTCAAATCGGTCGCGGAGAGTTCAGCCTGATGTTCGATGTAACGCTCGCGACCGTTGAGACAGTATTGCCCTTCATCGCTGTCGGCTTTGCCGCGCAGATGATCGATGGGGCGCTGGGCATGGCGTTCGGCGTCATCAACAACACGTTGCTGGTGAGCTTCCTCGGCCTGTCCCCCGCGGTCGCTTCCGCCAGCGTCCACGCTGTCGAGACCTTCACGACCGCGGCGTCGGGCGCGAGCCATATCTATCACAAGAATGTCAACTGGAAGCTGTTCCGCCGGCTGGTGATCCCCGGCGTGATCGGCGGAGCGCTGGGCGCCTACGTCCTCAGTAACATCGATGCTGCGATCGCGAAGCCATTCGTGATGGCGTATCTCGCCTCAATCGGCCTTTACCTGCTGTATCGCGCCTGGCGTGGCAAGGTGGAGCCGCGCGAGCCCAAGATCATCGAGCCGCTCGGGCTCGTCGGCGGTTTCCTCGATGCGGCCGGTGGCGGCGGCTGGGGACCGGTGGTGACGTCCAACCTGCTGGTCCAGGGCGCGAGCCCGCGCAGCACGATCGGTACCGTCAACACGTCGGAGTTCTTCCTGACCGCGACGATCTCGGCAACCTTCATCGCGACGATGGGCTTTGCGGCTTTCACCTTGCAGACCGTTGGAATCCTGATCGGCGGGCTCATTGCGGCGCCATTCGGGGCGGTGCTGGCAAAGCGCGTGCCTGCGCGCGTGTTGATGGCGATGGTCGGCGTCCTGCTCACCATGACCAGTGCCTATACGATCTGGGCAGCGTTGACGAAGTAAGCCCTTCTCCCCTCCCATAAGTGGGAGGGGAGCAAGCGCCGCTTAGTTTACCGCTGCGTGGACCGTCGCGACCGCTGTCATTACGGCGCCGATACGCACTGCCGTCTGGATCGCTTCGGCGGTGGCGCCGGCCTTCTTCAGTACATTCTCATGCGAGTCGATGCACATGCCGCAGCCGTTCATCGCGGAGACGGCGAGGCTGAACAGCTCGAAATCGACCTTGTCGATACCCGGCGCACCGATAACGTTCATGCGCAGCTTGGCCGGCATGGTGAGATATTCCTTGTTCCCGGCGAGGTGCGTGAACCGGTAATAGACGTTGTTCATCGCCATCACCGCCGCCGCCGCGCGCGCCGCGTTGGCCGCCTCGGGCGAGAGCTTGTCGGCCACTTCGGCCTCGGTCGCGTCGACCAGCGGCTTGTAGCCCGAGCCATGCGCGCAGGTAAGCAGCAGACCGTATTTCTGCTGATCTGGCAGATGGGCCTCGTTGAGCAGCGAGCCGACGTTCAGCCGGATGTCCTTGGCGAAGTCGGGCAGCGTGCCCGCGAATTCCTTGAGCGACATGAAATACTCCAATCAAACGAAGGGGCGCGGGGCCGCTGGCCCCGCGCCCCTTCATGGTTCGTCAATTACGCGGCAACCTGGAGGACGTCGTCGCCCTTGTTCCAGTTGCATGGGCAGAGCTCGTCGGTCTGCAGCGCGTCGAGGACACGGAGCGTCTCGGCTGGGTTGCGGCCGACGTTCAGGCCGTTGACCTGCACCGCCTGGATCACATTGTCCGGGTCGATGATGAAGGTCGCGCGGTACGCGACATGCTCATTGGCATCGAGGATGCCGAGCTGCGACGCGAGAACGGCGCCATTGTCCGCGAGCCAGGGGAAATCGGCAGCAGCCAGATCCGGATCCGACTTGCGCCAGGCCAGATGGACGTGGGCGGTATCTGTCGAGGCGCCGATCAGCACGGCATCACGATCGGCGAAGTCTTCCTTGAGCGCGGCGTAGCCGACGATCTCGGTCGGGCAGACGAAGGTGAAATCCTTCGGCCAGTAGAACAGAACCTTCCAGCGGCCGGGGAATGCGTCGTGGCTGAGCGTCTCGCCGGCGGGAAGCGCGTCGATGCCCTGCTGGACGGGAACGGTGAATTCGGGGAGCTTGTCACCGACAGTAAGCATATTGGCCTCCTCAAGGAATTGGGTCGGCCTTCGACATCCTCGCGCGCGGCAATTGATTCGCCGTCTGTGCTGGCCTTCATATAAGGCTGGCGTTTGATCGATCCAACAGGTTATTTAGGCAACGTTGATCGACTGAGGCGATTATGGCCACTTACCTGCCCACATTGAAACAGCTGCAATATCTCGTCGCGCTGAAGGACCATGGCCATTTCAGCCGGGCCGCGGACGCGTGCTTCGTCACTCAGTCGACACTCTCCGCAGGCATCCGCGAGCTCGAGACGCTGATCGGGGTGACGCTGGTCGAGCGGACTCGCCGCGTGGTGCGCTTCACGCCGCTGGGTGATCGCATCGCCGACAAGGCTCGCAGGGTTCTGCGCGAGGCGGACGAACTGGGGGACCTTGCCCGAGCCGCGGGGCGCCCGCTTTCGGGCGAGATGCGCATGAGCGTGATTCCGACCATCGCGCCGTTCATGCTGCCCCGAATCCTACCGCGGCTGCGGCACGACTATCCCGATTTGAAGCTGTTCCTGCGCGAAGAACCCAGCGGAGCCGCTTGTGAGGGTCTGCACAATGGCCGCACAGACTGCGTGCTGCTCGCCTTGCCCTATGCTTGTGGCGAGGTGGCGTCGCAGTTCCTCTTCGAGGACCGGCTGTTCGTCGCGGGCCCGCCCGGCGAGATCGGCATGGCCAACGGCGCGATGCATGCCGACGACATCAACGAGGACCGGTTGCTGCTGCTCGAGGACGGGCATTGCCTGAAGGATCATGCGCTCGCCGCCTGCAACCGGCCCGAGCTGCGGACCGAGGCCAGGATGATGGGTACGTCGCTCCACACCATCGTCCAGATGGTCGACAACGGACTGGGCGTGACGATGTTGCCGGAAATGGCGCTGAAGGCGGGCATCCTCGACCACACCGGACTGACCGCGCGGCCACTGGATGCCGCAAATCCAGCACGCCGTATCGCGCTGGTCTGGCGCCGTGCCTCACCACGCGAAAAGGATTTCCACCTGCTCGCCGAGGTACTTGCCGAAGCGCAGTAGCCTGCGGTTCTGAAACCATTCAGCCGCCGAGCCGTATCTTATCACGCGCGCTCGCCCGGGCGCGTGTTGGATTTTGCTGGAGAGACTGATGAAATTTCCCACCAAGCTTCCCGTTGTGGCGATGTCGGGCCTGTTGATGGTCGCGTCCGCAACCGAAGCTCGCCCGCCCCAGGCGGCCCCTGCGCCTGCGCCTGCGGCGCAGGAAACACCGAACCCCGCCGTCGGCGGCGCAGCGATGGACGCGGCCAAGCCGATCACCGCAAACGCCGCGGCCGCACCCAACCTGACGACGCTGGTCAGCGCCGTGAAAGCGGCCGGACTGGACGGGACTCTGGGCGGCACCGGACCGTTCACCGTGTTTGCGCCGACCAATGACGCATTCGGGCGGCTTGCCCCCGGCACCGTCGACACGCTGCTGAAGCCCGAGAACAAGCCCACTTTGGTCAAGGTGCTGACCTATCACGTCGTGCCGGGCGCGATCACGCTCGAACAGCTCAAGGCGCAAATGACTGCCGGCGGCGGCACCGCCACGCTGACCACGGTCGAAGGATCGACCCTGACCGTGACCGACGTGAACGGCGCGTTCCAGCTGACCGATGCCAATGGCAACAAGAGCTATGTCGAAGTGCCCGACGTGCGCCAGTCCAACGGCGTGGTGCATGTCGTCAATGGCGTGCTCCTGCCCAAGCTGGGCTAGGACCTGTCCCACCGCGCGGCGGCACGCGTGTCGCCGTCGCGCGGTTCCACCCATCGAGCTTCGTCGCCGCGCGTCTCGCGCTTCCAGAAAGGTGCCTCGGTCTTGAGGCGATCGATCAGGAACGCGCAGGCTTCGAGCGCGGCGCCCCGATGCGCCGCGGCGGTGCCGACGAACACGACCAGCTCACCCGGCTGCATCACGCCCACCCGGTGCACCACGCTTGCGGCGGCGAGGCCCCACCGCCGGGCGGCTTCCTCCGCCAGGGTGCGCAGGGCGGACTCGGTCGCGCCCGGATAATGTTCGAGCTCGAGCGTGGTGACGCCGTCATCGGCCCGCACCACGCCGGCGAACGTGGCGATCCCGCCGACGCCAGCAGCCATGATCCCTGCAAATTCGGTCGCCTGATCGATCGATTCGTACTGGACGAGGACCCGGATCATCCCCCCGTCACCGGCGGAAAGATCGCCACCTCGCGCGGATGGCCGAGCGGGGCATCGAGGCCGACGAAAATCTGGTCGACCGCCGCGCGCAGCCGGCCGCGATCGGCCAGGGCACGGGCATGACCTTCGCTACGCGTCGAAAGCCAGTCGATCAGATCGGTGACACGCGCCAGCCCCTCTGGCGGATCGAGCGTCTCGCTACCCGTACCGATCGCTTCGCGTACCCAGGAGAAATAGAGAAGGTCGATCGCCATCGTGACGCTCAGTCCATGTGCTTCAGGCCGACCCGCAGATAGTCCCAGCCCGTAATGAGGGTCAGCACAGCCGCACCCCACAGGGCGGCGATGCTCACGGTCTGGACCCAGGGAAAGGCGGGCAAGGCACCCGCGAGGATGAGCCCGCCGAGCGAAACCAGCTGGAGGGTCGTCTTCCATTTCGCAAGCTTCGACACCGGTACCGACACCTGAAGCTGGGCGAGGAATTCACGCAGGCCGGAAATCGCGATCTCGCGCAGCAGGATGATGATGCCGGCGATCAGCGACCAGCCGGAGATGTCGCGTGTCGCCACCAGCATCAGCACGACGGCGGCGATCATGATCTTGTCGGCGATCGGATCGAGGAAGATGCCGAGCTTCGATACGGTTCCCTTGGACCGGGCGAGATAGCCATCGAAATAATCGGTGATGCCCATCAGGCAGTAAAGCGCGAATGCGACCGCGTAACCCGCCGCCCAGGCGGGCCACCACAGAAAGCCGACGAGTAGCGGCACCGCGAGAATTCGCGACAGGGTGAGAATGTTGGGCAGGGTCAGCATCGCAGCCAACCTAGGGTCAGGCGGGTTCCCCCGCAATGCTCGAGTCACGTGTCGGTGGGCCGTGCGGCGACGCTAACCGACTATTCAGTTGCTGCCCTATCGCACGCTCGGCTATGCGGTGCCCATATTTCGCCACATGTGAGGCCGTTTCCCATCATGCTCAATGCGCTCGGCTTGCTGAAAGAGCGCCGGTTCATGCCGCTTTTCATCACCCAGTTTCTCGGTGCCTTCAACGACAACCTCTTCAAGACTTCCATGGTCCTGTTCGCGACCTATCAGGTCTTCAACGATCCCAAGGTCGAACAAAGCTTCAATGCGCTCGCGACCGGGCTCGCGATTCTTCCCTTCTTCCTGCTGTCCGCGCTGTCGGGACAACTCGCCGACACGACCGACAAGGCGAAGATCATCAGAATCGTGAAGACGGTGGAGATCGGCATCATGCTGCTGGGTGCCGCGGGATTGATGGTCGCGAAGGCCGGATACTGGACCACCGGGCTTGGCCTGATGCTGGGTGCCGTGCTGTGCCTAGGTGCGCATTCGACCTTTTTCGGGCCGATCAAATACGCCATCCTGCCGCAGCATCTGAAGGCTGACGAAGTGCTCGCCGGTACCGGCCTGGTGGAGGCCGCGACCTATCTGGCGATCCTGCTCGGGACGATCTTTGCCGGTATATTGTCGATCGAAGGTGCTGCGATCATGGGCATCGGTGTCGCGATCGTCGGCTGGATCACCGGCAGGATGGTGCCCCCGGCGCCGCGCGCGGGGGCGGTCCTTGCGATCAACTACAACCCTTTTACCGCATCATGGCGGCTGATCAGCGCCACGATGCACATTCCGCGCCTCTTCCTCGCCATCTGCGCGATCAGCTTCTTCTGGACGATCGGCGCGGTGCTGATCGTCACCTTCCCGCCGCTGGTGAAGAATGTGCTCACCGCCGATCCACGGGTATCGAGCATCGTGATCGCGCTCTTCTCGATCGGCATCGCGATCGGATCGATCGCGATCAACACCCTGCTCAAAGGGCGAGTCTCCGCGAAATACGCCCCTGCTTCGGTGATCGCGATGGGATGCCTGGTCGTCGTCTTCTCGCTGATGATTCGCGCGTGGCCCGCCGCACCGCAAGGCACCTTGTACGACTGGGTCGGCTTCTTCCAGATTCCCCGCGCAATCCCGCTCGTGCTTGTGTTGATGGGGATCGCGATCACGGGCGGGATGTTCGTCGTGCCGCTCTATACCTTCCTCACCACGACAGTGACCAAGGATCAGACGGCCCGCACCGTCGCGGCCAACAATGTCGTCAATTCCGGCGCTATGGTGATCGGGACCCTGCTCGTGCTGGGCGCATCGGCGCTGGGGGTCACGCCAGACAACATGCTGTTCGTCGTCGCGGGCATGTGTCTCGTCTCGGCCTGGCTGGCGCAGAAGCTGCATCTGGCCTGCGACTAGAGCGGCCTCTCGCGCGGCAAGTTCCCTGTTCTTGCCCGGAACAGGGAATTAACAGGGAATATCGTTTTTCCGGCGCCATCTCGACGAATTTAATCACTATATTATTCATTTATTACAATGATATATAGGAGATTCCCTGTTCGCGCATAACAGGGAATTCGTCCCGAATAACAGGGAAAAACGGGCGCGGAACAGGGAAATCCTCGTTCGCCGACGGGATCGGCGCGCGATTGCCTTTCGCCATCATCCTGCGACGATCGCCGGGATATTTGAATCGACCAGTAGCCGCGATGTGCCGCCTTCAGAAAATGAAGGTGTAGATGCAGATGAAGAACGCGGTGAAGCTCAGCGCAAACAGCTTAAGGTCCTGATCGTCGTTGCGCGGTCGCGACGGCTTGCGGACCGGTGTCAGCTGGTTGCGTTGGGGCTCGGCCAGGGCGAGCTGGCGGCGGAAGGGGTGGCGGGCGGCGGGAGCCGGTAGGGCGAGGTGCTGTGCCATGCGCTACAGTTAACGCCGCGTTTACGATTCTAACCAGCGCAGAATTCGGTTAACGCGCGTCCGATACCGGGACAGCGACAGATACAGTAGTCTCGGCCTAACATCGTGCGGTTGGACGACGGCGGCATGGACGGGTTAGGATGGCGGCGTGACCTTCTTCGAAAGCCTGATCGCACTATTGTTGATGGCGATCCTGCTGCTGCAGGTTTCGCGACGGACCTGGATTCCATACCCCACCATGCTGGCCGCGGCGGGGGTGATCGTGGCGCTGATCCCCGGCAGTCCAGTGATCCGTCTCGACGGGCATACCGCCCTCGCCCTGTTCATCGCACCCGTGCTGGTCGACGCGGCATTCGATTTCCCGCTGGCCGCGATCCGCAGCCTGTGGCGCCCGCTGCTCGCGCTGGCGGTCGGGGCCGTCATCGTCACGACGGGGGTGGTCGCCTGGATTGGCTGGGCGTTCGCCGGCCTGCCGATTGCCGCGGCGATCACCCTTGGCGCGATCGTCGCGCCGCCCGACGCGGCAGCCGCCACCACGGTGCTGCGATCCGCCAGGCTGCCGCGGCGCACGGTCGAGGTTTTAACCGGTGAGAGCCTGCTCAACGATGCGACCGCGCTATTGCTGTTCAGTGCCGCGCTTGCGGTCCAGAGCCATGGTGGGATCGATGGCGGCGTGGCGCTCCGCCTCGGCCTTGCCGTGCCCGGTGGCATCGCGCTCGGTATCGCCTTTGCCTGGCTCAATCGCTTCATCACCCCCTACACACGGGGAACGCTCGGCGGGAATTTGCTGGAGTTCGTCAACACCTTCCTGGTGTGGGTGATCGCCGATCGGCTCGGCCTTTCCGCGGTGCTGTGCGTGGTTGCGATGGCGATGTATCTCGCCAATTCCCCAACGGCACGCGCCAGCGCGCGAAGCCGGATCCAGTCCTTCGCGGTGTGGGGCGGAGTCGTCTTCCTGCTCAACGTGCTCGCCTTCCTGCTGATGGGCATGCAGGTGAGCGAGATTGTCGGCGACATGCGGCCGGAGCGATTGCAGCAGGCACTGAAGTTCGCCGGGCTGGTCGTCGCAGGCGTCGTCGTCACGCGCATGGCTTGGGTGATGCTCTACAACCGGCTTGCGCAACGCTTTGCGGTGATGCGCGGGCCGCTCAAGGCGCCCAGTGTCGCGCAAAGCATCGTCGTCGGCTGGTGCGGCATGCGCGGGCTGGTGACGATGGCAACCGCTTTCGCCCTGCCCACCGACTTTCCGCAGCGCGACATGATCCTGCTCGCGGCCTTCGGCGTGGTCCTGGCGACGCTGGTCGTCCAGGGGCTGACGCTGACGCCGCTGATCCGGCTGCTCAAGCTCCATGATGGCGGCGCCGAGGAGCGCGAGATGGCGACCGCCCGCAAGGCGCTGGCCGAAGTCGCCCTGGAATCGATCGCCGATGCCGAAGGCAAGGTTGCCGAGGAGACGCGGCGACAGCTGGAGATCGACAGGGATTCGCTGTTCGACGCGGAAGCCTGCCGCGTGTTCGAGGAGCGCCAGCGATTGAAGCGCACCGCCATCGCTGCGCAGCGCGAGAGGCTGCTCGGATTGCGCGATGAGGAAAAGATCGGCGAAGACGCTTATGAGGTGCTGCAGGAAGAACTGGATTGGCGCGAGCTGGCGGTCGGCCCGGAAGACATTCGTACGATCGAGGAAGGCTGACCCCGGTGCCGCGCATCTCCCCCAGCCAGGCGTCGATCGGGGGCGCCATAACGCGGGGCGTGCGGCGCGGACTCGTGCGGCAGGTGCGCGCCGTGTTCAACGACACGAAGAAGGGCGAGCGCCCAGTGATGCGCAGCGATAACGCCCTGTTCGATCCAGCGACAATCGTGTGGCGCGTGCATGGCGACGTGACGACGATGATGGTCGGCGGAGTCGCCGCGCTGCTGCTGCAGATGCTTCACCCGGCCGTGCTTGCGGGTGTGTGGGATCATTCCAACTTCCGCACCGATATGCTCGGGCGGCTCCGGCGCACGGCGCGGTTCATCGCGATCACGACCTATGGCGCGCGGGAGGAGGCGGAAGCGACGATCGCGCGGGTGCGTGGCATCCACGACAAGGTCGACGGCGCGCTGCCAGACGGCACCCCCTATCGTGCGGGCGATCCGAAGCTCCTTGCATGGGTGCATGTCAGTGAGGCGACGAGCTTCCTGGACGCCTGGATCCGTTATAGCGAGCCGGCGATGTCGCTTGCCGACCAGGACCGGTATTTCGCCGAGTTCGCCCGCATCCCCGAGGCGCTGGGCGCCGATCCGGTTCCACGCAGTCGCGCCGAAGCGAATGCGCTGATCGCGGCGATGCGACCGGACCTGATCGCCGATGGGCGGACACGGGAAGTTGCGGCGCTGGTGCTCAACCAGCCCGCGCGCAGCCTCCCCGCCGGGCCGGTGCAGGCGATAACCTTCCAGGCGGCGGTCGACCTGCTGCCGGAATGGGCGCGGGCGATGCACGGCCTCTCGGCATCACGCCTGACCCGGCCACTGGTTGAGGCGGGGACGTTCGGAATCGCGCGCACCTTGCGCTGGGCGTTCGGCTAACCCCGGCTTCATTGGGATTTCCCGGCGCGATCGTTTTGCTCGAACGAGCGGAAAGAGAACGTTCATTCCGACTGAAGGCGCCCCCATCCGCCAGCGCTCAACTCTCGGCCGGCACGACGATCCGCAGGGCCCCTGCCCTGATCCGGAAATGCAACGGGAATTCCAGTTCCCGCACCTCGCCGTCCAGCCCGACATCGACTTCTTTGCGGTGTGCGTGGACCGTCAGGGATTCACATTCGCCATAAGCGACAAAATCCTTGTGATGATCGGCCCTTCCGATCACCGCGCGCAACGCGAACCACAGCAATGCGAACCGCCCCGGCGCGGCGAGCGCGAAGACGGACAGCTTGCCCTGGTTCAGCGAAGGCCGCTCGCCTATCTGCCCTTTTTCAAGCGAATAGAGGTTGTTGCCGACGAAGAGCAGCGACGTGACCAATGGCTTTCGGCCGTCGCCCATGTCCAGGCTGAGCCGATATCGCCGCAGACGAGCCCAAGCGTTCCACGAAGCGGGAATGGCCGCGAGCCATTTCGGCAATCCCAGCTTTTCGCGATAGGCGTCCCGTTGCCGCACCATCATCGGATATAGGCCGATCGACGCATTGTTGACGAAGATCTGGCCATTGACCTCCGCAAGGTCGATCGAGGTCGGGCTTCCTCTGGCGGCCAGTGCCGCCGCCTCTTCCAGCGTGGCCGGGATACCGAGATCGCGCGCGAGATGATTGAGCGTGCCGAGCGGCAGCAGGCCCATCTCCACGCCGCTGTCCGCCAGGATGGCGGCCGCGCCCGCCGCGGTGCCGTCACCGCCGCCGACGACCACCCGCGCGCTGGTCGAGGCTGCCTGCTTCACCGCATCGGCGGTGTCGGGCCCTTCGAGCAGGCGGACCACGATATCCTCGCCGGCGGCGGCAAAGGCATCGACCAGGCTATGTTGCAGGTCGTCACCCGCCGATGCGGCGGCGCCTCCCTTGCGGTTGACCAGAACGGGAAGCGGCGGTTTCGACACAGGTCCGTAACGATCGACTCTCGTGGTTGTTCAGATCTTTGTCGCCGTCGGCTGGGCGAAGATATCATCCGTCATCTCGCGCGACGCCCAGCTATCCCCGTCGCGGGTGAAACGGACATGGTTGCCGCGATTGAACGCCGTGCCGTCCCACGCGATCACCTGAAGCTCGATGTCGTCATTACGATGGACGTGAATCCAGTTGAAGCTTTGCAACTCGTCATTGCGTAGTCTCGTCGAGGTCGCGGTGCCGGCCTGGATGACGAGCGATCCGCCGGCGGTTTCCGTCATACGCCGCGCTGTCTCGGCATAGGTGCGGTGGAAATGACCCGCCAGCGCGATATGCACCCCGGCGCGACATACCGCGACGACGGCATCCTTGTGATGGCCGACGGCTTCGCTCAACTCGCCGCCTTCTCCGATCGGCATCGCGAACAGCGGGTGATGCGTGACGAGGATGCGGGTCTTCTGCTCCGCCACCGGGCCAAAGCGATCATGGATCATGGCCAGTTGATCGTGATTGATCCGCCCGTCCTTGATCGTGAGCGACCGGGCGGTGTTGATGCCCAGGATCGCCACCTCGTCATTTTCGAACCAGGGGCAGAGATTTTGGTCAATATAACGTTTGTAGCGATCCAGCGGGGCAAGAAAGCGCCGCGCCACATCGTAGAGCGGCACGTCATGGTTGCCGGGAATTACCAGCAACTCCAGCCCCCCGGCGCGAAGGCGATCGAGATACGCCCTGGCCTCCTTGAACTGCGCGGAACGCGCGCGCTGCGTGAAGTCGCCGCTGATGATGACCAGTTCGGGACGATGATCGAACAGCCACGCTTCGGTGGCGGCGACGATCCGTGGATCATGAGAACCGAAATGAATATCCGATAGATGCGCGATACGAGCCATGGGCCGCTCAACGAGCGACAGCACGGCCGGTTTCACCACCATCCCGTCGCATTTTTTCCTATTAAAAGCATGGGAATTGATCCATGGAGGCCGAGGACACATGCCAGGGTGGAACGGGTGACGACCATGTCTCTCCGTGATGTCCTGAATCAACCACGGAGAAACCGTCCAATGAAGAAATTCGTTATCCTGCCGCTCATCGCCGCTGCCTCGCTTGGCCTCGCCGCATGCGACACCAAGCCGGCCGTCGACAACAGCTCGAACGTGAGCGATGTGACGCTCAACAGCGAAGATACGCTGGACGTGAATGCGACCGACGACGTGGTCCTGAACGTGACGGACAATGCGACCGCGGTCGACAACGCGGTTGCGCCCCTGGACAGCACCGCGAACGTCGCGGCTCAGTAAGCTAGACCCCGACGCCCCCAAGCGGCGTTGGAAACAGGGTCGCGCAACCTCGGGTTGCGCGGCCCTTTTTATTGCGACATTCGACCGGCGGAATTCGTCCCACGGCCAAGGCGGACTATCGCAAAGCGAAGCAGAGTTCTATTTCCTAGTTATCCGATAGGGATTAAAACCGGGTCAGCGTTGTTGCTCCCTAGCAGAACGTAACCTTACGGCCCGGCACCTGCGTGCCGGGCCGCCCCTTTCCCAATAAAGCGACGGATAAGACGAGGGTGGACCGCTAAACGGAGCGGCCCCGCGAA
>Ga0247741_1001047_pt1 | contig 15200 bp, 18 predicted proteins | sample UWRJL213509R2_FD_180945 | JGI IMG/M metagenome (GOLD analysis project Ga0247741, IMG submission 180945) | Plant litter microbial communities from Arlington Agricultural Research Station in Wisconsin, United States - UWRJ-L213-509R-2 | ecosystem: Environmental > Terrestrial > Plant litter >... | reverse complement strand
TGTTGGAAATTGGTAAGCAAGGCCAAAGTAGCAAGATGCAAGTAAGCGTCAGCAAGCGTCAAGACTTGGTTCCTGGAAATAGGCAAAATGCCGCACATCTCCGGAATCTCTCGTCCACGGGTTCGTCAGCGATTTGTCAACGGTTTTCAACCTGTTTCCCGACTTCGTTTCTTGACTACCACTGGCATATACTTACCCTGCTACATTAGCGTACTCACCACCGATTTTCTACAACCAAAGTAGACACCACTCCAGCAAGAGGTCGTCCAATTATGCTCATGAGGACCCAGTTGGATTGTAGTTTTGCCCGCAGAGATTGAGATTCTTCGCTTCGGACCCGACCATTATCCAGGTTCATTTTGACCGTGCAGACGCTGGACGGAGGTGGACGGCATATTGGCCCAGACCCTAGGGGACCCATCGACCTTAGACTGGTATCTGCAGCCGCCCATTGTATGACATAGGGGTTGAAGTGGCTGCCCTGCCGCGGCGTCGCGCAGGTACGTCGTCGTGCCTCGAATGGTGTCAGAAAATCAGTCTGAGTGGCAGCCGGCACCCTGGCTGAGTGCGCATGTTGTCTTCGGCCTACTTTCTATTAATAGGTAAACACCATTTTAGGCTTGCACCCCATTTAGCGAGGAGACGCTCCGTTTTTTTCTTCCCTTCAGTCGGCTTTATCCGAAGGAAGCGCTTAGCGCGAATAGAATGTGGCAGTTCGATTCAAATTGGTGTCGTACTCAATTTCATTAATGTCAGGGTCTCACAGAGACAAAACGCATGACTATGCGAAGGACACCAGTATTCCCTTCACCCTCACCAACACCCTCAACTGCGATCTAGTGGGCTCCGCGACATTCTTCAGAGGTGACCTACTGCGAACTATAGTTTCTCGCTTTCACCCTTGGATATATGTAAATCCGAGTTGAAATGTCTTCGACCACTGAAGCTATTCGTAGAGTTCTCGGTATACCTGGCTATAGCAGTACGTTCTGCATCATGCATAACCAGTGTTCGCCATCTCACAAATGAGCCGATAGTTGGCCTATTCGTCATGCATGGGATTGGCATCTTGTCGACCTCTCTCCGATTGGGATACCGTTGGCGAAGGCGGCAGCTCTACTGGGACGATTTCTGGGCATTTGTCGCTTTGATAGGCGACATTGTCATTATGGTCGTGTTTCTCGTTATATGTCTCGTCAATTTAGGTGCGTACACAGTGCCCTCGTTTCTTGGTTGTTCTCATCGCTTCACAGGGAACGCGTCGCTAACTACGAATTCGTTTATTTGGTGGAGCACCTTATTTTTTGGACCAACTGTGATATGGGCAACCCGCTTGTCCATCGCGGTCACAGTCGTCAGAATATTACCAGACGGACGGACACGCCTGATTTCCAAGGCGTCCTGTGGTGTTTTTGGTATCTTATGGCTCATTGTAATGGTACAAAGGATTTTCACATGCGGCACACCAGTCCCCGCAATCCCCAGTTGTCGGTCAACTACTACTCCCATCTTAACAATTATCAGTGCGTATGACCTTTCTTTCTAAAGTCTCAAGTATTCTCATCTAATTTAGCCAACACCATTGGTAGCCTATGGCTCACTTGTTGGCCAGCCTACATACTCATCATGATGAGGTACAGGCTACACAAATTATCACAGATTAAGCTGCCGTCAACACACCATCGCCTATTGATCGCCTGCTTTTCCACCAGTCTCCTACTGCTGGCCGTCAACATTACCCACACCGTGTTTACCTTCGTCTTCAACCCGATACATCTAACGATTACTGGTCATCTCGGGGTATGTCCTTTTTGCAGATGTTTTTCCCGGGGTATCTAAGAGCTGACTTCCGACCTCCAGATGGCATTGTCGTTAATGCTCTGCAACCTGCTCGTTCTTGTCGCGTTCATATACCGAAATTTCAGCGACTCTCATGCCGGCTCATCTTATGCGTCTGAAGTGCCCCCTTCACTCGTCCCTACTGAAGTAATTACCTCGAACCAAAGCTACGCTCTGACCGAGTATTCAAGCTCTACAGTTGATATTGAAAAGGAGAGACAGGCATCCGATATCGTATTCTCTAGAAAGCCTGCTCGTGCAATCGAGCCTATTGAATTTTATTAGTGCCCGAGTGCAGCGTCCAGTCTAGTTCATCGTTTTATTGTAATCATGCTTAATTTGCAGGTTTAATTTGTCATTATCTTACTTACAAAGCTTCACCAACTCTATTCATTGAAGGGCGAAAACCTTGTGGAGGAAACCAAGCGGGATAAAAGTAAGCTAGGCCGCTAAAGAGCCACCACGGTAAGACTATTGACACTGCCCGCAGGCAACTATTGTAGGACTCGAAAATGTACTAGAATATCTTTTAAACGTATTTACATTTTGGTCCTCGTTTTACGCAGTCCAAAATGCAAAGTTGCACGAAAGTTATCCTATATGAGAAAAAGTTGTCGAGAGCAATGTCGTCATTGCCGACGACGAATTTTGTAGAGGTGTCGACATTGGGGAAAGCCTGAGTACTGAGTGCCTAGTTAGGAAATCCCCAAGTAGCCGAACATCGCGTCAAACGACGAAGGGGCTATTGCGTCATTGAGTTGATCGGTGTGCTCACCGTTCGTGGTGTCGAGTGTCCACTGGCCTTTTTCACATATTTATTTTTGTTGGACATCATTTATGAAAATTGCTATAAAGAGCTATATCCTGCATTTTTTTGATCCTTAGAGACCACAACATTCAACCGGCCTTCAAAATTTGTTGATCACGCTCTCATAAGATATCATTTTATCTGAAATTTATTTAATACATTCTACTACGCTCAAAGATTACACATTCGAAATTTTACGAATAGAGGTAGACTGTGTGGCGAGAGCGGGTGTACTTCGTGCGCTTGAGGCCGCGCGCGAGTGACATCGTGGTTACTTTTTGCGGTCACGTGTAAGCCTAGTTCTCCATCGAACCCAATAATTATATTGGATCTGGATGCAGCGAAACTCTCATAACCCATACCTCTCGTAAGCCACGACCATAACCCATGGGTTTGGGCCACTACCAAACTGAAATTTATCGCCAAATTGACCTCTCAGAGCCCATAAACCCTGGTAACCCATAGCCTGGGCTATCCACCGAGGGGTATGGCTTATGAGGGATTCGACTGTACCCACTTTAGACTCACGCCGGCGCTCCATATTTCAGGCGGCTATATCCGAAGGAAGGAAGAATAGGTTTAGTTCAAAATATGTGTCGTACTCTAATACATTCATGATAGGGTCTCGCGGAGACATCAGGCATGAAAAGGCGAAGGACACCTGTATCCTCTTTTCCCTCACCAACACCTTCAATTGCATTCTCGTGAGCTCGGTGACAAAGTAAAGCTGAAGTCGCTGATCAACTGCAAGCTATAATATCTCGCTTTCACCCTTGGATATATGTAAAGCGGAGCAAGATGTCTCAAACCACCGAAGCTGTTCGCAAAGTTCCTGGTGTACCCCACAATAGCAGTGCGTCCGCAGCATGTATACAAATGTTCACTACCTCACAAACAATGAGCTTATAGTTGGCCTATTCGTCGCGCATGGCATCGCCATCTCATCGACCTGTCTCCGATTGGGATACCGTTGGAGAAGGCGGCAGCTCTACTGGGATGATTTCTGGGCATCTGTCGCCTTGATATGCGACATTTTTATTATGGTCATATTTCTCGTTACATATGTGGTCGATTTAAGTACGCACATAATTTCCTCGTTTCTTGGTTATTCTCACTGCTTCACAGGGAACACGTCGCGTACCACGATGTCATTCATTTGGTGGAGCACCATATTTTTCAATCCGACTGAGGTTTGGGCCGCTCGCTTGTCCATTGCGGTTACGGTGGTCAGAATATTACCAGACGGACGGACACGCCTTATTTCCAAGGCGTCCTGCGGTGTGTTTGGCGTCCTGTGGTTCGTCGTAATGGTCCAAAAGATCTTCCAGTGCGGGACACCAATCCCCGCGTTCCCCCTTTGTCGGTCAATTGCTATTCCCATCTTGACAGTTATCAGTGAGTACGACCTTTCTTTGTAGAGTCTCCAATATTCTTACCTACTCCTACTCTAGCAAACACCATTGGTAGCCTATGGCTCATTTTTTGGCCGGCCTACATACTCCTTGTGATGAGGTACAGGCTACACAAATTATCGCAGATTAAGCTGCCGTCAACACACTACCGTCTTTTGCTCGCTTGCTTTTCCACCAGTCTCCTACTGCTAGCCGTCAACATTAGCCACGCCTATTATTACTTCATCTTCAACTCGATAAATCTCGCAATTACTCGTCATCTCGAGGTGTGTCCCCGCTCTGCGGTTGCCCTTTCCAGCCCAGAGTTGACTTTATAACCTCCAGATTGCGTTATCGTTGTTCCTCTGCAACCTGCTCGTTCTTGTCGCGTTCATATACCGGATTTTCGGGGATTTTCACGCCGGCTCGTCTTATGCGTCCGAAGTGCCTACACTCGTCGACCCACATAACTAGGGCCATTCTCGGTACCCTACTGAAGCATTTACCTCAACCCAAAGCTATACCATGAATCAGTACAATCATTGTTGGGGAGTTTGACACATTTGACCTTTGAGCGATTTCCTTCACTTGGAGAGGTCGCAGAGCCTCAGGATTTTTCATGGCAACATATGTATATCTCATATGCCTATTTTTCTTTCTTCTAATTATTGTTTGATTATGAGCCACAGCGGAGCACTACCAGTCGTCAAGTTTGATAATTTTGTCACACACGGCCCAGGTTCACCTCAGTGCGTTGACAGGCGAGTGTCATTGAGCGGAAAAGCTACGCAATCTAGAGCTTCAAGAATTTGTACAGTAGCTATTGGACTATGCTAAATTACCCCGGAATTTTTTGGGGGGCAGTTATCCACTAGATCTGGCTGGATCTCATTCGAAAGTCACTTACACCCCCTATTTTGATGGGTCAAAATCACCTAATTCTACACTGGCAAAACGGTATTCTCTCCCCAAAAAAGTGGATACTTATGTTTCTACAACGTCTTAGAGTATTGGGGGAAAACTTCTGAAAACGAGAGTCTGAATATGAGAGGGGAATTCGCGATTGTTAAAATCATAGAACATGTCAAACTCCCCGACAATGATGGTAGTATCTAAGGTCGACACTTGATTTGAAAAGAAGGGGAGACTTGCGTGCGATACCGTCTCTGTATCCTCTAGTTCGTGGCTCTATTCTGGTCAAACCGCGATCTCAGTTCGCTACCACCTTAATCTTACTCATAAAGCCTCACGAACTATGACTACACTATCCTGTATTATTCTAGTCGCCGAATCTGCTTTAATATTCGCCTTTGGTCCATATATTTTTCTTTTGAAGTCGAGTATCTATGGACTAGATTTGTATCGCAAGATATTCCAAACCCGCAAGTCTCCCTTCTTCCTGCCGCCCTGGCTCGACAAGTTCAATGTGCGCTTTTCCCTCCTGGCGTCTCTGCTGATCCATCCGGGCCTGTTGTAATATTCGCAACGCCTTCAGAACAGGCACCCATCCACTGGGCTCTGACGATCGATGTCGAGATGACGTCTCGGTACTGAGAAACGGGAAGAGCCGATCAAAACATTGCGCAAAGGCTAGCGGGTCGTCAGACTTGAATGGGTTGTAAGGTTCGAAATGCGCAAGTCGGTGAGAAAATACAGGGACTTCTCCAATGTCTGGAAGATTTGCTGCCTGAACCGAGAGTCGCAAAGATGTCAAATGCGGCAACTTCAGTGCTATGGTAGCCAATGCTTTGAAGTTCAACCGAGCGGGTGAGGTGGCCTGTGACGCGAGATGGAGTCTGCTGAGTCGAGGCCAAGCGTCTACGATGGATTCGATGTCTTCCTGAGAGATTGAATGGAAGATGGGAAAGTTGATTTCGAGTACTGAAAGTGATCGCCAAAGTGTGAACACTTGACGGAAGTTCGGGTATGCTTCTGGATGTCTGAAACCTCTGGCCAGGTTTCCTGATTGAGGTTGAGTGTTGTGAGGAGGATGAATGACGATTGATTCGAAGAGGTCGCTTGTGTTTTCCTGAAGGAGGCGAACAAAAGTATCCCACTCTTCAGCCGTGGGATGGCTTTCGTTAGGATTGGATTTGGAACGTGCAGGGTAAAATGTCAAAGATCGTAATCGGCTATCTTTGAGGGAATTGATGCAGGCCAGGAGGGTCGCCCACCTACAGGTGAGGCCGAGATTCTTCAAAACCGGGAATCGCATCTTGTGGAAATCGGATTCCGATGTATTGGAAGAGTGGAAGAATTTTTCACTGGAGCAGTTTTGCACTTCAAGGGTTTGAAGGTCTGGCAAGCCTGCGAAGGATGTGAAAAGTGACACCCCAAGCAGTTCGTTATCGGCGTGTTTTTCATCATAGCATATGCTCAAGAAGCGTAGTTCATCCAATGCTGTCAGTGACGAGATCAATCTGGGAGGTATCACCGCGGTGACGGATAGCCATTTAAGTCGTGGCGACTTGTGTTGCAGCTCCTGGATGAACGTCCAAATGGCTGGAAAAAAAGGTTGACTCAATGTAGTGATCTCGACAGCCCGCAAGAATGGAGATGAGAGTAGAGGGAGTATGTATCCAGTATCACAATCGATGACTAGATCAGTGAGATTGGGAAACAGTGGTGAGTGAGGTCGCATGCGCATGATTTGGAAAAGCGCGGAGGGATCGATAGTATCTTCTTCAGAGTGAGTAAGAACCCGTACGCGCTTAGCGTAAGTGTCCACAAGGTCCCAGTCTGATTCTAGAAGTGGTCTTCGGAGATACTACGATTCACGTGTCAGTGTTTCCATGAAGATTGGGATGATTAAGAAGGCCATAACGAACCCAGGAGTCATCATCATAATTTTCAAGGTCCCTATCGAATGCAGGAATTAGAGTGAGGAGATCAACAACACTGTCGATCTGCCACCAGAGACTATCAAGTGCAGGTTCTTTAAATGTTTGGCATGTCAGGGCGGCCTGGAGCAATGACCACGGGCGGTATGTTCCAAAAGTTTCACGCGTTCGAGGGCCTTCACGGTTAGCGGGCCTCATCGATAGATGACAGAAGATCTCATGGAGGATGTCTTCATTCTCGAGCGCGAGATGCATGAGAGGTGAATGTGGTTAGAGTACAAGGAACTTGCGCGTGACAGGTCGAAACGCGTCAACGCGGTTAATATCACCACGTGACTAAACACTCATCAGACTGTCACGCTCCTGCTTGACGACCACCATGATATGTTTTCGTGTTTCCATGTCTTCCATGGCCGTGTGGCGAAATGGCATCGCGTCTGACTACGACTCAGTGCGACATCAGGAGATTGCAGGTTCGACCCCTGTCTCGGTCAGCTTTTTGCTAGTATCGGCTAACGCTCTCTTCGGCTTCAGACTAACGGGGTAAATTGAACGTTACCTTGTCTGCAAGGATTCAAGGAAGAGCAATTTATTTGCCTTGACCGACAAGCTAAGGACTCCAGGTAACACTTGGAGATTACCCTCAGATCTGTCACATATTGAGATGCACGATACACCAAAGGACCGCACACAGTGCTAGCCTAGAATAAACGTGAAAATTTGAACGTATTAGAAAGTTCGAATCGAATTACAACAAAGGTGTTCTAAATATTATAACTAACCCAAAATTAACGTTCTACTTTCGTAGAAGTATTACTCACAAACATACAACTGATAATACACCGCCGCGATCTATCCTCAATAAAACCCAAACATCCTCCCAATGGCATCCTGAACACCTTCCACTCGCCCAATATCATGACCGCCATGCTCCGTTCTGAGAAGAGCAACTTTCCTGCCTTCCTGGACGGTCTCCTCGTAGGTCCCGTATCCGTCAATATGAGTGGTAGAAACGATCTCAGCCCGCTTCGAGATGCGAGCCGTGTCTTGGACGGTATAGTTCTGCCAATCCGCGCGGGATAGCGGATTCTCGGGGATGACAGCAGAGGAAGGTAGGTAGGGCTCGAGGAAGGCATCAAAGAGGAGAGATGAGTGCGACGAGGGAATGTCCCAGTCGTTGTCTGCATGTGCGATGAGGACGGATGATTTGATTTCCTGTAGTGTATTATTGATGATTTTTGAGTGGGAGGAGCAAGGTGTCTCAAAAGGGAACTTACTGGCACGAGGGTTAGGGTATCAAAGCGATGGACCAGAGACCACGTTATCAATCCTGCCGGGATTCAATTAACTTTGACGGGAGCATATCAAGCACGAATAAACTCACGAGGAGCAAGGGGTATCACCGAGAGCGGCTTGAGCAGTGGGAGGCACCCAAAGAGATAGTATTGATCGATCAGCCTTCGTACTGATGAGAAAGGCTGACAATATGCGTGAGGGGAGGGGATTTCTGAGATCTTTGAAATCACTTACCGACATCAACACCGTTCCTCGAGGATGTATGCCCTCTCTGCCCAGCTCTGCTGCCAGTAAGCCTGCAATCGCTGTACCCAGACTATGTCCAAGGATGAGCACGTCTTCAGGTTTCGCGCCTTGGCTCATAAGGTAGTCCCAGGCGGCCTTCGCATCCTTGGAAACGCCATGCACAGTAGGATGTCCTTCGCTATCGCCATACCCTCGGTAGTCAATGGCAAAGACATTCGCCTTCAGACGCGAGGTAAATGCAGTATAGAGTACAGTACGCAGTGGATGCGCTCGTGTGCCGGTATTTCCATGCAAAAAGAGGATTGTTGGCGCGCTTTGCAGTGCCAAAGGAATGAGCTCTTTGCGACCATCTTGATTCCGCGGTGGCGGGTATGATAATTCGCGATAGAATGGGTCGGAAAAGACGAACCACCCGCCGAATGATGTATTGTCCGCACTTTTGAGCCTCAAGTTTACAGTCTTGCCGGCTACGCGGCGCATGATCATGAGCACCCAGATAGACATGAGGCAACCGGCGTGTACTCACGAGCAAGGCCATAGCTTTCGGGGTGGTCGAACTTGGTAAAGGACAGAACGTCTATATAATGCGCATACATCACGCTAGAACGCGTCAGATTTGCTTGAACAACTGCAGCGAATGCGCGTACTGTGTTTGTATGAACGGCGTCATCACCAGCACGACTGCCAGGGTATACAGGCTGGCAAGAGCGATGAGAACGGCGCGAGCCGTCCTGTACAGAGCACTATGAGAGCTCTTCTTGAGTCCGGACATGGTGGTGGTATCTATGAAAGATGCCTTGCTGGCGGCTGAGCGCCGAGTTGGCACAACAAAGTTTGTTACAATTGTTGTTTATGAAACCCGGACTTTGACATTTGGAGATCCGTATAGACTTGTAGAACCTGCATGGTGCGCATAAGGTAGAGATAGTGGTCGCCCTTCATCAACCCACAGTAGACGGTTTGAGTAGTCAAGCTCCGGATAAGACGAACGAGCCGACAAAATAAAGGGAAAAAGATGACCGAGACAGGGGTCGAACCTGCAATCTCCTGATTTGGAGTCGTCGCAGACTTCGTAGTCAGACGCGATGCCATTTCGCCACACGGCCGTACAACAAAGACAGAAAATTGCAACCCATGAAACATAATAAACTCGTGCTTATAACAATCCGGATAGCGTATCGAGAATATTGGTAGATTTAAGCATTTGAACATCGATAAGATCGGCGAGGAGCAGCGTCATTGACGCTAGATATGTTTTTGACGGTAAGTGGCTAAATATCTGAAGGGAAAACCGAGAGTTGGGAACAAAGCGTCGACCAGAAATTATTTCCATTCGACGCCCGTAGGTAGTCAGTCCGGATTCTCGGCAACAACCTTTACTCTCCTCGCGATATTATGTTCTATTTATTTCGATCAGCAAAAGGAAGGATCCAGGCATTCTCCCTACTTTCCTTTCGAGTTCGTTCTGGTGCAAACATCTGCATAACATTTATCGAAAGTGCCACAATGCAACTCGATGAGTGGCCCCAGGCCACTCTTTGTCGGTACACAAACGGCCGTACCTTCGGTTTAGCGCATTGGTCTTGAGAAAAAATATTTCAACCTTTACTCGCCCTCTACTCTCTCTTCAACGAATTCCACCTTCTAGCACATCCGTCCCCCCTCTGGGCTGTGAATCCTCTGACTCCCTAGTTCTCACCCCGCACATTCTTGCCGTTCGGTATTATCTCGGTGAGTAGCTGGACCACCAGGCGAGGACTGAGGGTGGCATTCTGACCCCCTGCAACAGCAAGCGGCTGTACGATGTCTTCACCTGCTTCAGGCTTCGATCAGTTCGAACACATGATGGCACATCTGTTCGAGGATGACCTAGAAATGAACAATGATGCGTAAATACATCTTTAGAATATCTGGGTGACTGACCGACGTTGGTTTGAACAGGCTGGACGCGTACTTCCAGCCACTGGAATTTGCAGACTCCATCTGGGAACCGCCTACACTGGACGAGACCAGTCTCGTCGATCTCGTCGCGCTCATCGACCTCACCGATGATCTGGACGTGCCACCACCAATTCCATCATGGACAGTCCTGCCTCAACCAGACCGCTATATCAAGGTCTGGAATTTATGGGAGCTGGAATGGGAGTTAGTCCCTATTTTTGATTCGTGCAGCTATAGTGACCAGATTTACTACTCCGTTGACGAGGAAGGTGAGGAAGGAGGCGATGACGACGAGGAAGAGCTGGATGCTGAAACAATCCTGAGAAGACTAGTTGCGAGAATGCTAAGAGAAATGGAAATGGCAAGTGTTCAATTTGTTTCCTCGCAAGAAAGAGAGCATAATCTAACCTTCACGCAGACTCCTCTTTCTCCTCTGGTGGGGGACCCAGAAAGTAACCAAAGCTCTGAGGAGATTGAATATTCCACAAACGACGAGCGTTCCGAGTGGCAGTTAAGAGATTCCTCGCGCGATGAGTCTGAGGTCGATTTGGAGAGCGTTAGTATTAAATTTCGCTAGACATTCAATATTCAGTTCAAATCTAATTTCAGTCGAATAGGTTGCGAGAAGCGCAGAAGATCCAGAGTGCGAGACCTTGAAAGGTTTGGCCACCAGTACATATGAAGGCTTCGACGACAGTGAGTTCAATAACTCCAGCGGCGATGAAGGCCAGCCTTCTTATGTAAAAACAGCAGAGCTTCCAAGGAGGCATAGTCCAGTCGCGTTGGGAGAGGGAGAAGAGGAGTTTGATAATAGCGAGGAGGAATATGATGTGAGTTGCAATCGTCTTTCATTGGACCGTCGGTGACATTCAAGTAGGTCATGGAAGGGCCAAGTTCTCGGCCAATGGGTGGCCAGTTCTCTCATGACGCCAACGTTGAAGATAGCGATAGCGATGTCACCACCTCAGAGGAGGAATTACACAAGTCATCATCTTCCACGTCCTCTACTTCCGCCCTTCCACATCCGACATGGGCACGCCACTGGTATTCTCCGGCAGAGTGCGAGGAGATGAGGAAAGATAAAGGCATCGCCAAATCGATCCACTGCCCTCTGACCGCGACCTCTCGCACAGGAGGGCTACTGCGTAAGAAGAACGACCCAGCGGCCAGTGGCAAGGTCTGTGGCGAGAAGATGTGCGCCGGCCTCGATTACAGGCATCACATGTCGGGGTTCCACCGTATCTCACTGTCGAAGATGACAACGGATAGGCGAGCAATTTGTGCGATTCCGGGGTGTAGCTCGCCTGCCGCTGAAGCTAGAAAGAAACGATCAGGCCAGCAGCCAGGGATGAGTGAAAGTAGCTACCTTCGCCACATTGGTGGTGAAAAGCTTAGGCACTGCAGTCTCAGGTGGACTTGTCCAGTCAAAGAATGCCCAAAGTCAGATCCAGCGACTTCAAGGTTTCCAAGATATGACAAGCTACAAAAGCATATCACTATCGAGCACTCGAAAGAGGAGATGGTGGAATTGTCGAAGTATTACAAGGAGACTGGTGGACTTGAGTACCATTACGCATATTTTGGGTAGTTTCAATTTTCTCACGAATGTGTGTACATGCTTTATTTATAAATAAACTGCGTTTTCAATTATCACCACCATCACGAACGATTCATATGACTGCTATAGGCGGAATCCAAGAACTGCCTGCTGAACTCATTCTATGGATATGTGACTTAGGTGCTCAAAGCCTCCTAGAGGCAGCTGAAGCTGTCGCTCGCGGTGGCTTATGGCCCGATGCATTCGTACTTCCAGAGTTGAAATCGGTTTTCGCCCATTACATCGCGCTCTCAGGTGTCTGCAAGTTGTGGCAGAGCCTCTTGATGTCACACCCGAATGCCTGGAAACATTTACGACTCACGCATGGCTCTGACCACTCCTCGGAATGTGGAATCATCTCCATCTTCGATCGTTGTCCGAATCAACCCATTTACCTCGAATGCGTTCTGAACGACCCCTCAATCCAGGACAACAAACAAATACGAGCCTATGGCAAGGCATTGAAGGAATCCATTACCCCTTATGTCCATCGCATCGAATCCCTACGACTCGTTGGACTTAGGGACTTCTTCGTCGAGATCCTCAGTGCTTTCGCCAGTCCAGAAACAGATGCGAACATAGTCTCAGGAACCACGTCTATTCCACTCTCGCGGCTTCAGATCATGCAGCCACCTTCAGAGGGTGCTTGCATCGGACTTGGCCAACTTCGTCTACAAAATCTAAATGTCGCACCCTCTCTTTCTCATCTGCGAGTTCGTAATTTGAGACTTGACGGGTGCAGTACATGGCGGATGAAGCAAATTGTACTAGAAGGGGACTCTGTCATGGAATTCGTTGAAAACCCTCGGTCTCAAGCCCCCATGGACCTAGTGGTAATTGGTCACTGGAGCACGGCAGGTGTAACTCTCGAAATCATCCGTCGTACCGCACTCTGGATATCGGACATGCAGGATTGCGTAGAAACGCCAATTCCACTCCTGGACATTGGAAGAATGTACTTCGTTTTCTTCAATCGTGCTCTGTTGAGGGGTATCAATACTCTGAAGTTGGCGAAGTTGAATGATCAGGCCATGCGCCTCTTCATAAAAGCAGTGCGCGAGATGCCCAACCTCACATCTACCAGACGATATTTAAGGAATCTATACTTTGAAAATCTGCGTTTGGATGAAGACGATGAGGAGACCTTGGCGGGAGCCTTCCCAGAAGTGTCGGCGCTGGAGCTTGTTAATGTTCGACCCAGGAATGAATTTTTAAACCTTTGGAAGGGTACACATGGATATCGGGGGGATATTTGGCCACTATTGGAAGAGGTTAAGGTAGATGGACAGCTGTTGCGACGAGACATTACTCTGAGATAATACCAATAGCATTGTTTCAATCTCCTGCTATTACTAGGCGATAATAACAATATTGTCTCTGCGGAGGAGTCCAGAAATCAACTTCCTGGCATTTAGGACCAAGGACGTGACAAGTACTAATGCGAATGAACATTGGGAGTCGTGGCCATCGCATTACATGCGTAGTGGTACAAACGTTTCCTACCAAGCCGCATGGCACTTCAACTTATCGCACAACTCGTATTTAGTTCTCTTCAGGATTGTGTTCACATCCTTTCATACTTCAGGAGTCCAAATCTAAACTACAACATACAACACGCTACTTAAGTCGGAACGATAAAATCAAAAGTACGAATAAACAAAACCGATTGTATAACGCTCAATGAGCGGCAATACCCATCGACCAATACGCATCAAATTCTGGATCGTTGAACACTCCTCCAGGGCGATAAGCAGCCTCCTCATCCTCTTCATCGAAGAACGAGGTATCATCGTCTGATGAATCCGACTCGCTCTCACTGTCACTAATGATGTTGACTTTGGAGTCGGGGGAAGCAGCAGCAGCGGCGGCAATGAGGTGCGCATCAGCAACGCGCGAGGCATCGACATGAATATCAAGTTGATCCAACTCCCGAGCGCCCATGGACTGTCGAGAATGCGATAGCTTGCAGACGATAAAATCTAGGTCTTGCGCTCTGAGCTCGGAATCTTTGATGAACAATGAGCTGAGCTTGGGGCACGGGCAGCTGATGGCGGCGGGTGTTGCGTATGGGACGAGGGCTTGAACAGCGAGCATCGAGGTGTTGACCAGCTCGAGGTGCGTCACGTTCGAGAGTGATCTGATAAAAGAGGCCAGAGGATGGAATGTGGATTTGATGTTGCGAAGGGTGACCTCTTGCAGACGGGGGAAGACGCTAGGGCTTGACTTTGGTGTGCTCGACTCGCTGTGATATTCGCAAATAGATCGCTTCCTCCTCTTCTCTCCAGCTTCTGGGGGCTGTTGGGTGGTATCCAAAGCGTGGTCATTTCCATCGCACTGCTTCGTCCCTAGGTAGTTGAGGATAGGACCGGCGTTGACATCTGATGGATCTGCGGGGTATGAGGTGTCTTCCAATGTCAGGGATGTTGCGTTTGGTGCATCGAGGAAGTGGAACAGCGATCGTGCACCAGTCTCCGTACGGTAACCCATTGTAACTTTGTTTAGGTGAGGGAGGTGGATCGATTCGTAGTTGTGGGCCGAGTCCTCTTCGGAACCTGGACCTTCCGGGCCAGTGCCAATGACCGAAAGGGAGCGCAGGGAGGGTGTTGATGAAAGGAGTTTGCGAAATTGGGACATCGAAGGCCGTACATCCTTAGGGTGTGAAGCGAGCTCCAGCGTAGACAGAGATGAATCCAACAACAGATCACTAAGCGAGTCCCAGTCAACATGGACGCCACGAAGAGATAGATGTTTGAGACGGGGAAGAAGATTTTTCCGTGATTTGGTGGTATACGGTGTCAAAAATCCAAGATCTCTGAGATGGCGAGGTTGAAAACGTCGGGAGAAGCTGACATAGTCGTTACATCGCATAAGACTCAGCGCCTGGAGTTGTGGCGCCCCGTATTGTGTTATTGATGGGTTGATGAGGCTGAGGGCGGTGTACATGGGTTCCCATGTGTCGGTGAGGATGGTAAATGATTTCCACCGCGCAATATGGGGTAGGAGAAGCGAAATTGCATCGCTCATATGTGGGGATGAGAAAAGGGTGGAGAAGTTGTTTGTTCCGAAGTCAATCCCGACACTGAAAGAGATAAGAATGATGTCGACAAAAAAGACAACAAAAGAACGCACTCAGGTTCAGAGAAATCCCAGTCGGGGTCTCGGCCATCGATGAGGATATGTATTGGGTGGTGGCGAGAGCGAGTAAGGTAGGTGGTAATATGGGTGGGATTCAGTTTCGCCGA
>Ga0247741_1001046_pt1 | contig 15216 bp, 10 predicted proteins | sample UWRJL213509R2_FD_180945 | JGI IMG/M metagenome (GOLD analysis project Ga0247741, IMG submission 180945) | Plant litter microbial communities from Arlington Agricultural Research Station in Wisconsin, United States - UWRJ-L213-509R-2 | ecosystem: Environmental > Terrestrial > Plant litter >... | reverse complement strand
CACGGGGAAGACGATCACCCTTGAGGTGGAGTCCTCCGACACCATCGACAACGTCAAGGCCAAAATCCAGGACAAGGAAGGGTGAGTACGGACAATACTTGAATGAATATCTGGGAGTATTCATTCTTTTTTGCAGTATCCCCCCTGATCAACAACGCCTTATCTTCGCCGGAAAGCAGCTCGAGGATGGACGCACGCTGAGTGACTATAACATCCAAAAGGAGTCGACTCTTCACTTGGTGCTTCGGTACGTCGTAACACCTACACTGTATCATACATTTCTAAAGCTTCTTGTTTTTTTTACTATCTAGTCTCCGTGGTGGAATTATCGAGCCCTCTCTAAAGGTGTTGGCCTCCAAGTACAACTGCGACAAGCAGATCTGCCGCAAGTGCTATGCCCGTCTCCCACCTCGTGCCACCAACTGCAGGAAGCGGTCGTGCGGTCATTCATCACAGCTCCGCCCGTGCGTCTCCGCCTTCGATGCTATAATCTAACCAATAATTTAACCTATACCTTTGGCTTTTAGCAAGAAGAAGCTCAAGTAGTCCATTCACCCTGGGATCAGGTTTCGCTGGAACGGTGGTGCAGGTGCGGGGAGGGTATGCAACGACAATTCAATACGAGATGTTCCTCACTTCAGACTGTTTCTTATGCGATATCGTTTTCTTCTCGCCTCTGTAAATTCCTTGATCACAGCTTGCGTTGAGTGACCGACGCTGGAGATGTCAGGCCATATGCAAGTGTTGCTGAAGTTCTCATTCTTCAAATCTTCAAATAAGCGCCCACGACCATTTGATTCAATGAACACATGGAAAACCTGCTTTGAACCGTAAATGCTCACGTCGGTTCCCATGAGGTAGCACTGCCACCTTGCACTTCTCTTCGTTCCACGATCTTGTCCTGAGCTTAAGTGTGTTGAAAGCGACTTATCTTCATTCTCAAACCTATAGACGACCATTTAGAAAACGTATTGTAATGCCTCGCAGGAAAGCAGCCAAACTACAAGCGGAACTTGCTCCTGTTGCCACTGCTACTGACACTGCCACATCGGTGGTGGCGACGACGGCTACGAAGGTGACGAACAAGACGAGATCAAATCGAAAGAAGCCCCAAAAGACGAAGGCCGAGAAAGCTGAAGCACAAGATGCTCATTATGCTCTCGTGTTCAAGGCTGCCTTCGCAGTGACAGAAATCTTCAAGTCTTTTGATCTTCCTTGCGTAGTCTTTGGGAGTCTAGCATCTAAACTCTACGGGAGCTCTCGGTGCCCTAAGGTCTGTCGTAACTCGTCCACCCGATTTTCACGTCCTGATAGGCATGGTTCTCCTAAAGGATGTTGATTTGCTGGTAATGCAGCAACTGGAGCCGCCCCTTGAAACGGCGGTTTCTCCTGACTCCGCCCCTGTACAGCCTCAACCATACTCCGCTCCGGAACTGAAGAACCTCATCCTACGCACAAATTCACGGAACTTCTATCTCAAGATGCCTCGCGATCCTGAGGCAGAATACCGCATCTTATGGTACCGCGAGTCTTACCTAGGTCCGGAGTGCAAAGTCGACATCCTTGTGCCAGGTATAATGCATCTACCCTCAATGCCATCGAAGCGAGCCATTTGGATCGATGGCATTCCACTAGTCCCCTTCTCTTTACTGCTGCTGCACAAGCTACAAGGCTGGGACGACCATCGCCTTGCTGAAGAGGCACACAAAAATCGGAAGCAGCAACAAGATGCAGCAGACGTTCGGAAATTGGTGGCTTTGGCGGCTCTTAGGGAAGACTTGAAGTCAACCCCTTGGGATGATCCAGAACTTTTCAGCGACGAGTTCATGGAGCTGTCTAGGCAAAGGGTTAAGGAGTACTGTAGGGCGTTTCCTGATCGCGTGGAAGCGTGGAAACGGCTGGGGTTTGAGGCTACTTGAAGGATCTGTATGTAAGTAGATTGGCGTTCCGTTTTTTTTTTCGTAGGCTACATCAGGATAAAACGCATCACTGAAGAACTTGCTCACCACTGTCACGTCAGCAATAACCAACCGATGAACTTTAGGTATCGTAGGTTAAGTGATAATACTAGTCTTGGAACACTCTCCTGATCGCAATCTATTGAGATGAATCCTATACAACTTGAACGTACCTGCCTCAAGACGATCGGAAGCAAGCGATTCGTGATGCATGTTTCGAGTGCTGCGTTGAGATACTGAGACATGGACGTGGCATAAGTGCGGAATCCTTAGGAGCTGGTCTCATTTTAGCAGCCACAGCTCCAAATTTTGATTCCTTTGATTTGCCCCAAGTATCCCGAGTTGTGGTATCGCCGAAAAGAACACTTGGAGGGTTCTGTGATCTGGTCTGTTCGTCGTTATATATTACTTCTCGAATTTACTCAGCTGGCAATTTTGCGAATCAACCATCACGAGTTAAACCGTATGATTCCTATCTTTTATACACCTTGATGTTCAACAGCTGTTATATCTGATACACTAAATGCGTGGGCTCGCTTCTTTCGACTCGGAGTCTATGCTGTTCTGATGAAACCCATACGCCACATCCTAAACTCGTTCATACAGTCGCCTTGACTTTCGTCTTCCTGCAATAAATTTGTACCTCTAACCATGTGTAAAATCGTCCATTCTAAGTGCACTTGTGGACCATCTGCAGAAGGAATGCTCCCTGGTGGATGTTTAGTTGAAACCCACCTTGAAATAGATCCAAGTCGGCATCTGCACCATATCTCCGCTTTCAAACCATCAGAGACCATGTACAGTGTATTATTAGGAAGTATGTCCCATTTCCGATATAAAAGAGACCTGTAACTAAAATGCTGTCCTTCAGCGCAGTGCACTCTTCCTTTTACCCACCTCAACGTGGTCACTTGAGTTTGCAAAACAGAAACACCTCGAATTTTTTTGTACGTTCTGCTGTCCCTCGCTCCAACTCAGCCATCTAAACATAACTTGTAGTTATTATCATGAAGTTCTTCACCGTCGCCCCAGCCGTCATCATTGTCTTGGTATCCAACCTTGCCAGCGCTGTACCAGTTCCCGCCGATTATGCATCTCTTTCCACTCGGGATGAGACTTTTACTCAATTTGGGACCAGAGGCCTCGTCTTCGACGATGATCTCGAATTTAAGCTAGCTAGTCGAGGCGGCGTTCTCTCAAAGATCAAGCCTCACCCAGACAGGGCAGCCAACCACCACACTGGAAGCCCAAAACCTGAGACCCTTCAGGGAGTCGTGCAAAACCCATCGCAAACGGTAGAAAGGACGATTACTTTGGGTGAGTTGGCTCTCCCTCACGAGTGCAGAGACCAAGCTGATATTCCTTGCATAAAGCAAATGGGAACCGCTTGTCCACGGTGTCAATAACCCCGCAGGTGGTAAGGACAAAGGAAGGAAATATAAGTGTTACTAGTGCTAGTACCTATTATTGTCGCCACCAATTCTACCCTCTGCTTTCCAGCTCATATACAATCCCTGTTTTGCCAACCCGAGTCCCAAAGAGCTTGAAGACCGTTCGAATAAATATTCCTATCCCATTCAGGCGCAGAACCAAGCAATTTAGGGGGCTAGTTAGTTCAAGGGACAGAGATGGTGAAGAAACCTATTCGAGGTAATGTTGTGAGTGCAACTATAGGGAATTAATGGCCTTTTATACGTTCTTAGGGGCCTAAACCATTATATTCGCGAGGTATCAAAGATAATTAACCAAGTAAATGCTTGGCAGGGTACGGGAACTCAGAGAAGGGAATCCATAAACGAACTAGTAAAATTCTTGAGTGAGGATAAAATAAATGGCTGAATATTATTTTTATATGCTAGACAATAATCGACACCTGTAACAGTGGGCGCTTAACAAATCCTTTTGTCGCATGAATTAGATATCTTGTTCCTGAATCAAGTGGGATAATGTGGACATCGGAGGCAAATAGATCATGCGAGTGCTCTACCCGTGTACAGTAGTATAATTTGTGCAATTATCTGCGCCTTGTTAGTAGATAATTGCCTACCACAATATTATCCCCAATAGGAAATATAGTCCTAATTTGTAAACTGCTTCTTGACTGGTAACGAAAGATCAACTAATGCAATTCATTGCGAGGATCTTATAGAATAGGCATCACCAAATACTTACTTGATCTTTTGAATGTACCATCCGAGGCATCAAATCGGTATTAAGTTGTGGCCACCGCACCTGTCCGTCGGCCTCATTAAAGACCATGGGCTTATATGTAACTCCTTCATCGATAATATGCACGGTTGTGTCTGAGGGATGTTTTAAGCAGATCAGAGGGTCTAATACTGATGTGAGGACCTGCTAAACGAAGCTGGTCAAGCCTCATGGCACTCTCCCAGTCGATGTAATCCTTGGTACGGGATCGAACAACGTCCGATGAGGAAACGGATGAGTTTAATCATAGGTGTATAATGTGCAATTCATTGCGGAGCCACATTCCTTCCGAGAGAGCTTCCGAGACCATCAGATGTGGTTCACCAAAAAAAAAAAAGTTAGCCAGGCGCCGATATACGAGAAGTTCTCCAGATGAGGAAGCAAAGTAGGCCGAATTGGGTCTTCCGTGGACTGACGGGATAGCGCCTGAAAATTGTGTGTCATTGGCACCATGGTACCAGACTATTCCGTGAGTAAAAGGGGTGTCAGAGTCGGAACCAGTGAAGGCATGGACAGGACCGTGGCATCAATTTGACGCCAAATCCACGCGAGCAGTGGTCATTTTGATCGTTTGAAGAGGTTAATTAGAATTTAAACGTTACTGAACCTTTGGTTGAAATACCTCTTGTGTACAACGGCATACTTAATGGCATTGCCATTGTCACACCTTGGGTTTGATGTCTTCGTTCTGTAACAATTGGCATCGAGACATGGCCAAGCAATGCTAGCGGCTGTGCATATCTCCCGAATTCGATTCCCAAAGGCCATCTCGATGAGCGTCGCTATCACGTTGATCACGACGCAAACAGCTGCCAGTGAAGTCTAGCTGATGCAAACAAAAAGAGCGATCCTCCAAAGAATACATCGTCGTCTATTTTGCATGATTTCTATCAAGGAGCAGTTGTTACTATGGATATGCACCCATCATGAGGAGTTAAATCACAATGGGCGCTCAGATCACGTTAAGTATCACCAGCGCCTACCAGTGCCCTCCATAAAATCACTCACCAGTATGGAACCATAAATTATAAATGGTGTATCTGGACTACGCTTTCGTATTCTTGAAAGAAAAGAAGAGTGTACCTTTAGTCTTGCCTGAAATCGTCCATTCTAGGCGTACTCGTAGGTTCTCTGGGAGAAAGAACAATCTCGTTCTCTGATTGAAACTCATCTTAAAATAGACCCGACTTGGCATCTACATTGTATCGCCTCTCGCAAACTAACCACGGTGTATTATCATAAAGTATGAAACCATCTATAAAAGAGGCCTGTACCTAGATTGGTATCCTCCAGCGCAGTGCACTCCCCTCCCTCACCGATCTCAACGTGCTGGTCACTTGAGAATGCAAAGCAAAACGCCTCCAATATTTTGTGCGTTGTCATGTCTGCCACTCCAACTTAATCATCTGAACACAATTCCTAGTTGTCATCATGAAGTTTTTCACCATCTTCCTAGCCTTCATTATCGTCTTAGTATCCAGCCTTGCAAGCGACGCTGTACCAGTTCCCGCCGACTATGCCGCTCTTTCCACTCGGAACGAATGTTTCAGTCATTTTGGGACCAGAGGGCTCGTCTTTGACGATGATCTCGAATTCGAACTGGCCCGTCGAGGCTTTCTCTCAAAGATCAAGGGCGTTGTTTCGAAGATTAAGTCGAAGATAAAGCCTCATCCAGACAGGGCAGCCACCCACCACACCGGGAGCCCGAAACCTGAGACCCCTCAGGGGAGTCGTGCAAGACCCATCGCAAACGGTAAAAAGGACGACTACTTTGGGTGAGTCGGCTTTCCCTCCCGAGCGCAGAGACTGATATTGCTTGCATAAAGTAAATGGGAACCACTTGTCCACGGCGTCAATAATCCCGCAGCTGGTAAGGGCAAAGGAAGGAAATAGAGTTACTAGCAGTTACCATCGTCGCTAGCCAGTCCGCTGTCTGCTTTCAAGCTCATATACAACCCCTGTTTCACCGGCTCAAGGCCCAAAAAGTTTGAAGACCGTCGAAGAAATATTCCTATCCGAGTCAATAAACAATCATTAGCGCCAGTGAACAGAACAGGAATCAGGTCGAAATTCAAGTCTCAAAAATCATCCCATTGATTTTCCATAATTGCCACTGTCGAGGGGTTATGCTAGACGGAATCATCGATAGTATGAGAGTGCTGAGAACAGAGGAAAAATCACTCGTAGGTCGTCACTTTGACTTTGAATTCGCGAATGTAGCATGGGTCGGACCTCTCCAACAGCAAAACGACTTGAACTGTGGCAAAATTTAACCAGGTGGGGCTCATCGAACGAGAATGCATCGAACTAACCAACCAATTCGCCTCCTCTGCTTACACATGTCACAATTCACATCACCCATTATCATGTCCCTAAAAATACACAGTGGATCTCCAGTCACGTTCAGGCCAGGAGGGTGTTTCTTCACTCGAGAATACCAAGTAGGAGCGCGGAAAGATGAACGAAGACGGTGAGGATTCGTAGGACTCCTCCCTCTGCCTTGCAGCATTCATGGTCTACTTGGAGAATTTGATCCTAAGGCCCTAAACTCGCGGTGTCGCAGTGTCGATCTACTGTATCCGTCGAAGAGCGAAACATGCACGGCAGCGGAAAACGAGGTGTGAGGAGCTTATTGCTTGTCGAGAAGTTCATTTTCGCATACGTTGGATGAGAAACCAGAACGACGGATAGAAAGCCCTTGTCATTCCGCACACAAACGATGTGTGGGCTCGCGGTGTATCCAGGTAGTGACATGGAGGCCTCGGAAGGAGTTCCTTGAGTGCACTCTTCACGGCGAAGAGAAACTTCCGAGTCATTGATGAACACACGAGTGTCGGTCTTCTTCAAAGGTTCTATTTAATTACCTATTGAGTGAGTGATATTTCGACGCGAGCATGAGATTGGAGGTCAAGTACCGGGGTGTAAATGGACAAGATATGACCATCAGAGTTGCTGCCATGTTACACATCAACAGCAAAGAGAAAGATGTCCTCGAATAGAAAGCAAGCGCCTGGTGCCTCGATAGATATTATTCCTAGTTGGGTGACAATTCTCCATTCCATGGACCGGCGAAAGAGAATGAACATAATGACATAGAGATGAAAGAGGATCTAGGAAGTGAAGGCAGTGTTATGTATTTACAACCCGGTACTGGGGTTGGGTCCTTCCGAAGAGCTGTGTCTGCTATGAAGAGATGTTGAGGATGATCTAATATTAGCTTCCTTCAGAATCTATCGGTTTTGTGGCCTTCGCTGTCAATTATTTCCGAGTCTCCAAGAGCAACAACTTAGAGAGAAAGAGGATAGAGCGAGCAAAGTTCGTGCTATAGAAATCACATGGAAAGCTACGATGCAGACGAATATCCCCTAAAGAGTTCTTAATGGTTTCTATGTCTAGAATGCGTTACTTAGATTTGTCTAGGTTGGTAGATGGGTTTAAAAATAGTGCTCACTCAACGGGTGAAGAATAACATCTATGATGTGTAAAGCTCTTCTTTCAGAGTCAGGCCTATATTGGGATCAGCAACGCGGAACGGAATGGCGAAACTCATGAAAAAGACTCACCAAGTTCCTCGCGCAAGGGCTTAAGTTCTTGCACATATGCCTCATACTGCGACTTGTTCTCCACCTTCTCTTTGATACCCTCAAACACCCGAACAGCTGTCGCATAGTCGTTGACCCGTCGTGCAGCACGTACGGCAGCTTCCACAACGGCAGTTGAGGGCACAAGGTCGTGTGCAAAGCAGTTGTTCAGGCCGCGCTGAACTTCGAACAGGTCCTCGGCATTTTGGAAGAAGTTGACGTAGCGCTCTGAGAAGGATTCGTAGGTCTCCTGAGCGTGGCCGTGGGCGTAGCGAGCGACGATGGGTGATGCCCGCGCGCTTCTGGCAACAATAGCGGGGCGTGCGGCGGTGCGGAGGACGCTGGAGAGCATGGAGGCGCGCATTGTGGTCGGGGTGGAGGGAGTTGTTGGAAGCGAAAATGTAGGAACTGCCCGGGTCGGAATTATCCGGTACCGTCCAGTCACATCACACCTGATTCAAATTGCAAACTTTCACCACTTGGCCGGCCTGCCTGGACTAGCCTTGACCTCTGGAAAATTCGAGACCTATTCTTCCTGTAGAATTCTCATGTTTGCGGAATTTACTGCAGCTTTGAACCGGTTTCGAATTCTGTGCTTGACAAGGTTACGCGTCCTAGCGTGCTTGAGATCTCGGATGCGACAAGGAATCTTCGTGAAGGACCCGGCTTTGATCTATCCGTGAAGTAGCAGTGCTTTTCTATCGGTCTCTCTGGCCACGAGGGATATGATAGCGTGATTAAGTGGGGTTGCATCTTGCCCGGCGCTCGTCGTTAGATCGGACCACTGTGTCTCCGCCATGGACATGAGCATGAGCATCCTATACAGGCTTTGTCTTCAGCTCAAGGCCATGCTGGTTACTGCACTACTGACGGATACCTTCCGACCAGCGGTGTTAAACAGCGTACAACTTGCCATCCCATCACATTGACCCGCCCTCACGACGACTCAGCGACGCGCACAGCCTCGTGCATGACGTCCCTTTTGGCGCTGCACGTGGCAACTAATGCACGCAACCCTTTGCAACGCCAGGCGTACGTTGTTCTCCGCTTGGGACAATGCCCCTCGCCCTCAAGCTTAGCAGGGATCGACCATAGCCATTGGTGTTCGCCATGGAGGTTTCTGCTCGATCACCACAGCTAATCTTTGATTTTGTATCTTGTGAAGCCTCGAGTTTGTGCTTGCTTGAATGCTTTTACTAGTAGTTCCCAAATTCCAGAATATTCGTGAACTTTCTATTCGCTACGCGGTCACTGACCAGAAGTGACTCAACTTGACTGCAGAGTGGCATGGTGCGGGCGGAGCCGTTGTGGGTTCATATTAGGGAACCCCGGCGCAGCGAGTTCTCTACCGCGGCGAAGTTGTTCCCTACCTTAATATCCGACAAAAAAAATTCACTGTCTAGTTCTCTCTGAGCAATTAGGCGCCTAAGGTCACCCTGTTCTTGATCTCCGCAGATCTTTGGTTTGAGGGGGTTCCAAGTTTTGCTCTGGCTACGGACTGGGGGCTTGAAATACACACCTTATGTGTACCTTCTTATCTGAGGGTTCCGAAAAAGTCCAGACGAGACATTCTACCAGAAATTTTCCTTTATTAATATATAATATCTCACAAGCCTGGGAGTGTTGGTATTTCACCGCGCTATTTGAGAAGAAAAAGTTTTTGTCTCGTCTTCTTGTTGTGACTAGTAAAAAAAGTCGCGCTTCTTGGATAGGCTAACTTGAGATGAGACATCGATAACCATACTGCATGCTTTGCTTGGCACCTCTAGACTGGAAGCGAGTTGCGAGCTCGATGAACCAAGAAAAATTTCTGTGTTTGAGTATTTTAAGTATCTTGAAGAGTAGTTAACTCTATTTCATTGTTTGCACTATTGCCTTGGATCTGGGCGCTTGATTTAGTTGAGCTTGAATTTGGAAGTTCATGACCCTCCATCCTTCGTGTTTGTGGCTCATACTCATTCACCTAAAGTATATGCACTTGATGCTTCTATAGCTGTATAATTTAGTAGAGATGTTAGACCTCAAAGCGTGCCTACTGTCATTCAGCGAAAGCGCCCGTAACATGTGTGACTGTGACAACTTGAATCAAACTTGACATCAAGTTTTAACGTTTCACTGAACGAGATCCCTTTCTCATTCTCCCTTACTCTCTGGTCTGGTCTGTCTTGCTCATGGACTGGATGTGAGCCCCCTAGAGAGTGAACAAAGCTTCCCGTCATACTGCCATCGGTACCTCGAGACCACGGCTGTGTGAGTCACACCGACTCCTGCACCGCCCCGAAATGGCATCGCGTACTAAGGGGGTTCAACAACCCTCGCGCAACTTCCAAATCGGAGGGTCATAGCTTTCTTAGAAGTATAAAGACTGGAGTTTCTCTAGAGATTAGTCACAAGTTATTCCCTCGACTCAGACTCACAGAGTCATCTTCACCATTCCGTCCAATACTCAGCAACAGCCCGGCTTTCTCGACCTCTCCAACCTCCTAACGAAATCACCTTTTTTATCGTCTCCCGACGCTGACTTCGAGCTCAACGAGGATCTAATCGGTGACTTCGTTTTTCCCCACCCGCCGACCCAGGCACGAACAATGCTGAAGGACGACCCCTGCGAAGAAACAACCTTCGACATAGGCGCGATGATCTTTGAGGCACAACACCAACAACATCCAGGGACGCTCACACTGCCGGAGCATTCAATGGCTGGACCATCACTGCATGCTCACAATCGTTCCATCTCTTCTGAGTCAACCTCGTCGCTCGTCGAACGCACACAAACAAGGACCCACCCGTCCTTACAAGGTTTTTCTCGATCACGGTTGAGCCCAGATTCCCACGCATCCCCAGCACGCGAGCGGTATGCTAATCTACCAGCGGTGTCTCGAAGGCGGCCAAACGTGGAGTCTGAGGACGAGGATGAGAGCGAAGAGCTCGAGCCTCTTGATCCCGATGCCACTGAGGAGGAGAAGAAGGCCTACAAACGCCGGCAGAACACCCTCGCTGCTCGTCGAAGCCGGGCTAAACGAGCGCAGGAGTTCAGACGGCTTCAAGAAGAAAACAGCCGGCTCAGCAGGGAGACTGCTATTTGGAAGGAGCGCGCCCTTATGATGGAGCGCCTCTTGGTTACACATGGCCTCCCCTGTCCCAATTTCTCAAGATAATCGGACATGCTCTTTGCTGTTACTCCTCAAGGCGCCTGCCTGGTTGCCGTCTCCTTGTCTATCTATATATCTTCTTGGCCCACAGCGCTGTGTTTTCCTACTTCTCACGCAATATTTATTCCCCGTGCGTCCTATCCGCTTCTCCCGTGCTGGACGTCGACTGACCCTGATCATTTTCAGTCTCTCATCTATCATCGCTTGATCGAATCCAACAAGGACAGTCGTAGATGCTTTGCCCCTTATGGTTCATCACTAGTATCCACCACTTAGTATGATTACCCTATACGACTCTCAGTTCCGCAGTTCGTCTTGCATTCGGGCAGTCCCCGAGCCCATCACTTTAGTTCCGATACATGTGCATTAATACCCATTCATTCCACCTATACCCACATTTTTATGGCATTCTTTTATTTCTTGGTGGCTCTTTTCGGCGCATCAAGACCATCTCTCTGGTTTGTGTGCCAAATCAGACCTTGTCCCAGTGCCTTCGAGATCCTTCTACATCTTTCTTGGCCTACAATATATTCGGTTACATACGGACGTGAGGCAACTGCCTCACCCATACTCCATGACACGGATTCGTAAGACCGTTACGGAGACTATGGTCTCTCTCACAGAACTGTACTAAAGAACAGCGGTAGTCCCCGTGACAGATTTAGACATTGGAATGGAGGAAGGTCCGCCACTCCTTAGTGCTGTTCACCAGAAAATTGATCTCCTTCGGACTTGTACTTGATAACTCGGAGCGCATAACGCTATGGACGGACATCTATCGTGCCGCTTGTAAGAAGGCATATTCATGGTTCTCCTGTGACCACAAGTGCTAATTATGTGCCAATAGGCGCCCGAAACTTACCATAGTTCAATATTATTCTGGATTGAAGGCGCGGCCATCTTCTCGCTAATGTGATGCATCTGCACTGTCCTTGTGGTTGAGAGGATCGTAAATTACAGGTACGAGTGGAGAGGGTTAATCTCGTTGCGCATGTTCGTCAAGTGCATGGCTGCGATTGAAACTGATTAAAATCAAAGAAGAAATCGGAAACGAGTTGGAAGACGTCAAAAATGCCACGCTAATTGGGGACAAGATTTGATTCCACGCTCAGGCTGCGTCATCAAAGAAGTGGAACCACTGGTATACAGATCAGCAAAAACGTTCCGCCCACAGCACAGAATTCTGGCAAATTCTATTTATTTCAAAGAGGATGGTTATTGGTTACGTGGAAGCTCAGTATCTGACGCGCCGAGTGGCACCCCTTATACACCCTGGGTGCTCAAGTCACATTGTTATCCTTTTCAACTGCCACTTCGGACAATTAACGGAGTCCTAGACATCCCCGATCAGTAGACAGGTTTAAAATCTGCGTGTCCAGTGCGCCATGTGATGGTCCACACCTCTTCTAAGCCTGACCAGGGTGCATATGTTTTCCGAGCTGCTTCCTGAATCCACAGAGTAATCTAAAAACATATCACGGTCTACTTTGATCACATATAGATACTAGGGAGACTATGATAATGCATTCTTTTGAATATGACCGTCCGAATGAACTGAACTGAATTATTTGGTATGAGCTAACCAACTGTATTCCGTGCAGAGGACAGCAGTACCCCATTCACTTCTGACATTGTCAACAAACACTGATTGAGCTGGAGATGAGCATAAGTATGAATAGGTGCTCAAGCTGACACTATATTCCCGAGTACAGATCAACACGTTGCATGTTGTATATGTATGCTCGATGATCTGAAAAGGGAATAAGTCTGAATGAAGTGGCGACAAGTATGTATACACGCATCTTGAGGACTCTGATGTGGCTATAACCGCATACACTAATTTTCGACGGCTGTACTATTTTTTGACTAAGATGAGCTTACATGGCAGGGAAATCGTGTAATGGCTTTACTGATATCCTGAAAATTACCGCGTGTAAGTAAGGAGTTACTTGGAGTTCTATGGGTGCTATAACTCCGTCGGCCATGCCCTCAACTCAATTCATTCCACAAGATTCCAAGGGGAACGCATAGAACCCTTAACCTGTGGCTGCATAGCTTTCCCCGGGAAAAATAGCCAGGCTTTTTGAGAGACAATTTGTCACCGAGGCTTGGAGTCAGCTTTAGCCCCAGGCACCCGGCAATGTGAGTCTGCAATCAAAGGGCCATGTGCGGCCACTGTGGCAGGTCTTACCCAGTCAAAAATGCGAGGAATTATTGTTCGAACCTCAAGGACAGCTGTATCCCGTCGGAATCATTGGCGGGCCCTCACCTCAGCTCCGACATTTCAACCTGTTCTGGAACTGCATTCGGTGGATCCATGAACCGGTACCACACATTACCGATCGGACCGCCGCGGACCCGTTTGCCGGTTCAGGCACATTAAGTTAGGTGTTCCGTGGCAGTGCATTTACGTTAGCTAGATTCAATTTCAGCGCTAACAGGCGGTGTCAGGTTATAGGGTGCAGAGAGGGCGCGGGCACGGCCTCAAGATCCCACCTCTTGTAGATGAGACGGAAGACATGATGCATTAAAGATCAGTAAGCTCCGTGTTGCCCAGTCAAACAAGGCGGCGGAAACGAAATAACACACGGTTACATTTTTCCCCTTGACCCCCCATCCTGGGAGTAACAAGATGTTTCTCTCAATATCCCTATCTGGAAGCTTAGCCCCTAAAGATCTGGCAATTTTTGTGCGTCATAGAGCATTCACAAAGTCACAGCGGCTGTCTCAACATTTATCTGGTTACAAAAAAATAAATAAGGACATATCCGGGATCAATGGCTCGCCACCGGTAGTGTTCATAACTGTGAATCAACCGTGACAAAATATAGACCATACTGCCCCAGTTTCCAAAGTCATGATGTCGACATTCTTACATTACCGACGATTTATCAAATCCTCAGACATGTCCGAGTGGAAAACTCGGCGGCTGTGATTTTGCAGCGGCAGCTGAAAGCCCGTCGTCTATAGGGTTCACTGGGCACGGTCGCACCTTGTAAGGACCATGTTTTATTCCTCGGGGTGCAGGTAAAAATCGGTGTACAGTAGATGAACGTGTTCTAGGAAGATGCGATTGCTACGATACTGGTACTTATACGGGTCCAACGAAGCATGTGATAGTACTAAAGTATCCGAACGCGAGTAAGACTGGGCGCCAGGCATACAGCAGCAGCGCTTAGGGCTTTTGTTTATACAGTGGAGCAGTACAAATAAAACTTAGAGCTGTCTATGAATACACGAACAGTTACAAAGATGATCCAATACAAGATCATAAGAATAACAGGAGCGTGGGTAATGCAAAGTACAGTGCTCGAGAAAACCTAACCCAGCCCTAATGCTCTTAAGATATCCACTAGAAGGTTCCAGTACAAATCTGAGCATTCTCCTCACCGCATATACTTATGAAACCATCAAAACTGACGCTTCGCCAAGTAACGTCAAGAAATGGGGATTGAAGAAAGAAGTTACGACTCAGAGTACAATCGTTTCCAGAAATTATTTAAATCTTGGCCTTGCTACATGTTTGAGGGCGAGGACTAAGAGACCAGCAAGAGACATGAACATGATGAAGGTCGAGACGATGCCAGTGGGATACGCATTCCCATTCTTGGAAGCTTTATGGCGTGACTAGTGACTGTCACTACAAGGGCCTAGGCTGCGTAGGAAATAGGGGTTGATGACATAATCTCACTGTGTGACCAGCCAAAGGTGAGCACGCGCACGAGTGATTCCTTCCCATTTCGATGCTCTCAAGATGTCTGTTATCTGCTCGTCGACCGCCACCATCTCGCTATCTGATTTCAAGAACAATGTCCGCATCAGCCTACATCTTTCCCTATGACCACCAGTCAACTGGCCAGATCGTCGAAGGTGTTGACCCAGCTGAGCTCTGGTCAACTACCCCGCAGGCAGACAAACCACCTAAAGCAGGGACCACGAGGACTTTCTACAACACCCCAGCTTCGAAGGTCACGACAGTCTCTTCGTTGGGTGGCGATTTCGCCTCTAAAAGTGCCAATGTGAAACGTGAACTCGTCCGAAAATCAGTTGGAAGCGCTGTCAAAGAGCTCAAAGGCTACGACGGCGTCAAGGACGTCTCTATTGACGCGTCTGCAGACCCACACGCAGCTGGTAAGCATTGGTCAGTATACTACTGTGATTTTCTTGTTGAACTGCTCTACTATTAGCCGTGGCTGCTAACTTGGCGCTGTATAAATTCAGTCTCAAGACATCGCCTCCATCGCCTTTCAATCCCAACCTGAAGGAAGCAATCCCAGAGAAACTCTCTTTCTCGCCACTCCAAGCATCTAAAGAATA
>Ga0247741_1001045_pt1 | contig 15242 bp, 13 predicted proteins | sample UWRJL213509R2_FD_180945 | JGI IMG/M metagenome (GOLD analysis project Ga0247741, IMG submission 180945) | Plant litter microbial communities from Arlington Agricultural Research Station in Wisconsin, United States - UWRJ-L213-509R-2 | ecosystem: Environmental > Terrestrial > Plant litter >... | reverse complement strand
GCGCATTGAAATTCGGCGGATGAATTCCCATCACACGTGAGTGATGCGCCACAATGGTCTATAATTGGATCCAGCGTGCCTAGGCCGAGTCGTCGCCTCGAGGCTTGACACCTTCGCTTGCAACGATGACCTCTTCCAGTAGAAATTTACCTTTGAAGTTGCTTGCATTAGGTAATTGTTACAATTAATACCGATGGAGTCGCTAACTGATACTCAATCCGTACAGATGGCGGCGGTATTCGTGGGCTTTCAGAGCTGCTCATTCTCGAAGATATTATGCACAAGGTGACGGTTGAAGAGAACGCGAAGCGAGAGATGAATGGCGAAACACCTCTTACTCATCCACCAAAGCCGTGCGAATACTTCGATCTGATCGGTGGTACCAATACTGGAGGGTGAGTGCACTGCAACACCTTAGACACCATACCCCATATCTAGAATTTATATTACAGAATAATCGCTCTAATGCTTGGGCGTCTACACATGGACGTCGAAACGGCCATAATATACTTCGATAATTTGGCGAAAAATGTCTTCTCACGTAAGGGAAGGCTAGGAAACGGGAAATTCAGCGCGACAAAACTCCAAGAAGCCATCAAATCTATGGTCCTGGACGTAACTGGGGATTCGGAATCGCCTTTACTAGAACACAGTGAATCTTCAATCTGTCGGGCGTAAGTCAATTAGCGACTCCTGATTACACCCTGATCTTGAACGTAAATATTCTCTAGCTTCGTCTGTGCCAGGAACGCCCTCAACATGAACGCAAATATTCCAGTTCTTTTCAGGACCTACAAATCTCATGAAACTCATTCAAATTGCAAGATTTGGGAAGCCGCTCGAGCGACGTCCGCAGCGCCGACCTTTTTCGAGAGCATTGAGATTGGAAGGGCCCAGCCTTTTATCGACGGTGGGCTGGGCTGCAATAACCCCAGCCATCTGGTGCTACAGGAGGCCAACGCTCTCTTCGGCGCTCGTCCCATCGGGTGCTTGGTGAGCATCGGTGCTGGACAGCTGGAGACGATCAGCATCGGAGAGCCAGGGCTATTTCAACAGATCTTACCGACAGACTTCATCGAGGCGTTGAAGGCAATCACTACCGATTGTGAAGCTACACACGAAAATATGTTGCGCCTTTTCGCGAAATTGCCGACGACGTATTTTCGGCTGAATGTCGACCAAGGGATGCAGGCAATCAAACTTTCCGAGGGGGAGAAATTGAACGAGGTGGAGGCTCATACAACGCAATATCTGAGGAGGAAGGAGGTTGTCGATAAGGTGGTATCGTTGGCGAATGTTATCAGGGTCCCAAAACCACAACTAACGATTGAGCAGCTCGGTGCGAATCATTTTCTCCTCCAAATCCACGTATTGAAATAGTATTGATTTCCCAGTTTGTCCGAGTCCTCCACCTGCAATTACTCAACCACAAAGAGAGCGCAAGCCATGCCCGCCTCCGGTCAATTCATTTACAGGACGAAAGGATATCCTCGATAAGATGCGCGCATATTTCGACTCGGATAACGAGTCTCGACGCATCTTCGTGTTATATGGGCTTGGGGGTGCTGGGAAGAGCCAACTTGCTTTCAAGTTCATTGATGAATCCCGGAAAGCCAAACGGTATTGTAATTAATTACACGGAAGTTCTGATATGCTAATGAATCATATTTCCAGGTTCTCTGACATATTCTACGTTGACGCTACGAACGAGCAAACTATTCAGACAGATCTTAAGGCTATTGTCCCAGGCGATGCGAAGCAATCAGTGGATGCAAGCCTGCGTTGGCTTTCAAACCAGCCAGACGGAAATTGGCTGCTCTACTTCGACAACGCCGACGATGTCAACTTGAAGCTGAAGAGGTTTTTTCCTCCATCCGCGTCTGGCAATATCCTAATCACAACACGCAACCGAGAGCTTCGCCACCACGCTGTTAAGGATGCGGATGCGAACGTTAAAGGGATGGATCCCAACGATGCAATAATCTTGCTTTTGCATCAGGCTCTGGCGGAAGGGAGTGTAGAAAATACAGCGCTAGCAGAGGCGATTGTACAGGTGAGTTCTGTGGTTTTATTACCGGTAGAGGCTTCCATACCAGCACATGGCGATACAGGAACTCCACTATTTTGCGCTGGCTGTCGCCCAAGCTGGTGCTTTCATTCACTGCCACTCGTCCTTAAGCGAGTATCGAGAACTTTACCAGCGCGAACGCGACAACTTTCTGCAGAATGAAGAGATTCAGGGACAGGATCCATACGAATCAGCAGTATATTCAACGTGGAAACTTAGCTACGACAAACTTGATCCATCCGCAAAAAAGTTCCTCCAGATTTGTTCGGTGCTGCATCACGAAGGAATTTCGGAGAAAATGTTTGAAAAAGCGGCATTGTCTGTAGAGCAGCTAGAAGATTCGGAACTAGAGGATGAAGTGACGAAGATGTTGAACCAGCTGGGAAAACATGATTCGGGCTGGAGTTCCTGGACATTCAAGAAGGTCATAAAGGGCCTCATGTCACATTCGCTCATTGAATATGATGACCAAAATCGCACCTACAGCATTCACCCGCTGGTACACCACTGGAGTGGCACTACTATGGACAGCAACCGACATGACATGCAGAGACTCATCCTTACTATTATCGGGCTATCGGTATCTAACACATTCACGGAGGAGGATTACAAATATCGGCGTACACTACTGAAACATGCTATCGATTCTATGGCTTCACTCGAGCCGGAGGATATCGATCTATTGATTGCGGCTCGCATAGGTCTTATCTATTTTGAACAAGGTTGGTGGAAGGAGGCGGAGGCACTTGACGTGGCAGTGATGGAGAAGAGGAAGCAGGTGCTGGGAGATGACCATCTAGACACACTCAAGAGCATGGCAAATCTTGCATCCACATATAGGAACCAGGGCCGATTGAAGGATGCGGAGGCGCTCGCGGTGGTGGTGTTGGAGAAGAGGAAGCGGGTGTTGGGAGATGACCATCCAGACACACTGAAGAGCATGGCGAATCTCGCATGCACATATGGCAAGCAGGGCCGGTTGCAGGATGCGGAGGCGCTCGAGGTGGTGGTGTTGGAGAAGAGGAGGTGGGTGCTGGGAGATGATCATCCAGACACACTCAGGAGCATGGCGAATCTTGCATGCACATATAGGCACCAGGGCCGATTGAAGGATGTGGAGGCGCTCGAGGTGGTGGTGTTGGAGAAGAGGAAGCGGGTGCAGGGAGATGATCATCCAGACACACTCAAGAGCATGGCGAATCTTGCAGTCACATACTTCAACCAGGGCCGCTTAGACGATGCGGAGGCGCTGGAGGTAACGGTGCTGGAAAGGAGGAGGCGGGTGCAGGGAGACGATCATCCAGACACGCTCTTGAGCATGGCAAATCTTGCAATCACGTACTTCAACCAGGGCCGCTTAGACGATGCAGAGGCGCTGGGGGTAACGCTGCTGAAAAGGAGGAGGCGGGTGCAGGGAGACAATCATCCGGACACCCTCACGGCCATGGAAAATCTTGCAGGCACGTATAGGCGATTGGACCGCTTAAACGATGCAGAGGCACTTGAGGTGGTGCTCATGGAGAAGAGGAAGTAATCATTCTTCTATAGACCAAATTCACCGCATATTACGAGCAAAAGAAGACTACGACTTACATTGTGGTGCTCTACAAGTGAGATGATTATATACTGGCTTGAACCAAGGGCAGGTCATAACGGTTCGCACTGGGCTTAGCTCAAGGAACCAATGCCGATCCAATGTTCAGTCCTCAGCTGCCAACCAGTGTGGGCCGGAACGTGGAGAGGGGTGCGTTAACGTCAACGTTGCGATACCATGCCTGCAGTGGAAGCCAGCTTGCTAGTTCCTATCCCTTGGGTCAGGGCTTGACCGAAATGTGGTTCGGGGAAAATGCTGACGGAGTGGAGACATTTCTAATTCGAGGAAAGGGCGACAGTGTCACAAGCTGTAGCAGAAGTAAGACTGGCGATGATGCTCTTTTGAAAATAGAGTAAGAGTGTGGATGTCGTGGGTGAGGACAACGAGAACGATGTCACAGCAAACAAAACAGTCCTGTGACGTGTCCGTTATCTCCGGACCTGACTCCCGCTCAAAATGTCTGACTTTGACTCCCATCTCGACACACCTTCGCTCCTCTCCGCCTCACCTTCGTACAGCCGATGTTACCCGGCATCCCTCTCGGTGCTTGTATTGCTGGCAACGAGATGAATGCTTCACGCCAGCAACTGAGAGACTGGACATGACACGGACGGCTGGAAGAGTGAATGAGGTTGGGCAGCAACTCTTTCGAAGGAACCCACCCAAGTGGTCGACGGACCATATGCTGGATGTAGCCTTCACCTGCGATGGTTCCATCGTTTGTTGATTCGGGCTGTTGGCGTGGCAATGGCTCTCAGCGGTTTTCTCGACGACGGTCGTCTGTTGGAGCATCTGAAAGGGAGGGAAGGATTAGCGAGGGGGCGAAGAATGCTATGTATATCTGGTCATCCGGTACGATTCTATCTCCAAACGTTCATCACGGTTCCACGTTCTCAGAATTCCCCCCCCCCATGTAGATCGTATGTACCCGCTGCCTTGTCTGGCTTTCAGGAAGCCATGTTCATCCACTTCTGGATGCCAGTAACAACTCGGGCATATATAGCTGGCCTTGATGGACGCGAGAGCTCGCAATGATCACGGATGGTACTAGCCCAATTCATCTTTCTTACGCATTCATTTACTGATTCACATTTGCAGCATGATTCAAGTCAAGATCGCCTGCTTAACCGGATTCTACACCTGAACTTTGGTGGAACTCATAAATTCAGCACTACCTTAGGCTACGGAAACAACGAACCGACCTAGGAAATCTCGACCCATTTTTCGCGTGGGGCACCAGTCTGAGAACGAGCAAATCATCGCGACGAACTCTGTTGACGCCGAAGGTGGATAGATTGTAGACGAAGACACCCGTGTTCGCTTGCCTTTGAGCGATCTACAATCATATCGAGAAAGATGCCAATATAGGCTGCCCCACTGTTGAACCTACATTCGCCTGTCATCAGAGTGTCGACTCATTCTCAATGACCAACACCTCGATTACTCATCCCTCTGGCTCCACGATTACTACATATTGGCCAGTCGAACATCGTCAAACGTCTTCAAACGTCGTCGGTGCTACCAGAGGCTGCGAAACATCGCGTTGGAACATCACCTACCTTTTCCCGCTCGCACGAGCTTACCGTCTGCTTTGTCATCGGGCGCATCGACGAAGGAAATATTCCTCAACTCATGTTAGAATCTCAAACCTCGTTATCAGCTATGAGCTCCGCTTCTCCCCGCCCGTAACACATCCGAGCGAACCAAACTGCCAGTGAGGTGCTCGTGCTGATGAGGCAGCACAAGCCCTGCCCGTGGCACGACCCCCCTCAACAAAGAGATCATCAATTCAACAATGGCGAATCCGCCGACGAAGACCAATGGTAAGCTATACCCTTGTCGGATTCGTGTACTATGATACTGAGAGGCTTAATCTAGTGGCAACCTTTCTTAAATCGCTTGTAAATGAGGTGGGTTTCTAAGCCTTCGAATGTCAGCAGGTATGTACCCTTTTTTCGACTTTTGAGCCTGTTCTCACTTACAGGCACCTCTGGAAGCTTTAAGTTCGACTACCGTCTGCTCAGTAACCAGAAATCTGTCGCGACTCCAGCGAGAGTAACGTACTTCGGCATTTCTTTCGATGCTCGTGCTGTTGAATACAAGGCGAATATCCTGAATGGTCGCCCTGGAGGTCGGAGACAAGATGAGGAATTCCAAGCTCCTGCGGTGACTAGATAGAGTGGCAACTCAGGCTCCATCATCCACGTCAAGCATCGGCAATGCTCGAGCCACAGAACGATAACCATCGTAGACGACTTATCAACACAAGGCGGACAAGACAAAAAGGTAATCCTCTTCGTCGGTGTGTGTCTCGGCATAAATTTCGACCGCGTCAAGGGTGACCCCAGCGACGTTTTCCAACTCTTGGATGACCAAATCCCGAGTGGTTTCGTCAATCAATACTTCGATTCCTCCCCCGCTCTACCGTTAGAGAGGTCCACTTGCTCGCTGGCCAGTCGAATGTGGTCGAACATCACTGGTACTGGAAGCGAGTTAACATCAAGTCCAAATATCGTCTCCTCCGAGGACAAATATCTATCCTCGCTCATCCAAGCTCCCAGCCCGCGTCGTCACCTAGATCGTCAACACTTACTCAAATATTCCTAATCAACGCGCGAACGTCAAACGTTGTTTGCGTCCTCCACGCCTTAGTCATCAACGCGAACCAAACCCCCAGCCCAGTAAAGGCCAAAGTTCTTGCCGCCAATACTTCGTGAGCCGAACCTTTGTCACATTCTTGTACCATGATGCTGACATTCGTGGTTCAAGGCAACGAAATGGCGCAGCTTTAGTAGCTACTGCCCGAGCTGCTAATAATTCAGGAAGCACCAATCAAGACCTCTGAAAGATCTTTGATGTCTCATCTGCCTTTTAACTGGCTCGTGATGTCGCTCTCGTCGTCCTACGCGATTGTCTTTGAGTCGCGGCAAGCTCGTTCATCCCTTTGGTGCACTCTGGTGTGGGACTTTTGCTCATGTCTGTTTCTATCAGCGCCTGCTATTGGTGGGTCTATCGTTTTCTCCACGACATGTCAAGCTAAACTGTCTTGCAGGACTAGTGTATCGGAAACGAAGTGGACGGTATACATTGTCTCCAATCTGTTCATGGATTTCAGTGTTCACTGGACTTCATTTACCAATCCGAAACAACCGCACCAGGATGTTGTCTAGATGTTCATTTCGAATCAGGTGTGGGTCATCGGAGGCGACGCAGAGCCTTTTATTCAAGGATCGAGGTTTGTTAAGACGGGACTTCTAGGGATTTATTTCCCTGGTGCTTAACCATCAATTATATCATTCCCGATCCATGTCACCTTGTGCTGGCGAGCTTTGATACTCCAGCTTCGGCTTTTTGTGGGTATATCATTGTCGTACTTAGTGAGCTGATACGCAATCAGATTACAATCTGTACTATTAGAGATATCGCCACTCTTATAATATTGTAAGACGACGGAAGCAGCCTGACGAACGAGGCTTCGAGTCGATCGCAAAATGTTCCAGTTTGAGGAGCCAACGACAACGTTTCTGTCTACTGGTACGATGGGCATCCCGCAATCTCGATCGTGGTGGTTTACATATCTGAGTCGATCAATTCCTGAACAAAAATCACATCGAAGGTTGAACATTACCTTATCTGTCGTCGGTGAACACCAACCGGATTGAAATCCAACCAAAACACCACAAAAAGCGAGATGTTCGCTGTTTGTTAGCACGGTGCGTGGAAATGCCATGCCCAAAAGGAAGGATGTAAGGCAGGCAATAATGAGGCGCCAGCACTGCGGGTAATAAGATGCCAAAATGACATTGCTTCCGTCTAGGCTTGTACGTATAGCCAATTTGGAGGGAACCCTTGTTCTTGATGGAAAAGCAGCAGAGGTGTTATGTAGCACGTTCGCCTAGATTTCTCCAGTGTCTGACGCCAGAGATGAGTGTCAGTCCCTCATACCTTGCACACTTGCAACGTAGTTTAAGTCCTTGCACCCGAGGTATCAGTCAATCTGAGAATCAAGAGCACCTGGTTAGCATACACCTGCACCGGACGCCGAACATAAATGCAGGCGCCAACTTACATATTCACCGAGTAGGAATATTGCGTATGTTCACAGCCCTTTGTTTTCCTATAGCCAGAGATAGAGGCAGACATTTTCTCAACCCATCTGTGGAATGTGGACGGTGAAAAGGGATGGAATGTGCAAGAAAAGTAATACATACTCAACGAAGGACCTCGGACCGGCTACCCCAGACCCTATTTGGCACATTGCAGATAAATTGCACGTACAACCCAACTCCGATCATTCGATTGGCAGCGCCGTACATCATTCCGTGGACAAAACCCGAGTTTTCAAGAGCTTCGTCTCTATAAGGTTGAGGGATATGAGCTCTGTAGAAGTTGAAAGTCAAAGGATCCCACTCACTGGGTCGATTTATCCTAAAAGTACATCCATAGCCATTTTTCCGCTAAGAGTATGGTCAGCGATGAGAACTCGAGAAATGTAGGAGAAATGCGACACACCTGTGGGTATAAACGCTGCATTGTTTGTTACTGGCGCCATGTCCAGATGACCAATAATCGTTCCCTTCTTGCCCTGGTGGAAGTTACTTGGCGGGAAACATATTTCCTGGTACGTGAATCCATAGCGGTATGCGAAGCCTAAATCGTGGATGGATTCATATGTGGCCCTTTGGGGTTCTTGCCGTCCTTGGAGTCCGGAGGCTGATACAGTGGTCAGTTCCTACTATTTACGAGAGGTTTAATGGCGATCAACACACCTCTGAAGGCACTGGTCGACCTTAACCCGCAACGAGCCAGTCGGCAAGCATAGATCGATGTTTTGGCCGTCGCGTGTCGAAATGCTGGGCAGATGGGGGAGAATGGAACCCAGAGGAGGCAGGCGGCTTGACACACAAGCGGATGGAGATGAGCTGGCTGAGTTGGTGTACCAGGTTTGACTATTGGGTACCTGGTTAATCCAGAGGAACGGCAAGTCGGAGGAGGCACGCGTCGTGATATGCAGGCAAAAGGTGGATAAGGGAGCCAAGCTTGGACGTGGTTGAGAATCCAAGTAGGCGTAGAGGTTTTTAATCATAGAATGTGTGTGTTTGAGATTCAAGGGATTGATTTTAGAGTGGATCAGTGCAGAGCTGTTTGGGTTGCGATTGGAAGGAGGGACATTGTTTTGAGAGAGTCTAACTGATCGAAGGTCATCGATCGGTCATCGATCATCTTCAACTTGAAACTCTCAAAAGAGTGAACAAGAACATACCTGACATCGAGCCACGAGGGTCTCAGCCAACCCAAAGTTCCACAGAATCAGGCGTCCCTCGACGAGTGGGCAACGTCCATATTTCTTGATAGTCAGAACGATTCAGTAGAGACGATGTCTGAAGCCGCGGAAGAGCGGCTGTTAATGCGAGGCGGCAAGGGACCGTGATGTAGATAGGCTGACAGAGAGTCGACAATTAGGCAGGATTGAAGACTCGCAGCATTCATGCATGTTGAAATAAGCGGCGAGGCGTGTCCTTTACTGAGGTCGGCGATTGATCTTGGATTCCGCTGGCAGAAGCTTCGAGGCGTTGGACGATATATAGCCACAGACGGAGAAGTGATGTCGCTACAAAAGAATTGCCAGTTGGTGTACTGGACGGACGTTGGAAGATGTCGCGCCCACGGTCCGGAAATTGGCCGTGCCGAATTCCCTCACGTCAAGAACGGCGGCTCAAGCTCAAGAACGACCCCTCACGCGCACGACCTGGTATGATTGATAGATCAAAAAATCTACTATATATATACCACCCATGTAACCTGAATGTGCCCTCTAACCCTCCATGTCTTGAATAGCTGAGCCGCAAGTTCAACAAGGCCAATGACTTCATTATTCATGTTAAAAGCCATAGAATATTTGGATCAAAATGAATATATGTTCCGAGTACATCAGAGCTCGTTTAAACTCTATATATAGGTCTTCCGATTCAGCCTTTATTCATTTAACAACGCGCAGAAGCTGTGGTGGTTCATCCTCGTCGGCATGAAATGTGGCTGTGCTCGGCACAGTGATTGGCGCTCGCTGTCGGTGGTTTTTACCGCATTGAAATGTCGTGAACACAGCCAGGAAATGTTTAAAATCCTCAATAAGTTATAATCTCACTATCTGAACATTTGGCTTAGATCTCATGCCAGGTCTTAGGTATACTTACTTTTGCGTGCCGGACAGTCATGGACACCATTTAACCCTCTACAACATACCTTTACTCAGAGATATCTCTTAGAATCGTTCGGGTGACAAGATTTTCGCATATAAGTATAGGGTTAGTTCTTCCTCTCCCCAAATTAAGCGCACCTGTACGAGATTAAGTACAAAATGGTTGGCAAGCCTGGCGATCAGAATTCCGACAATATTCAAATAACAACACTTCAGCGAACTCACAAGAAGTTCAGCTTCATCCGTCACTGATATGACTATGTGATTATGTACAACAGCTTAATGCCGTCTACCTGGTATACAATTGAACATCAAAGTAGTACAAACCCATCCATTGGTATCCCGACCTTCGAACCTTCCAAATTGTGTACTCTTCCGTAAGGCTGAAAATAAGTATACTGTGAGGCAGTGTGAGCGCTGGTCGACAAGTTCTCAGGGAGTCGGAATACAAAACTGGGCTATATGCCCTAAATTTTGATTGCCCAGATCATAGGCTCCTTGTCAGTAAGATTGCTAGAGTCATAATATTGATAAAGATGATGGGAAGGCGCTGTACATCAGACAACGGCAATGTGCCGACACAATAGTTCTGGAAGGATATTCAGAGAGCCCGAGATGGATGTGGATAATCGGAAAGTCCAACGACAGCCCAATGTGTCTATAGAAGATAATCAGATGACTCGAATGGTTCGACTGTCTTCCAAGATATCAATCGTCGAGCCGAGAGTAGTGCGCGAGATGTAAACAGTCGTTTTCTACTGGGGGGTATTCAGCATTTCACGGGTAACAGAACACCAATGAAATTCACTTCGTCCTTCGAGATCGACATTCGACAGTGTTTCCTTGGGCAAGGATACACGTGAGAAAGCCGGATAAATTAGGACGTCGAAACGAGTTCCAACTTCCAGAACGCCACAAACGTAGCTCATGAGATGACCGAAGACCAATCAAGAACAGTGTGATCCAGCATGCATCAAAAGACGCAGTTCCATCCAGACCCCACTAGCTGCGAATGTGAGAGGAGTAGTCACACTCGACGAAGACTTCAGACCAGCGACCATCCAAGCCGTATTTGATACCTTGGAGACAGTTCGCAGTCCAACCCACCTCCATTCACCCGATTGGCGATGCCGCATGTCATTCTGTGGACGAAACACGACTTTTCAAGAGCTTCGTCTATACTGGGCTGAAGGTGGAGAGGAGGTTTTTAAAAAATCGGGAGTCTCGAAAGATCTCACTTACTGAGTCGATTTGGCCTAAATGTACGTTCATAGCCACTTTCTCTTAAGAGTATGGTCAACAACAGGAACGTCCAGAAATACAGGAGAAACGGGACACACTTGGTGAGTATAAAACACTGCATCGTTTGTTACGACACCATACCCTAATGATCGAACACGGCCATTCCTTTCCCGCCCCTTGGAAGTTGGCTCTGGAAATTGAACGCCTGGGACGTGAATCCGTAGCGATATCTGAATCGTGAACAAATTTGGTTGTATAAATACATTTATACGTGGTGTTTGGGTCTCTTGCCGTCCATGGGGTCTAGATGCCGATATGATCGTCAGTTACTCCGATTTTTGAAAGGTTCGAGAGCGAGAAACACTTACAGATGAAATAATCGTTGTCCCTCCCCAGTACGTACTAACGCTAATGAGACTGTCGCTCATACTTTGCGCAGGACGGGTTGGGTCCATACATCAAGGATGTAGGCGTTGAGTGTTGAGATCATGGGCAAATGCAGAAGATTGGCCAATGGGAGGAGGCCGGCGTCATGAGAGGGGGTGGGGATAGGCATACCAGGTTCAGCGGTCGGCGAGGCTGCTTGGCCAATCCAACGGAACGGCAAGTCGGAGGAGGCACACGTCGCGATATGGGAGCGGATGGATAAGATGAGGGGTAAATGAACAACCTTGGACGTAGTTGAGGGTGCAAGCGTCGTGTTTTGTGATTATCGCGGCAGTGTGTCTGCGCCAGATGAGGAATGGGGTTTGGAATGACTGTTGTAGAGGCTTTGAATTGCAGATAGAAAATAATTTCAGCCTGAAGATTGCATAAAGAGTAGACAATGACATACCTGACATTGGCCCCGAGGGATTTGGCCAACCCAAAGTCCTATGGAATCCACCGTCTCGCTAAGTGTAAGCAATTTCAACGTCCATCTTTCTGGGTAGTTGATAGATTGTCCGATAGAGAGAAGGTCCGGAGCCGTGGAAGGACAACCGTCGACGAGAGGAAGTATGGCCCGGGGTCGTGATATAGATGGGCCGAGAGTGAGACGATGATCGGGAAAGAACAGTAACATCAAGGATGGTTGAGTGACCATGTACTGGAGGCGGTGATGAATCCAGGATTCCAGTAGTAGGAGCGACGAGGTGTTGGATGACAGCCAAGACGAAGCAGGGATGTTACTGGAAATTGCTTTTGAGACCCTGCCCCGGACTTTATTTTTAAAAAGGAAGGAACTAAGAATAGATCCCGCCAACAACCACTCGAGCATCAACACGCCCGCACCAGGCGGTTTCTCACTGCTCGCTCAATGAGGAGCTTATCAACGGATAGCCAGAAATTCTCAAAAGCAACCAGCAAAAGCGATTACCAGCCATTTGCCAGCGTATGTGTGATCGATGAATATTTGGCATGGCACATCTGTGGACACAGCCCGCGCTTGACAGGTCCGCCACAGCCACGGTCTATGCCCTAGGGCTTTGTTGTTACGCCTCAAGGCCTCAGGATATCGATACCTTCGCTTCCAACGATGACATCCTCCAGTGGAGAATCACCTTTGAAGCTGCTTGCACTAGGTAAGTTTCAATCAACACATTCTCGTCGATGGAATTGCTGACTGATAAATCTATACAGATGGGGGTGGTATTCGCGGACTTTCAGGGCTGCTCATTCTCAAAGACCTCATGCACAAGGTGATGGTCCAGGAGAACGCGAAACGGAAGAAGGACGGTCAACCGCTCCTTGTTTTTCTTCCAAAGCCGTGCGATCTCTTTGACTTAATCGGTGGTACCGGTACAGGAGGGTACGTTTCGCGTTTCAAATATGCTACGCTAAGCTAAAGCTAAATCATACACCACAGGATAGTGGCTTTGATGCTTGGGCGGCTCCGAATGGACGTAGACACGGCAATAAATCACTACGATACCTTGGTAAAACACGTCTTTTCTCATCCGAAGCGGTGGCAAGGAGATGGAAAATTCAAAGCGACAAACCTTGAAGAAGCAATGAAGGCAACGATAAGAGATGCAACTGGAGATTCGGAATCTCTTTTATTGGAGCACGACGTGGCCACATGTTGCCGAACGTGAGTTTAACAGCCGTTTAATCATCCGGGTTTTGAATTCGATCATTCTTTAGTTTCGTTTGCGCCATGAATGCGTATAATATGGACGCCAATATTCCGGTGCTTTTCAGGAGCTACGAGTCCCTTGAACCACATTCGAATTGCAAGATTTGGGAGGCAGCCCGAGCGACATCTGCAGCACCAGCCTTCTTCAAGCACATCGAAATCGGGCGGGCGCAGCCTTACATCGATGGCGGAATCGGTCGCAATAACCCCAGCCGAGTCGTACTGGATGAAGCAAAGAGATTATTTGGCGCTCGGCATATCGGATGCCTGGTGAGCATTGGTACTGGACGTGCTGAGACGATCAGCATCAAGAGGTCTGGAGGATTCGGGCAGATCGTGGCAACAGACATCTTCGATACGTTGAAGGCAATAACCAGTGATTGTGAAGCCACGCACGAAGCCATGTTGGGTCTCTTCTCCAATCTGCCGGCAACTTATTTTCGACTGAATGTCGACCAAGGGATGCAGGGGATAGATTTCGCTAAATGGGAGAGATTGAGTAATGTGGAGGCCCATACGACGCAATATCTGAGAAGAGCAGAGGTCGTTGACAAAGTGGTGTCATTGGCGAATGTTATAGAGATGACGAAGCCACAGCTAACGATAGAACAACTTGGTACGGAAGGACCTCATCTGTCAGTCTGAACGACCGGCTCATCATTACCCCCAGTTTCTCCAAGGCTTCCTCTGGAACCTGTCCCAGATATCCGAGAACGCAAGCTCTGTCCGCCGCCAGTGGCTTCATTTATAGGTCGAAAGGATATCCTCGATAAAATGCGCAACTATTTCGACTCGGACGGTGCAGGTCAGCGCATCTTCGTGTTATACGGCCTCGGCGGCGCAGGAAAGAGTCAGGTTGCATTTAAATTTATTGAGGAATCCAAAGGCAAATGGTATGACAATTGGTCGTATAAAGTAATGACCGCGATATACTGATGACTTTATTCCTCAGCTTTTCCGAGATCTTCTACGTTGACGCCACGAGTGAACAGACTCTTCGAACGGATCTCGGGGCTATTTATCCAGGAAATACCAAGCGAGACGTGGATATAAATTTGAAATGGCTTGCAAGCCGGACACAGCGAGACTGGCTGCTTTACTTCGACAACGCCGACGATGTCAACTTGAAGCTGAAGAAGTTTTTCCCCTCATGTGGGTATGGAAATATTTTGGTCACAACACGCAATCGAGAGCTTCGCCATTACACTGCTAAAGATGCGGATGCAAACGTTGAAGGGATGGATCCCGGCGATGCAATAAACTTACTTTTACGTCAGGCTCGGGCGGAAAGCAATGAAGAGAATACAGCACTAGCAAAAACAATTGTACAGGTGAGCTATGCGATTTTTGTGGCTGGTAGAGACTTCCTTACCAACACATGATGCAGGATCTCCACTGTTTCGCGCTGGCGGTTGCCCAAGCTGGCGCTTTTATTCATTGCCACTCGTCGTTGAAAGACTATCAAGATCTTTATTGGCGTGAACGCGACCATCTGCTGCAGAACGAAGAGACTCAGGGACAGGATCCATACGAATCAGCAGTATATTCAACGTGGAAACTTAGCTACGACAAACTCGATCCATCCGCAAAAAAGTTCCTCCAGATCTGTTCGGTGCTGCATCACGAAGGAATTTCGGAGAAGATGTTTGAAAAAGCGGCATTGTCTGAAGAGCAGCCAGAAGATTCGGAACTAGAGGATGAAGTGACGAAGATGTTGAACCAGTTGGGGAAACATGATTCGGGCTGGAGTTCCTGGACGTTCAAGAAGGTCATAAAGGGCCTCATGTCACATTCGCTCATTGAATATGATGACCAAAATCGCACCTACAGCATTCATCCGCTGGTACACCACTGGAGTGGCACTACTATGGACAGCAACCGACATGACATGCAGAAACTCATCCTTACTATTATCGGGCTATCGGTATCTTACACATTCATGGAGGAGGATTACAAATATCGGCGTACACTACTGAAACATGCTATGGATTCTATGGCTTCACTCAAGCCAGAGGATATCGAT
>Ga0247741_1001044_pt1 | contig 15250 bp, 13 predicted proteins | sample UWRJL213509R2_FD_180945 | JGI IMG/M metagenome (GOLD analysis project Ga0247741, IMG submission 180945) | Plant litter microbial communities from Arlington Agricultural Research Station in Wisconsin, United States - UWRJ-L213-509R-2 | ecosystem: Environmental > Terrestrial > Plant litter >... | reverse complement strand
GGGCGACGGCGCTGGACCATCGCGCCGCCGGCGACGATCGGCAGGCGCACGGTGAACTTGGTGCCGCGGCCGGGGGTGGACTCGACCTCGATGTCACCGCCGAGCCGGCGCACGATGCCGTGCACCGCCGAGAGGCCGAGGCCGTGGCGCTCGGGGCTCGTCGAGAAGAACGGCTCGAAGATCCGCGCGAGGGTGCTCGCCGCGATGCCAACGCCGTCATCGGTGATCTCGAGCTGCCAGCACGCTTGGTTGTTGTGGAGGCCCGCGCGCGTGGAGATCGAGATCGATTTGCTACCGGCGTCCGACGCATTCGCGACGAGGTTCGAGACCACCTGGCGAAGCAAGGCGGGATCCGCGTCGACGACCGCGTTGCCGCCGCCGGGCCGGAGCACGAGCTGCACCTCGGGACGGATCGAGCGCGTCAGCGACTCCGCGCTCTCCGCGAGGAGCTCGTCGGGATCGATGCGCTGCATGACGAACCGCCCGCGCCCCGCGTACGCGAGCATCTGGCGGGTCAGGTGCGCCATGCGCTGCGCGGCGGCTTCGATGCGCCGCAGCGAATCGCGCGTGAGCTCGGAGAGCGCCGGGTCCTCGCGCGCCGCGCTCGATTCCGCGAGCACGCCGACGAGCAGGTTGTTGAAGTCGTGCGCCACGCCGCCGGCGATGATGCCGAGGCTCTCGAGGCGCTGCATCGCCGAGGACTTCTGCTCCTCGTCGGCGCGGTTGCGGGCAGCGGCCTCGGACTGCTTGCGCGCGGTGACGTCCATCGCGAACAGCTGGAACACGGGGCGACCATCGGCCTCGATGGCCGACATCACGCACTCTGCGCACCGGATCTGGCCCCCGGTCTCGAAGCTCAGCTCGTAGACCCGCTCGCCGGGGCGGGATGAATCGAACATGGGCTGCAGGTCGCTCTCGCTGGCAAACAGCTCGGCGAGCAGCCGCCCGACGAGCTCCGACTCGGCCCGCCCGAACATCCGCTTCGCCGCCCCGTTCACCGCGACCACGCGTCCATCCAGCTCGAGCAGCAGCGCTGCTACGGGGATTCGCTCGAAGACGACGTGGGAGGTGATGGACATCTATGCGACTTGCAGTTAACGGGATCCGACCACGGCCGACGGTCCAACAGTCAGCCTCGGGGTAGCACTCTCGGCATGCCCAGGGGTATCACGCAAACACTCTATAAAGTTTGCGTACTTGCGGATGATTCGCAACGCGTGGTACGGCTCTTCCGCCGTGCCCTCGCTCGATCGCGCCGCCATCGATCCTGATGCGGATCGCGTGGTTCGCAAGCTGACCCGTGCTGGTTACAAGGCCTACCTCGTCGGTGGGTGCGTCCGCGACCTCCTCGTCGGACGTACGCCCAAAGACTGGGACGTGGCGACCAGCGCCACACCGAACGAGATCAAGGCCACGTTCCGCAACTCGCGGATCATCGGCCGTCGGTTCCGGCTCGCCCACGTGTTCTTCGGCTCGAAGATCATCGAGACCTCGACCTTCCGCGCCAACCCGCGCGAGGAGGAAGAGCACGATCTCCTGATCCGCCGCGACAACGTGTTCGGCAGCGAGACCGAGGACGCCCGCCGCCGCGACTTCACGATCAACGGCCTGTTCTACGACGTCGAGAAGGAAGAGGTCATCGACCACGTCGATGGGCTCGCCGACCTCGATGCGAAGCTGATGCGCACGATCGGCGACCCCGACGTGCGGTTCCAGGAAGACCCGGTCCGCATGCTGCGCGCGGTGAAGTTCGCCGCACGGCTCGACTTCGGGTTCGAGCCCACCACGTGGAAGGCGCTCCTGCGCTGGCGCGGCGAGATCAGCAAGTGCGCCCCGCCCCGCTTGCTCGAGGAGATCCACCGCCTCATGCGCGGCGGCGCCGCCCGGCGCTCGTTCGAGCTCCTCGTCGAGACCGGCTCGCTCGCCGTGCTGTCGCCGTACCTCGCCGGCCTGCTCGAGGGACCCGGCTCGCCGACCGTCGCGCCGGCGATCACCACGATGACCGTGCCGCGCCCCACGGTGGCGCGCGTCGAGTACGTCGACGAGGATCCCGCGGAGCACGATCCCGATGATCCGGACGAGCTCGAGCGGATGGCCAAGGCCGGCGCCGATCCGGTCGATGCCGACGACGACGAGATCGACGAGCTCGATCCCGAGGAGCAGGCCTGGCACGAGGTGTGGGCCGACGAGCCCGTCGTGCGGCCCGCCGCCGCCGCGCCGGTGCGCCTGTCGTTCCTCGGCGGCGGTCCGGACCTGGTCAAGCGCCGCCAGCTCGCCTGGGCCACGCTCGACGGCATCGACCGCGCCGTCAAGGAGGCGCGGGACCCCTCGAACGCGGTCGCGTTCGGCGCCCTGCTCGCCCCGTTCATCTTCGGCGGCGAGGACGTCAAGCCGAGCGACCTCCACGCGGCGATCCAGGAGGTCGTGCAGCCGGCGATCGTGCAGCTCCACGTCACCCGCAAGGACTCCGAGCGCCTCCGCTACATCTTGCTCGCGCAGAAGCGCCTGCAGAACGCGAAGAAGAAGGGCGTGCAGGCGGAGCTGGCCGGAGGCCGCGAGCTCATCGACGACGCGGTCCTCCTGTTCGAGCTCCTCGAGCGCGCCGCCGGCAACGAGGTCGTCACGCCCGCCGTCACCGCCACCAGCGAGGGCAAGGGTGACGACGACGAGGGCGGCGACGACGATCCGAACAACCCGCGCAAGCGCCGCCGCCGCCGTCGCGGTGGCCGCCGCCGCTAGTGGCGCGAGAGATCGATCAGAAGCTCGTCGAGGAGCTGGTCGACGCCGGCTCGCGCGAGCACTACGCCGACGCGGCGCTCTACGACCACGAATACCGGCGCCGCCGCGCCGACGTCACCTTCTACCGCGAGCTCGCCCAGAAGCGGTTCGGCGGCCCCGGGAGGATCCTCGAGCTCGGCGCCGGCTCGGGCCGGGTCACGATTCCGCTCGTGCGCGACGGTCACGAGGTGGTCGCGGTCGATCAGTCGCCGGCGATGATCGCGGGGCTGCGGGCACGGATCGCGAACCTGCCGGCGGCGGTCTCTCCGCGGGTCACCGTGGTCCCCGGCGACCTCTGCACCTTCGAGGCGCCCGGCAAGTTCCAGCTGGTGATCGCCGCGTTCAACGTCCTCGAGCACCTCTATACCCGCGGCGAGCTGGACGCCTGCTTCCGCCGGGTCACCGCGCACCTCGCACCCGGCGGCGCGTTCGCCTTCGACGTGCAGCTCCCCGACCTCGCCTGGCTCGGCCGCGATCCACAGAAGCGATGGGCGAAGACGCGGTTCCGGGATCCGGCGACGGGCCGTCCCACCTATTACTCGACGAACCACGACTACGATGCGGTGAATCAGATCGCGCTCATTCGCATCTACTACGACCCGGTGGACGGCCGCGGCCCCTCGAAGATCGTCAAGCTCACCCAGCGGAAGTACTTCCCGGCCGAGCTCGAGGCCCTCGTGGCCCATGCCGGCCTCCGGATCGCGGCCCGCTACGGCGATTTTTTTTGGGCCCCCCTCGATGGGGGTGCCGAGAGCCAGGTTTTGATCGTGGAGCGCGCTCTCCCTCGTCGGAAATCGCCCCGCCGCGGGTGATCTTCGACGAGGAATTCTCGTTTCCCGACGAGGATTTAGATCATTCGAGATCCTCGTCGAGAAACGACTTATCCACAGGCATTTTCCGTCGAGGAAGAATGCCCCATCCGGGCAGAACGCATTCCTCGACGGAGATCTGCTCGATCTCCGACGACGATTTTTTCGCAAAACCACTCACAGCTGCCAGATCGACTGCTGTACGGTTTCGCGAATACGCCGGCCTCGCCGGCGAACCAAACCCTAGGGAGGGTTCAGATCATGGGTGAGAAGATCGCGAAGACTGGTATCAAGCGTGACAACGACCTGATGTACTACATCAAGACCGGCGACGTGTGGGCGACCCCCCGCAAGAAGCCCGGCCAGCCGAAGGGCAAGGCGCAGAAGGTTGCCGCTGCCGGCATCGAGATGGACTACAGCAAGTACCTCTACTACCTCGACGGTGACGGCGACGTCGCCCGCAAGGAGCGTCAGGTTGGTGGCAGCAAGCGCAAGAAGAGCGCGAAGGCTGCTCCGGCGAAGAAGCCGGCCGCGAAGAAGGCCGCTCCGGCCAAGAAGGCCGCCGCGAAGAAGCCGGCCAAGAAGGCTGCTCCGGCCAAGAAGGCGGGCGGCAAGAAGGGCAAGAAGAAGTGAGCCCTGACGCTAGGCGTGCCTAGCGTCACTGCGGCGACCGACCTAATTAGCTTTGTCTTGGTTCGAAGGGCTCGTCATCCGACGGGCCCTTCGGCGTTCCGGAGCACTCCTTACGCGACGGGTGCGTTTCGGTGCCGGATCCGAGCAGTAGGTCGGGGATTGCGGTAGCATTTCCGCGAGGTGGTGATGCTTTCGCAGTCACGCGCGCTCCGCGGCGCGCTAGTGCTCATGATGAGCCTCGGTTATGTCGCCTATACCGGCCATACCCATTCGGCGTTCGCCAAGGGCGACGACGACGAAGAGGATGATGGCGGTGGGGACGACGGTGGGGATGATGGTGGTGGCAAGGGCGACGAAGGCGACGGGGACGAGGAGCCCGAGGAGGAGGAGGGCCAACCGCCCGTCACCGCCGGTGGCCTCTTCACCCTGAAGAGCTACCCCATCCGCGAGCTTTCCCGCCCGCTGACCCTGACCCAGGGCCTCTTCCAGGCCCGGTTCGGCGTCGGCTTCGACGTCAGCTCCGAGAGCGCGTTCGAGAGCGTCGGCATCAATGCCGAGGGTCGCTACGGCTTCCGGGACAACGTCACCGGTCTCTTCGGCCTCACCGACGCATTCAACTTCAAGCAGTTCGGCGTCTACGCTGGCGTCGAAGCCGCGATCGCGTACGACCTGCTCGACTTCCGCGCCGCGTTCCGCTTCGGTCGCGCGGCTTCGGCCGAGATCTGCACGCCCACCGTCAACTGCCCGATGGACGCGATGGGCATGGAGCTCACGGGCAAGCCGACCGGCACGTACCTGAAGGGCGACCTCGGCGCGCACATCGACATCGGATTTCCGTTCCGCTACGTCGCGAAGCCGGAGATCGCGATCGTCGCGCTCGACACCCTCATCACCATCGACTTCGACGGCAAGCCGGATCTCAATCCGTCGCTCGGCATCTCGACGAACCCGGTCGCGGCCCTCTCGGTCGTGATCTTCGCGCAGCTGCAGATCGCGGACTTCAAGACCGACGACGGCTTCTTTACCGTGCCGGCGACCGCCCGCGTGCAGTTCTCTCCCAACCAGAAGTTCGATATCGGCGCCGAGTTCACGTTCCTGAACGTGAAGCCGCCCGATGGCCAAAAATTCTACGACAGCCGCTTCCTGAACTTCTTCGTTCAGTTCAGAGCTGGGAAGTAGCGCGAGTGAAAGTCTGCCCGAAGTGCTTCACCCGCTTCCCCGACGGGGAGCGCTTCTGCTTGCACGACTCGGCCGTGCTGGTCGAGGAAGAGGACATCGCTCGGCTCGGCACGTCGATCGGTAACTACCGGCTCGACAAGATCCTCGGCCGCGGCGGCATGGGCACCGTCTACGCAGGCGAGCACGTCTACATCAAGAAGCCGGTCGCGGTGAAAGTGCTGCACCCGCAGTTCGCCCGCTACCAGGAGGCGATCCATCGCTTCCTCCGCGAGGCGCGCGCGGCCACGTCGATCAATCACGCGAACATCGTCGACGTCACCGACTTCGGCATCATGCCCGAGGGGCCGGTGTACTTCGTCATGGAGTACCTCGAGGGCAAGAGTCTCGAGGATCTGATCGAGAAGGATGGCGCCGTCGAGCTGCACCGTGCGCTCAACGTGGCGAACCAGATCGCACTCGCGCTCGAGGCCGCGCACACGGTGGGCGTCATCCACCGCGACCTCAAGCCCGACAACATCATGCTGCTGAAGAAGCCCGGCCGGCGCGACCTCGTCCGCATGGCTCCCGATCAGACGTGGATCACCGAGCGCGAGGAATCGTACGACTTCGTGAAGGTGCTCGACTTCGGCATCGCGAAGGTCCTGATCCAGGACGAGCTGATGGCCGAGACGGTGCAAGGCGCCGTGTTCGGCACGCCGGAGTACATGTCGCCCGAGGCGGCGCGTGGTGAGGACGTCGACCACCGTGCCGACGTCTATTCGCTCGGCGTGATCCTGTTCGACATGCTGTGCGGCCGCCCGCCGTTCGAGGCGCCGCAATCGAGCGAGGTCCTCTCGATGCACATCCACACCAATCCGCCGTCGCCGCGCGAGTTCGCGCCGCACCGCGAGATCACGGAGATGGCCGAGGGCGTGATCCTGCGCGCGATGCAGAAGGATCCCCGCAAGCGCTACCAGAACATGGGCGAGATGCGGAAGGACCTGGCCCAGGCCTACGGCTCGATCAGCTACCGTCGCCAGGGAGCGCCTCCGGCGGGGATTGCTCCGAGGGGCGAAGAGGCGCGGTCGCCGAAGAAGCGGCTGACCGAGGAGCTCGACGAGTGGATCACGAGCGATTCCTCGGGGCTGTCGGTCGAGCAGGCCCGCATGCTCGCGCTGGTGGAGACGGCCGAGAAGGCGTTCACCCCGACCTCGATGTCACCGCAAGAAGCGGAGAAGCTCGCGAATGCATTGGACCGCGCCCTGGACGACGAGGAGTGACCGTTTCGGCGCACTGACTGATTGTCGGAGGCTCCACTGTCCGTGGTAGGTTGAGTTTTAGATGTCCGCGAACGCAGGTAACCAGTCCGGCCAGCTCGTCCTTCGCCGCGATGTGAAGTTCAACGGCGTGAAGGTGTTCTCCGCCACGATGGTCGCGGATCGCGATCAGCTCGGCGAGAAGGTTTCGGAGTGGATGCATCGCAACGCGCAGCTCAAGGTCACCGATATCGTCGTGACCCAGTCGTCTGACGAAGCATTCCACTGCATCGCGATCACCGTCTTCTACTGGGAAGACACCTCCCGCCGCTGATGAGCCAGAGAACGTTGAACTTCTCGTCTGGGCCCGCAACGCTGCCCGAGGAAGTTCTACGGAACGCGCAGACCGCGCTGCTCGACCTCGACGGTTCGGGCATCGGCATTCTCGAGCACAGCCACCGCGGCAAGGAGTTCGGTCGCGTCCTCGAGCGCACCGAAGCGCTGATCCGCGAGGTCGGTGCGATCGGCGATGACTACGCGGTGCTGTTCGTCACCGCCGGTGCCACGCACCACTTCGCGATGGTGCCGCAGAACTTTCTGGGCGTTGGCCAGACCGCTGACTACTGCGACACCGGCGTGTGGTCGGGCAAGGCGATCGAGGAAGCGCGTCGCGTCGGCGCGGTCCACGTCGCGGGGACGAGCGCGCCGGCCTACGCCGCCACACCGCGCGCGCTGACCTTCTCGCCGGCGCCGCGCTACGTGCACTACACGAGCAACGAGACCATCTACGGCACGCAGTGGTCCGCACCGCCGAACGCACCGGCGCCGCTCGTGTGCGACGCCTCGAGCGACATCTTCAGCCGTCCGCTCGCGCTGGCGAACCACGGCCTCGTCTACGCGGGCGCGCAGAAGAACCTCGGGCCCTCCGGCATCAGCCTCGTCATCGCGAAGAAGGACTTCATCGCCACCGGCGCCACGGATCTCCCGCCGCTCGCGCAGTACCGCACGTACGCCGCCGAGGCGTCGATGCACAACACGCCCAACACGTTCGGCATCTACATCATCGGCGAGGTCGTCGCGTGGATCCGCGCGCAGGGCGGTCTCGCGGCGATGGCGGAGCGCAACGAGCGCAAGGCGAAGGTGGTGTACGACTTCCTCGATCAGAGCAAGGCGTGGCGCGGTCACGCCGAGCCGGCGAGCCGCTCGCGCATGAACATCACGTTCCGCGGCACCACGAAGGAGCTCGAGGCCACGATGCTCGAGCGCGCCGAGGCCCGCGGGCTCTCGGGACTCAAAGGCCATCGGTCCGTCGGCGGGCTGCGCGCGAGCATCTACAACGCGTTCCCCGAGGAAGGCGTGCACCGGTTGGTGGAGCTCCTCGACGAGGTCGAGCACGGCCGCGCATGAGCGACGCCGGGCCGGAGAAGAAGAACGCCCCCGACGACGACGCCTGGATCGAGAAGGTCGTCAACCTCGCCGGCAATCTCGGGTTCAACAAGATGCGGCTGCGGTGGAAGCTGATCCGCTGGCAGGACAAGCGCCGCAAGGCCAAGAACCTCGCCGAGCAAGAGCGGCTTCACGTCGACTACGCGCACAAGACCTGCGGCGAGTGCGGCGCGATCCAGGACCGCGAGCAGAAGGTCTGCACCGCCTGCGGCAAGAAGCTCTCGAGTCGCACGTGGCAGATCCTCGGCCGGATGGGGCTGACCGCGCCGCAGGCGATCTCGGTCTCCACGCTACTCGCCGTGTCGATCCTCCTCGCCTACGCGCGCGTGTGGACGGCGCAGGGCGGCGGCTTCGGGGCGCCGAGCGGCTACCTGCTCGTCGACTTCGGCGGCACGTGGAGGCCGCTGATGGCCGAGGAGCCATGGCGACTGCTCACGTCGGTGTTCCTGCACGCGGGCCTCTGGCACCTCGCGTTCAACCTGCTCGCGATCGCCTCGATCGGTCCGCGGATCGAGGAGCTCTACGGCCGCGCGACCATGGCGGGCATCTTCATACTCAGCGGCGTGATCGCGTCGTACGGCTCGATCTCGATCCGCGCGACCGGCGGCGTCGGCATCGGCGCTTCCGGTGCCCTGATGGGCCTCATCGGTCTGGCCGCCGGCTACGGCCATCGCGCCGGGCGCGGCCGCGGTCACGGCCTGCGCGACGACATGCTGAAGTGGAGCGCGTACACGTTCATCTTCGGCTTCGCCGTGGGCGCCGACAACTGGGCCCATCTCTTCGGCGCCCTCGTTGGCGCCGCGTTTGGCCTCGCCGTGAAGCCCGCCTGGTGGGCGCGCAAGGCCTGGGTCCCCGCGCGCGTGCTCCTCGGCCTGATCGGCGTGGCGGGCACCGTCGGTGCCCTCGTCCTCATCATGACGCGTCACCCCACCACGCCCGAGGAGCGCGCGGTCGCCTCGAAGGCGGAGAGCGCGGAGCTCCTCGTCTCCCACTACACCGCCGTGTGCACGCCGCTCTACGCCGGCGACGTGCCCAAGGCGATCGCGGCCGCGAAGGAGTTTGCGGCGGACTTCGAGATCGACGACTACACGCTCGACGCGGCCGGCGTGGAGATGATGTGCGACGGCATCGAGCAGATGCGCACGTGGTGCACCAAGCTCGACACGCTCCAGGGTGAAATCCGCACGCAGTACGCCGAGGTGTGCCCGATGTACGAGCCGCTGTTCAAGGCGCTGCCGCCGCGCCCGCCGAACCCGTAGCCGCGGGAGCGTCGCATCACGCCACGGCGGTGCGGACACGCTGGGCGAGCCAGGTGAAGCGCTCGCGGGCGTCGGCGTTGCGCACGGCGAGCTGCACGGCGCGCCGGCTGCCGACGATGACGACCAGGCGCTTGCCGCGCGTCACCGCCGTGTAGAGCAGGCTGCGCTGCAGCATCATGAAGTGCTGCGTGCCGAGCGGGATGACGACCGCCGGGTACTCCGAGCCCTGGCTCTTGTGGATGCTGACCGCGTACGCGTGGATGAGCTGGTCGAGCTCCTGGCGCTGGTAGCTCGCGCTCCGTCCATCGAAGTCCACGATCAGCTGCTTCTCCTCGATGGCGGAGATCACGCCGATGTCGCCGTTGAACACGTTCTTGTCGTAGTCGTTCTTCAGCTGCATCACCTTGTCGCCGCGACGGTACGTGCGATCACCGCGCACGAGCTCCGTGCCGCCGACGACGCCGGGGTTGAGCTTGTCTTGCAGCGCGCTGTTGAGCGCCGCGGTGCCGAGCTCGCCGCGGTGCATGGGCGCGAGGACCTGGACCTCGGTGACCGGGTCGAAGCCGAAGCGGCTCGGGATGCGCTCGGAGACGAGCTCGATGATCGTCGCGCGCGCGGCGTCGGGATCGTCGCGGCCGATGAAGAAGAAGTCGGTGCTCGCGCCGGCGGGGGTATCGAGATCCGGAAGCTCGCCCTGGTTGATGCGGTGAGCGCTGACGACGATCTTGCTCGCCGCCGCCTGGCGGAAGATCTCCGTCAGCCGGATCACCGTCGCCGCCTCGGACTTGATGACGTCCGAGAGCACCGAGCCCGCTCCGACCGAGGGCAACTGATCGACATCGCCGACGAGCACGAGCTGCGCGCCCGGCCTCAGCGCGGCCATCACCGCCTTGAACAGCTGGGCGTCGACCATCGAGGTCTCGTCGATCACGAGCAGATCGACATCGAGCGGGTTCTCCGGCTTCCGCGCGAAGCCGTTCTCGTGCGGCTGGTACTCGAGCAGGCGGTGGATCGTCATCGCCTCGTGCAGGGTGGCCTCGCCGAGCCGCTTCGCCGCGCGCCCGGTGGGCGCCGCGAGCGCGACCTTGCGATTCGTGATCTTCGCGAGGTGCACGATCGCCTTCACGATCGTGGTCTTGCCCACGCCCGGACCACCGGTGATCACCACGCATTTGTCGAGGAGCGCGGCCTCCACCGCGCGGCGCTGCTGCCCCGCGAGCGCCAGGTTCGTGATCGCCTCGAACGCGTGAATCGCGGCGTGCACGTCGAGCGTGAACGAACGCGCCGGCGTGCGGATCAGCTCTGCGAGGCGCGCGGCGGCCTCGGTCTCCGCCTCGTACGCCCACGGCAGCTCGCTGCACGGTCCGCGATCACCGAGCGACTCGCGGATGACGTGACCGCGCTGTTCGAGCGCGCCGAGCCGCGGCGGGATCAGCTCCGCATCGATCCCGAGGAGCTCGGCGGTCTGCTGCACGAGTTGCTCGTCGGGCAGGTGCATGTGCCCGTCGTCGGACGCCGTCTCGAGCGCGTGGAGGATCCCCGCCTCGATCCGCTCCGGCGCATCGCGCGCCAGGCCGAGCTTCTGCGCGTACGCATCGGCGGTCCGAAATCCGATGCCGCGGATCTCGTGCGCGAGCCGGTACGGGTTCGCGCGCACGATGTTGATCGCGTCCTTGCCGTACTTCTTGAGAATCCGCGGCGCGAGCGAAGGCGCCACGCCGATCCCGAGGAGGAACACCATCACCTCCTGCATCGCGCGCTGATCCACGAACGCCGCCGAGAGCTCCTTCGCGCGCGCGGTGCCGATGCCCACCACTTCGGTCAGCCGCTGCGGCTCCTTGTAGATGACCTCGAGCGTGTTCATGCCGAACTTCTCGACGAGCCGCTTCGCCATCTGCGGCCCGATGCCCTTCACGCCCGCGGCACCGAGGAATTTCTCGATGCCCACCAGCGTCTCGGGGGTACGCGGCGTCGCGGTGGCCACCCGGAACTGGCGCCCGAACTTCCGGTCCTCGGTCCATTGCCCCACCAGGCGCAGCGGCATGCCCTCGTTGAGGTCCACGAGCTCGCCGACGATCGTCACGATCTCCTGCTTCGGCGTCATGAAGCGCGCCACGGTGAACCCCGTGTCGTCGTTCTTGAATACGAGCCGCTCGAGCGTTCCGTCGAGCGTGATGTCCTCGCCTGGCGCCACTGGGGGGCCACGATGCCATATTCGAACTAACGGCGGCGCCAGAACGACTGCGTGATCCGCTCCGCGAGCGGCTTCAGCTCCTCGAGGATCCGGGCGCGGTCGAGCGGGATCTCGTCGCCGAGCTCCTCGATGATGGTGCCGATCAGCACGAGCGCCTCCTCGTCGAGGGCGCCGAGCCGGTCGCGCAGGCGCTCGAGTACCTTCGCGCGCGACATCGGGGGCTCGCTCGGTCGCACCGCCGAGCTCGGCGAGGAATCCGTGGCGTCGACAAGGCGCGCGAGCACGGTATCCGGATCGGGGAGCTCGCGGAGCTCGCGCAGGAACGGGCTGGTGTCGACGATCGGGATCGCCGGTCCGCGCAGGCGCACGAGCTCCGCATCGCGCTCGGCCAGCAGGTCGTTCGCGCGGTCGAGCTCCTTCTGTAGAACGATCGCGCGCGTGTACAGCGTGTCGACGTCGTCGCGGTAGCTCATCGCGCCGAGGGAGGCTTCTCCGCCGTTCGCTTCGCGCTGCCGTCGACGTACTCGACCGCGTCGTGACACGCGAGGCTCTCGTAGCCCATGATCGAATCGCGATCGCTGAACACCTCGGGGCATTCTTGCGTGCAGCGCTGGCGGTCCGCTTCGGGATGGCCCGGCTTGCATTCGATGTAGTGCGCACACGCGCCGTCGCACGTGCCGGTCAGCTCCGGTCCGCGCAGACGCTTGACGATACAACCCGTGATCAGCACGGCGAAGAGCAGTCCGAGAACGGTGCCTTTCACGTCTTCTCCCCATGCCGGCCGGCGCCACCGGCGAACCGCGAGGCACCAGACATTGCTTCCATCAAGGCGGTGGAGCCCAGCTCGAGCTCCTTCGCGAGGGCCGCCGGTAGATCGAGGTCGTGCTGGAGATAGGCGCTGGTCCGGTCCGCGCGCATCGCCGCCTGGGGCAGCTCGGCGAGTTGCTGCGCGAGCTCCTGCGCGGCGACGAGCGCCTGGCCCGGTGGCACCACGCGGTTGACGAGCCCGAACGACAGGGCTTCGGTCGCGGAGACCGCGCGGCCGGTGAGGATCATGTCGAGCGCGCGCGAGAGGCCGATCAGGCGCGGCAGGCGGATCGTGCCGCCATCGATCAGCGGCACACCGAAGCGGCGGCAGAACACGCCGAGCACCGCGTCCTCGTCGGCGACGCGAAGATCGCACCACAGCGCGAGCTCGAGCCCGCCGGCGACCGCGTGCCCGGAGATCGCCGCGATCACGGGCTTGCCCAGCAGCATGCGCGACGGCCCCATCGGTCCATCGCCGTCGACCGCGACGCGATTCGGGTTGCCCGCCGCCATCGCCTTGAGATCTGCGCCGGCGCAGAACGTGCCGTGATCGCCGTGCAGGACCGCCACGCGCTGCTCGGGATCACCATCGAACGCGCGGAATGCGTCGGCGAGCTGCAGCGCGGCCTCCCGGTCGACCGCGTTCTTCTGCGCGCGCCGATCGATCACCACCGTGGTAACGGCCCCCCGCCGTTCGGTCCGAATCACGCCCTCGAGTCTAGCTGCGAACGGCGCGCCGGCCCACTGCAGACCTCGTCGGATCCAGCTTACATTCACTTCCATGGCTGGATCCAAGCGCATCGGAATCCTCTCGAGCGGCGGCGACGCGCCGGGCATGAACGCGGCGATCCGCGCGGCGGCCCTCGTCGGGCGCGCGGCGGGAGCGGACATCGTTGGCATCGAGCGTGGTTACAAAGGCCTGCTCGAGGATGCGTTCGTCCCGCTGATGCCAAACGATGTCTCGGGAATCCTCCGAGACGGCGGCACGATCCTCGGGTCCGCGCGCTGCAAGGAGTTCCACATGCGCGAGGTCCGCGACAAGGCGCGCGGCATCCTGGCGAACCGCGGCGTCGACGGCCTGATCGTGATCGGCGGCAACGGCTCGCTGACCGGCGCGATGCACCTCTGCGATCCGAAGGAGCTCGGCGCGCAGGCGCTTGGCGTCATCGGCGTGCCCGCCTCGATCGATAACGACCTCGGCTTCACCGGGATGTCGATCGGCGTGGATACCGCGATGAACACGATCGTCGAGGCGGTCGACAAGATCGCCGATACCGCGACGGCGCACGACCGCACGTTCATCATCGAGGTGATGGGCCGCGACTGCGGATACCTCGCGATGACATCCGCGATCGCCGTCGGCGCCGACCTCGCGCTGTTCCCCGAATCGGGCAAGCCGGAGTCCGCGATCGTCGACCAGGTCGTGAAGACGATCCTCACCGTCCGCTCGCGCGCGCGGAAGTCTCGCCGCGTGATCATCATCAAGGCCGAGGGCTGCGCGATCTCCACCGACAAGCTCAAGGCCGAGGTCGATGCGCGCCTGCGCGATGGGTCGCCGAACGCCGACCCCTCCGGCATCGAGACCCGCGTCACCGTGCTCGGTCACGTGGTGCGCGGCGGGCGGCCCTCCGCCTTCGATCGCCTCCTCGGGAGCCGGCTCGGCAACGTGGCCGTCCGCGCGCTGATCGCCGGCGACACGTTGAAGATGACCGCGTGGATGCCGCCGACCGACGTCCCCGAGGATATCGGAGCGCCGTCGGCGGCCGATCCGAAGTGCTGGCTCGTCGATCTCGGCGCGGTGCTGGTCGAGACCGACAACCTCCTGAAGGGCCGCTCGCCGCTCACGCGCTGGAGAGCGGGGGCCTTCGAGGAGATCGAAGGCGCGCTGCTCATGTAAGATGCCCGCCGGGTGCCCAGGCCGAGCGATAGTGCGTTGTCTCAGCTCTTCGAGCGCTCGCCGATCGGGATGTACCGCTCGACGGAGCAAGGGAAGTTCCTGCACGTCAACCGCGCGCTGGTCGAGCTGCTCGGCTACGACTCCGCCGACGCACTTCTCGCCGCGAACCTGAACGAGGACATCTATGTCTCGTCGGCGCACCGCGCCGCGCTCGTCGCGAAGTACAAGAACCGCGATGTCGTCGACGGCGCGCTCGTGCAGTGGAAGACCCGCGACGGTCGCCGGCTCAGTGTCCGCATCTTCGGGCACGTGATCGTCGACGGCGATCAGGCCACGTTCGATGCGAGTGTCCTCGATGTCACCGCGCTCGAGGCGACCAACGCCGAGCTCGAGCGCACGGCCACCACGCTCGACATGGTCGTGCGCCAGGTCTCCGCGGTGTACTGGCTCGTCGACAAGGACCTCCGCATCCTGCGCACCGGGGGCCCGGTCATGGAGGTCCTCGGCTACCCGCCGGATCAGTACATCGGCACCACGCTCCACGATGTCCATCGCGTCGATCCGGGCAGCCTCGATCCGGTGCAGGCCCATCTCCGCGCCTTGCAAGGCGTGGCCACGACGTACTCGAACGAGTACCGCGGTCGCCAGCTCGCGAACACGATCTGCCCGTACCGCGTCGATGGCGTGATCGTCGGCGCCATCGGCACGGCCGTCGACGTGACCGCCCAGCGCACGCTCGAGCACCGCATGGTCGATGCGCAGCGCGCCGAGTCGCTCGGCGTGCTCGCGGGCGGCCTCGCGCACGACTTCAACAACCTGCTCGTCGCGATCCTCGGCAACGCGGACCTCGGTCTGCGCGACATTCCCGCGGGTGCTCCGGGCCGCGCCGCGCTCGAGAACGTGCGGAGCGCCGGGCTGCGTGCCGCCGAGCTGACGAACCAGCTCCTCGCGTACGCGGGCCGCGGCGGCGTGTCGTCGGCGCGCGTCACCCCGGCGCCGATCGTCGACGAGCT
>Ga0247741_1001043_pt1 | contig 15253 bp, 16 predicted proteins | sample UWRJL213509R2_FD_180945 | JGI IMG/M metagenome (GOLD analysis project Ga0247741, IMG submission 180945) | Plant litter microbial communities from Arlington Agricultural Research Station in Wisconsin, United States - UWRJ-L213-509R-2 | ecosystem: Environmental > Terrestrial > Plant litter >... | reverse complement strand
GAGTCGGCGAGAAGCCTCGGGGGCTGTATAGATAAAGTTACAGGTCAAGTCGGCGCAGATCGTCCGATCTCGATGCGCTCGGCATTGCTTGGGCTTACAATCGCGTGAGACGTAACAGGTCTCTTCTCGCTGCCGTGAACAGATGCGCCACAGTCCCCAAACCGCAACCGAAAGGCAAATTTCGCTAGAACGGCCGATACATCGAACGTTTCTCTTGAAATTTCTGAATCTCATAGCGAAAAAGTGGGCCAACGAGGGTCGTAATTCTACTCCAACAGCCTGATTACTTAGCTAAAGCCCCCAGCAGAATACAATCCCTCTAAGCAATCCTTCTCTCGGCCTTAATAACAGTTCTTTTTCTTCTGTATTTAAATATTCAGCTTCTACGTAGACATACATACACCCAGATTCGGTACTGATAATATAATCAAGAGAAGTGATAAATCAATACTCGTTCTCTTTCTTCGCTAACGGCCGTAGGCACGCGTTCTGAACTGTAATTATAATGACAGTATCAGTAGTCGCATTCAATAGCACAAAGTCCTCTTCAAAGCCACTCTTCCACCAGTCCAAAACAAGAAAAAAGGTTCCGCGCTCTTCAGTAATTGAATTCATCCAGAACTAGCATATGAAAACGCGAGCGCGTACTTCCCCATAGAAGCTGATGATGAACTCTACGCCTGACGTCTACTGACAACCACTGACAGCGGAGTCTGAGACAAAAGGAAGGGCTCGGGAACTTGGACCTGAATGCGGGGAAGGGGAAGAGAAGTGTGTCAAGCATCCTTCAGAACGGGCGCTTAACCCCGCACTCGTATTGACTTTGCAATTGCATAGTCATAGAATGTAGCATGTATGTGGTGTTAAATGAGATGCCAGAGATACTTTTCAGGTTGCCAGTTAACAGAGGGATTCCTTTCTCCAGTTCTACAGCTTTGGGATGACGACTCCAGATAGTCCATAAGTCTGGAAGTAGGGATGTTCCTTTCGTGAACTTCTTCGAAATGTGTAATACAGCTCATTGGACATCGTATAGTCATCCATTTCTCATCCGCCATAACCCCAGTCAAAACCGTTAGCGAATGAACATCGAGTTAATTCCTGGCAAGTCTCAGATAAATTTACCACTGCTTTCCACATAGCCGCCGTCTACCCCGTTTCACACCTATCTATTTCAAAGAAGTTACCGGAGAACAAAGAAACATACACCATAGCGGTATCACCATTCAAACTCTCTGTGTGTGTTTTTAAACAACCGACCCCACTTCTGCTTCTGCCTACAATCAAAGTTTGAAAAACCAATTGAGTTGTACACGGTCGAGTCTGGAGGCGGAGGCTTTCGGTTGAACTGAGAGAGTTTATCCTTACAAGAAGAACATCGATTCAGACTAGGATTTCTGTAGGTTTAGAATTCAGCTGCGGAGTCTAATACTATATACAGAACAAAACATCGAGAAGTCCTTCGAAGGGAGAATTATATAGAACATCTCGACTACTCGAGAACGGCAGTCAAACTCCGCTTAACCCCTGGTTACACATGAAAGCTTCAAGGTATGCTACTACATACTAGGAAGACGAGGTCAAGTTCGCAAATGGGTTGCTTGAGAGCGCACTTGCAGCCTACGTGCCATACTCACTTGGCCTTTGAACGACAATTTACGCGATTCGTGGACTCCCCAATTTCTGCACCACGGTGAAAGTAGCTGCTTTATATTCAACTATAAGCCCCCATTGTCATTGTGAAGTCCCCGATTTCTTATATGTACGGGTCCTACTCATACATCATGATGCATCTCAGCGCATATCTTAGGGGCTATAAGCGCCCATGAGTAAATGCGATCCACAAAGTGCATGTCCCTTTCTTTCTCCCCTCTTACCTCCTCTAGCCACTATCTTTCTATAATGCACATCTTTCCCGCTTTCTATACGCCTATATCGATTTGAAAAGCTATCGAATGAACACTTCAGAATTTGGGGTCCGCTCGGATCCGATAAACGCGACGCCACACGTTCCTTTCCCTGCAGGGACAACTGGGGTAAACTTGACCCTGTTGCCTAAAGGGTGAAGCGCACATCCCTCTAACGGTGTTGCCGAACCACCAGAGTCCCGCGGGATCTGGGAGGGTAGTCATTGTAAAACAAATCCAACCAAGTGACTTTACCTCAGCTCGGAGCCTTCAAAGCTTGTGTGCTCTATCTTTACATTTGCCGAATAGGGGTATGGGCGATATGGCGGGATACGGCAGCCATTGTCGTTACCTTTCTCGTAGAGTATCTAGAATTTTAAATTATAGATAGAGTCAAATTTGCAAAATCGTTGTAGCGCCACTCTAGATGGACTATCTATTCCACAAAGCGCTCGGTGCTTATCATGTTGCAGGGTATATATTCAAGTACAGAGTTGTTAGGTGCTCAAGGGTGAATTTGAATTGTTACCATTGGAATGCGTAGAGAGTTTGGACGCAGGGCTGCTATGTTTATCTAGAATCGACGACTACGACAGCTAAGGGTACAACATATGCGTGAAGAATTAAGCAACATGAACGCCTAAGCTCGAAGTGTACAAGTCAATGGTAAACCTGTCAAAGGTAAAACGCAATAACGTCCCCAGATCCTCCAATACAACTCCCTCGATCAGACAGTCAGTCAAGTAAAATGAACTGTGGATCAGAATTTGTCTGTGTGGTGTGATTCCACGTAGAGTATGTCAACATCTTGGAGTCTGTATCCGATGCATACGGTGATTAGTGTAGGCATGGCGAGTATGCGCACGAATGGTATCCCTGCACATGCTGAGACTGGTCGAGCATTTTGGATGTCAACTCTAGACATCGGACTCTAAATGCTACAGATGCGACACTCGATTCTGACTCATTTGGCTCTGGCCTATCCTGAACTGGTTCCGCATATCGCGCACTCATTCTGGCCCACTCGAAATCAATGTATGGAGCAGTGCCCCAATGGAACAGAAATGATCATCTAATCTCCCACCGGCACCGGCGTCTAACTCTGCCATCATCTCCACCTTGCGTATATATGTATTTTATTTACGGCACCAAGTATCCCCACGATCATATAACCAATCGGTATTTATCCCATTTGAACGGTGTACCCATCAGCGCCGCGGTGATTATCTCCCGCTTTACGTCCTATGCTCGTCTGAGTCATACGAGCAGGGATGTCATTGTTCGTATTGGAATACCTCTGATACGATATGAAGAAAATGCGCAACGCTTCTGACCTTCAGATGTGAGAGCTTCTCTTTCTGACGTCGACTTCAAGAGCAGCACCAAATAGTACTCACTAGATCCACTGTGAAGTCCGAGAATGAGAGCTCGAGTTTATGGGGCTATTTAAATATATCTTTCTCGAGGTCCATAGTCACTTTCGACCTGGTCATGGAAGTCACCTTGACATACACAGCTACACTGGAGTACAGCGTAGAGCAATAGGAGCAAAGAATTACGTGGCGACGTCGACATAGCTCCCTTGGGGTTTGGTGAGCATCACCCCGAAACGCGATCCGCTGATCTGGCGGATCAGAGTGTTCGGGGACCGAGTGTGTGTTGCGGAGCATAAATCTGCGGGCGCCTCTGAGTTTGAATTTGAGCTTGAAACGGCATAGCAACCCGTATGTGGCGCACGGAGAGATTGGATTTTCAAATTGAAGTAGGGCTTGGATGATATAATCTACTGGTAGCTTCTGGGTACTCTTCCCAGAATACGACATCATATTTATCCTAAAGTTGCGTTGACTACACTGACATGTAAGCCCCTTGGGATCATAGCAAGAGCACCCGGACATCGTCTTCGAAAGTGGGCGCGCAGTGTTACTAACAACTAGAGGGGCAAATTCGGTCGTTGAACGCTGTAGAACCCCGGAATTATGGTGGCGAGATGTTCGATAAGAGACGGTACATTTGGGAACAATGTTTATTTATCAACATGAGGCCGCCTGTGTGTCCATATCGGCCTTCAACGTCGACGTCAGTGTTACAGTCAAACACTTCATAACCCATACCCGCTGTTGGAAGGCCCAGGCGATGGGTTATGAGGACTTGTGACCTTCCAGAGGCATGGTAAAAATAGATTAAAGAGATCACAGAAATTTTGCAGACCATAGAGCACGGATGCGCGCTGGAATATACACTGGGCAGTTAGTCTATGGCGGATTGTAACCACAGCAAAATTTCGACTACTAATTTTAATACGAGCACTCTTGTCGTCATAAGGATCATGCAATTTGCTTGCAGAGAGGTATGGATCATGGGATATTGTGGACCTATGGGTTTTCCTTCGAAATACCCGCTACCAAGTTGGTGGACCGGAAAAGCTATGGAGTATAAGGGGTTATGTCTATCAGAGGTATGGGTTATGAAGGGTTCGACTGTATGTATAGCGATAGCAAGTCGGCCATTGAAGGTATGGGCCATTATGGAAGCACTAATCAAGAGTTATTCCGATTTAAAGGTGTCACAGAACGAAGGTACCTATTTTCTCTTACTCAAAAAGGTTGTCACCAACTTCTGGACCGCGCGGTACACTTCAGACCTTGACAACGATTGTGAATGAAAAACACGGAAACATTAGCTGTATCAAGAAAAGTTAGTTGTTTGATCTGGGTATGCCGTATTACTCACTCCTCCAGTTGTAGTCTCACGAAAGGTTGGGAAAGGATCCACATGCATACTTCACAAGAGTGGCCGACGACACCAACATGCCGAATACCGACAATTCCTCGCATTGTCAGACCTCAAGTAGATGTGACTACGTTCTAAAATATACTGGTACATCGACGGCGTGCCATAGACAATGACCAACGCACGTTTGCAATTCGATTGGTGCCAGAGTGCCAAACGCACTGATAGTCTATATCGAGAGCTCATGGTGGTATATGCTCAGGCTGACAACAATCTCGCAAAATGCGGGTCCGGGAGACCCAATAAGTCCATACGACTTGGCGCTTGCCACGGCTGTCGACATTCTCTAGGAAACGTTCGGCCATACCCGCCACATTTTCCTTCTTACCGTTTCTAAGTTTGGATTGATGCATCCCACCCGATCAAGGCCGGTATGATTGCGTTGTGGTTTTCCCCTGCGGATATACTCATGTCTATGACGAAGGTGAACTGTCAAAGTTGTTAGGAACAGCGATGGGATACATGCGTTCACCCGCCAAAATATTTATATAGCTATGCAACCGTACTGCGATTTCCGGTGACAGGAAATTGTCCGACTAAAAAATCTTGCGTCTGACGTCCAACACCAGCCCGTGGTGTTTCCGAATCACCGAAGCAAAGCCGGGCCAACAGCAGGCGAATATGTCAAGACGTCAAACATCAAGTTCAAGTTGTGTTATATGCGCACTGGCAGGTTCATTGGTTGACGAATACACCCTCACAGGAAATATGACGGGCCAAAGTTAGCCCGGTCCCTATTCCATCTATGAGAGACCAGGGCCCTCCTTGTTTTGAAGCTGCAAGCTGAGGTTCTCCTGCTGGTCACCAGTCTAGACCAAAGGCTCCACGGTAGTACTACGATTACAAGGTACCATATTTGGAGACCTGAGTACTTGAGTCCTGACAGACGCCCATCACAGATTCATTGTTGACAACGTCGATCCGCAAATAACTCGAAGAAACAGTAAGCTGGACCACCTCATATCGGCCCGAGAGGTAGAAGTGCCTCAAAATACCCAGGGGCCATATGCTCGCGGTGTTTGAAACGGCGGCTGGTAAAGGTGGTGGGAATGGGACTACGGTTGAGGGACCGCCAGCCGGTCCCAGGAGCCGCTGAGTTCATAGCATCGTAGTTCCAAGAATATGGTATTTCGGTCCACAACCGCACTGGTTCGACTTCGAAAAGCAAGCACATACACGGTCAATGTCTGTCAGACAATAAAAGTAGCAGACCAGAATCACAGTCTAAAGACAATTACAAAAGAAACTACTTCTCTCCTTGCCAAGGTGGCAACAGAAGGCTGCTGATGTCGTATTCGCAAATCATGAGCAGCAAAACAGGGATGCCAGTTAGCGTGCATCCCGAGAAAGACGTAGCCTGAAAGAACAGAAACAGAGTAATATAGCATCGGTCAAGCCAAAAGAAAAAGATGAGGAAGAAATATCGGATATACTGCTACGAACAACATCTTTCAGCTTATGATGGAATGACTGTTGAAATCGTGCTGTCGGTTGAATGCCAATGAGATGGTGGCCAGGAAATTCTAGATAGAAGCGTTCTATCTTGAGGAGTCGCTGAAAGGCTCCGCAGACGCATGATACAAAGATGTATTTGCTCGCGAACCTAAGGTGAAGTTGACTTGTGGAAGTGAGGAGTCGTCGAAAAAGAAGAGATGCATTTGGCGGAGTAGATGTGGATTTATTCCCGTGAGGCAATTCTTGGAAACCAAGATGCTGCCACCAGCCATGCATGAGGTTGACAGATCCAGGTCCAACGAAGTAGAAAGAACTTCAGGGTGCGCTGGACAAAACCACTAGTAGGTCCTAACAACTACGGTTTCAACTGACAGTTAGCACGAAACTAGAATATGAAGACCTAAATAGGTCCTCGTATGTGAATATTTGTCCCTCCTGAGATTAATAACGAAGATAAGATGGAGTGAAGCATTGAAAGGAAGCCTTTGCAGGTGCCTTATGGGAAAATGAACCCCGTTACATAGAAAGATCAAATCTAGTTGCCAAGCTCTGAGACACAGCAAAAGGAGAGGGCAAGGTTGCAATACCTTAAGAAGAGTTAATTGCAGGGAAAAGGACGCAACGACAGAAAACGGACACAAGGTTCAATTGCGGCTAGAATCAAGGGTGGACGGTAGACCTTTAACGAACACGAGATGGGTGGTAGGTGGGTTAACACTACCGATAGTATTGAGCAAATGAAATAAACTCCAAATCCAGTTAAACAGCTCTCGAAACAGCAGAAGTCAGAGACTCTGAGTCAACAATATGGTCAAAGCAGCTCGCCGTCGTCATAAGCGGCCCCAGTGATTGTGAAATGCTCTTCCAGATTTGGATCGGTAGACACGAGGACCAGCACAGTGGTTTTTCAGAATCATTAAGCGCCTGGCGGTTGCCGAGCCATACATCCAAAAAGGTGAATTAAGAGACCCCGAACAGCTGGCCAAGTTGAGTCATGAAAGATTGGATAGATAATACTGCGGAGTCGAATACACAAAAACATTCAAGCTCTTGGCTTAGACGTTCCTGGTCGCATGAGGAAATGGCGGCCCTAAGAGTAATCAATAGTGACGTCTTAGACAAGACGATTGAATTGACGTCCGGTAGAGTTTTGTCCAAGTCCACTCTTCTCAATGACAAGCTGCGGGGAAAGAGAGCTCAAGAGAAACATCGGCGGAAAATCTCGTAAGTGATTTGTACAGAGGACGAACATATTCGATGAGCTTCGAAAACACATGGGACCGATCTTCGGGAGATGGATGAGAACAGCAATCAGGAGTTGCATCTCTAAGATGGGGATTCCATAAATCAGAAACCTTGCCAGTGTGGGGTAAAAATTCCGATGGCATGAGTCAGCCGAGATGAGTAGGACCACCGGTATTCACATCGACGAACTTGTGTGAGATATGAAAGAGGTCTAGACTACATGTCGGGTTAAGACACCCGAACTCCTCTGGCGTCATCTAACGAAATGGGGGCATTAAAAAAGTTACTCATCGGAGAGAACGTTTGGTCGCTACCCACCACCTGGGATGTTGTTTCTCAAACATTTGGACCTTGACGGCAAAGTCAGATACGTGGCCTGAATGCGAGGTTGTCAGTGTCACCAGGCGTTATAATACACTCACTCTGCCCCAGAACCTCTAGATCTAGCGCCCTCCTGCTTCCATCTTTTACACCCAGTCATGACGCGGGAGCCTTGCTATGTCAAAGTCGGACGATTCATTGATCCAACTAAGATCCGATAGCGTGCAAGGTCCGAAACTCGAATGTTTGGAAGGACCCCTGGTAGTGTCTATTGCAGACGACAGGAATGGTCACCAAACATGGAGTCTGGTGAGAGCTGGACCGGAATGTTGATTACCGGTATGCCGACGCATCGCTTTCTGATGGGAACCCTCCCGCACTGTAGCTCTTGCACCAAGAAGAAAGATTTGAACATGGTGCACAACAGGAGAGAGGGGGAGAGGGAGAAGGAAGAAAAAAGTCCACTAATGTTGATAGTGATTTTATAACAAGACCCTCGCGTCCAATTATGATCTAGCAGCTGACCCTCAGGTGATCACTCATAGGTCAGCTGTCCGACGTTTTCCCACCTGAACGTGTCATGAGTACGGGCATGAAGTTGAAATAAGGATGCGTGGTCCCCGTTCCGTCCCAGAGAATAGTGTTTCAAGCCGTCTCGAGCCACCGTCATTGAAAATTTCGAGGGCGGAAGATATATCGATGCAAGCCTTCTCACAGGTGTGAGCCGAGCCTAGTGAGTCGTTTGGTCTTAGATTTCAGAATAACCTTCGTTGTAACTTGTCAAGCCAGATAGAACATCGCTCGCAAGTCCAAACGCATTTGGTCACTCGATCATACCGGCAAGCCGTATGGAAACCGACAACCTAATCATATTCGTCCCCAGAGTTCCATGCATGCCAATGGGTCTCTAGAGAAAGCAATTGTCGACGGGGTTATACGGATCGCAAAAATTCCTACACTGCATGTCGCATAACAACATCTCCGCAAGAGCTAAAGGAAGGGGGGGCAATTCGTTGCTGCTCAGTGCATCCGGGATTCCAAAGACTGGCGTGCTGACGACTGATCTGATGAGAAACGCTAATCAGCACACCATAGTTGTCAAGTTGCGAAGCCAGAACCAAGGACTCAACAACGGCATGCTGAACCAAAAAAAGAAGGTTGGAAGATTCCTTATCGGATGAACAGAATGGGGATGAGGGTAAGAGATCACAATATTGGCACCCAGTAAGCTGAACTCCAAACGAGTCATCAGAGTGTTCCGGGTCCTCGAGTGAAAACCGTCCCACCCGAGCCGAGCCATTCGATAGATATGAAAGTAAATTGCATCGACAGGTCTGCGAGCCATGAAATGGCAGCTGGAGGCAAATTGCCTGAGATCCTACAAAAATTACATCAGGTCGCCATCCAGCATCGTATGCCTCCGACACGCACCTAGCAGCGTAAGTACAGCGATATAAATGGCATGGTGATCTCGGTCAAGAAGACCTTCCAGTCCTCGGATGGAGCCAGAACGCTCTCCATGCTCAAAGGATAGGAGCTGCCATATAATAGTCGACTAGCTCCGTTCTTCTACGATCTTCTTGGAGAGTATCAAGGACCGAGCGGCTAACAATGCAAGAAGAGATCGAAGAGAACATGCCTCAAGGCACATATTGCGAGGTTTTCCCCGAAAAATCAGCCAGTCTTTGTTCAAAGAAGGATTTATAGGGATTGAATCGTAGTTCGTCGGATTTTAGCGCGCTGTACCGCACTAGCTTGACGAATTTCAAATGCTGTCGCGATCGTCGACAGATTCAGGGATGTGGGGTAATTATATTGGAGGAACCAGATCTTGCGCTACTAAAATCTTAACAGCAGTCTTTGTTTGGAGCACGAGGTCGAAAAGAAGGTTCACCATTGGTTGTCGGGGAAATTGGAGTAACTCCTAGCTCAAATATGATTCTGCCTTCTCCTTCTCCTGCGTATTGAGTAAACCCAGTCTATGGAGCAGCAGGACGAGGGAATTACTTACCTAGTAGTGAGCGCGAGAAAAAAAATAGTTGCTTGTGGATGAAATGCTGCGGCGAGGTGAAACAACAGGTCAGATTGGCTCTATATGATCAGCGAATGTTGTCAGGTTTCTTTTCTCAGACAGGGCCTTAGGGCGGGCTGGTACAAAAGCAAAGGCGGCTGCGAGCGGAATAATATTGATAACGGTTAAATAGGTTGCATTGGGATAGCCTCCATGAATAGCAAGTGGAACAACAAACTGACAGAGGCTTAGCTACCGTTCAAGAATAGCTTCAGGCCTTCAGAGGACACATACCGAGATCAGGAAACCTAGCGCGTTTTCTTCTCTTCTTCTCCAACTTGAGTTCCTAAGCGTATATTGGTGATTATCGCAGCGGGAGTACCCGTCATCAGAACGCTATCATCTCTGTTCCAGCCGGCGGAGTAAATTTGACCAACGAAATCTTCAAGGTTTTCACGGACTGTCAAGGAAGCAAGTCTTAATGCCTCCACAGCGGGCAGCCTCCTAGTGCCTTGAGCGTAGCGTTGGTGGCACAGTTCGACAGCATGGACCCAGCCCTTGAGGATGTCTTTGCTACTGTATCCTTCTTTAAGGCAAATATGAATGTACAGGTGGCCGGAAAGTAGGGTAGGTTCTTCGCTTTGAGAGCCCTGTGCTTGATGTAAACTCCTTTGATCGAACCAGATGAGATATCTCTCTTGTCTGAATAGATCGAGCAGCTCCAGAGGAATAGGGTGGCGAAGAATATCCGAGAATGAGGAGCCAATATTACACCGACCAAGTGAGATTCCAGTGTCGATATCGCGGATGGTGCCGGAGCGCTCAAAGATCCTTTCTCTGGCGGCAGTCATAGCTGGATCGGGTACTCGGGAATGTTGAGACTTCCGGTATACCATCCAAGCAATTCCCAGTCGTTGGCAATTAAAAGAACGAAAGGCAACTCCGCGAACTCCAAAGTAATTGATGACGAGATGCAAGGCCACCAGGATGACCAAAGCGCCGTAGGTCGCCAGAGCAGTGTTGCAATATGGTACGATCAAAGTTCCCAGCTATATGCGCGAATACAAGAGTTGTCAGGTTGTGAACTTGACCCTCGTACGAAGAAAACAGCTTACCAACATGCCGAATAAGGCCAACACAGTCTCTTTACTGGCGTCCTTTGCATTGAGATCACCAACGTCACCTTTTCCTGACAAAGGACTGGAGAAATGCAATGTTATAGCAGCTTTGGATCCTCCCGCACAAATACTACACAGAGATTTCAAGGCAGCGCTGAGACACAGCACACCAACTCGCAGCCCCGGAATTGAGAGTGAACCGAAGAAGGGAAGTAAAGTGTCCAGGACGACTGAAGCATCATTGAAAACATCCGCGAGTAGCCGGTACATCTTTGCCTCTGGATATAGAGAGGAGCCGAATGAATATGCGGATGCGATGGCTAAAGTATTGATTAGTTCTGGTCACATACAGTAATGCTCAAAGGCTCTAAACTCACTCGTGAGTCGACCTGACACATCTTGAAGCACGGTCAGAAGCAAAGCGCCACTGGGGGTTGCTGTCGGGTCTCCTACTCCAAATCCTGTTGCTCTTGGATTAGCTCAGGTCTATCTTTTTTTATACTGGAGAATTACCTTGCAAGATAGCTCTAGAGGATAGTAGACTTGCGACGGAATTACAAGAAGCTTGCAAGGCATTCAAGATTTGATAGCTGTCGCCAGTATTTAGTAGATTATTGAGGTATTGAGTAGTAGCACCACTGACCGCATATAATCTTTGAAACGTTGGTGGTGAAACGAGATTCATGTACCAGACAAACAGTGCTGCTTACCTGGAGAGACGCTGTCAGGATAGCCCACCGGAAGAAACATCTGTTTTAAGATGCTATTGAGGTAAATTTTGCCTTGGTATCCCGTCTTTTTGCCCTCATGTACCAGTCGGAGGCCCTAGAAAAGTCTATACATTGGAATGATTTGCCATAATGGCCCCGAGGCGACGCGCCTTGTCTCCGAGTTGGACTGATTGTATATGGCCAGCAGCGTTGCGTTCCTCGAGAATTATGTTGGCCATATGCTGACAGAAGTTGACTGGTGAATGAACGAGGATAAACAAAACAGCGTTGTTGCCACTGTTTGAGTCAGGCAGGCTGTTCGAGTTCGAACATGTCCGCCGTGTGATTTTAACCGGCCCGAATTTCCCGCCTGTGGTCGCCGACTCGCATGCAGAAGTTGTGAAGTGTCGCAAAATTTTCGTGTCAGAGGTCTGATATGCAAACGATTCTAAAGATCGGGAATTCAAGTGGAGAATTGGGGCCAACATACTGTACGCCAACGTCGAGTTCCGACTCGTGGGTCATGACCTTCTGATTTCTCATGCACCTATTGAGTTAATGGTTGGGACTGGCCTATATCTTCCTGCGTATATAAAAAATATCAATACAAGTGTATGTTACATGGAAATAAGATACCTGCATTTTGATAAGCAGCACCTCAGTCATCACCATGCTCAGCATTCAGATCATACGTATCACGGCAAGCGTTCGCATAATTAAGTGCCGTATCCCAATTAAAACTGCTCCACTTCTCTTCATTTAACGAAGCATCGTTAAAGTCTGCAAAAGCCATCGCCATCTGCTTTGCACACTTTTCAGCTGAGATACCACCAACACCGGTAGCCAGCCCCGTGATCAAGACAGACTTTATCTTCGCCTCTTCAGCTCTTTTGTTTGAGTCGTTGTCACTAATACCAGAAATGCTTCTGGAGTTGTGCTGACTCAGTACGTTCAACAGCGACCAAACGCAGTTGTAGACGACCTCGCGGTTCCAGTTTACGTTACCCGGTACTCGCATCGTTGGGCAGAGAGCCATAAAGCGACAACTGTGAGTGTTTGGATAGCAAGGGGTGTTTTCGAGAGGGATGAGGGTACATGTTCCCGGAGGAGCATAGCCCTTCCATTTTGTGTATAGCACTTTCTGTGTGACGCGTGTTAGGGCGTCAAAGTCGTCTGAAGGCGCGAGCGCTTCAGATAGGAAGTAATCGAAGCTGTTAGTCATCATCAGTAGGTTCATTTACATGTATTCAGCGTGCTGTTTACCCTCCATCCAGTCGACCGTACGAGTTCGCAGGCGACACTATACAATCGAAGCGCCTCAAATTATTGGGTAAGTCCTGTAAATTGGACTGAACGATAGAAAAGTTGTCAAGGGGAAGATTGTGATCGGTAAATGCTCGCTTCCAGGCATCGATTAGATCGGGATTGATTTCGAGAAAGATGAATTTGATATCATCCATTTTGTATGAGCGAGGAAAGGGAAAAATTCCTTTGTTTGGAAGGTGTTGTTTGGTTGCTTATTATAGTGTACAAACAAGAGCTATTAATAACCCATGGATTTCATCATCCCTCTCACCCAACTCTCACCGCATCTGGGCTCCAAAAAACTGGAAAACTGTAAGAAAAATATTTAAAAGTATGTGGGTGATAATCGATAATCTGTAGGGAAAGATCTATGTTTCATTCGAAGTTCTGTCCATTGTTCACCAAGTTCGAATCCCACTGTCCTCCTTGTTGGGACACATCGGAAGGAGTCTGCAGATCTCAAGTTCTAAAAGTAAGACTATAGATCGGTTGTAGTGCTTCTCTCACTGAAATTCCGTTATGGATGAGCCTTGAGCTTGAGCTTGGTGTCCTTGAAGTAGAGGAACAAACGTCATTATCGCCTTTGTTTGTACACTCATAGTAACCAAACAACTCATTCCAAATAAAGCAATTCGTCCCTTACCGCTACTATAATGATCGTGGCTTGCCCATAGCGTCATGGAATCCGATATACCTTTTTCTCAAGCGTGGTCGCACCTGGAAGCCCAGCCTAATTCGTCCTCAAAGTGAATATCTTCCAGCTATAGCGACAGAGTTTATCCAAAGGTCTAAGGCACTTCCATCGTGCGTTATCGCCTGCGAATTCATACAGTGGAGGGGTATTCACCCACCGCCAATTCTCATTGTCAAAACATAAACTAACTCTATATGTGCGCAACAACTTTGATTAACTCGTATGAAACTTTGGTACCTTCAGGCGATTTCCGCGCTTATTGCTTAGAAAGTGCAGCACAAGTCTACACGGTGACGAATCTAAAGCTACGTACCTTTGGAACATGCACCTTCAAAGCTTCATCTTAGGTCCTCAAGAACCCGGGTCTTCTCTTCTGAGATTCACAGTTGCTGGTTTGTGACTCTCGTTTCAACGATGCGCGTCCCCTGGAGACCAGGTGCGACTTGAAGGCGCGTGGGATTCAGCGGAAGAGCCGTGCAGAACGAAAACATTGCAGATGCGTCGTGGTCACGAAGCCCTGAGCTTTTTGGCGTTGCAGAACGTGTGCAGCGTGGTCTTATAGGGAACAAGGTCTATGGAGGAGCATGCGATTGAGGGAGAACAATGCTGTTGACATTGTCCCTTTTCGTCCAAAAAAGGAAATTGTCCTCCTTCCATCATGCCTTTGTTCGTTTGCCGGTCCTTTGTCCGTCCTCCAACAATCGACAGCGCGCACAATGGAGGCCTTGTACTTATATACACGCTCGGGAATGCCAGAGTCCATCGTCTTTCCTGTTCCTGTACACTGACTGCTTAACACGCATTTGGTAACGAAACCGACCTGGACTTTATTTCTTTTCAACGACCTGTCATGAACTCAAGTATCTCAAACTGTAAGTAACTACATTTCTTTCCTTTCAACGGTTTCTGAACATCTTTTATCTCCAGTCCTTTCTCGCGACGCAATACTCAAACGTCAGGCGCGCACTCCTCGTAGAACTCAATCTTCGAGTCTCTGTCCATCATCGCCTCTGAACATTATAATGGAGGAGGATGAATCCAGAGCTTCCTCTTCACGCTCTCCGTCGCCTCTGGCGGACGTCAAGGCTAAAAGAAGACGGGCGAACATCTCAGACATCAGAATTGCCCGCGACGTCCCAGTGCATGACGATAATGACTTCTCTCCACTCGACGACAACTTCCTATCTGCCCCGCGACCAGCACCGCGTCCATCTCCAAGCCCTGAAGGTTCTCCCGACTCGTTCAAGCTCACTTTCACCGAGTTGTCATCGAAATTCCCCAAACCACCCGTTCCATCATCCCCAACACGCTCAGTGTCCTCGCTATCTTCGAGCCCATGCTCTCAATCGGGCGGACTCCCGTTGACGCCTTCAACATCCGACGATGAATTTTCATCATCATCACGCACATTCAATCCTCGTCGCGCTGCTATTCAACCCCTTGTCATCCATAAGCACAACCCACGAGCCACATCTCCCTATGACGAAATTTCAGTCTCCCCATCTCTTTTGCAACCATTCAAGAACTCGTCAGAGAACATCAACGAGGCTCCTCTTTCCCCGCTTTCTTCTTCCTTCCTCGGCGACGACTCTGCTAGCGACTCTGAGCCCGAATCAGACTCAGAATGGTATACACGCGAGTTCTCCAAGATCATCTCTCTCCGCTCCCCATTGCCTCCTTCCTTCCCACAGCAT
>Ga0247741_1001042_pt1 | contig 15256 bp, 21 predicted proteins | sample UWRJL213509R2_FD_180945 | JGI IMG/M metagenome (GOLD analysis project Ga0247741, IMG submission 180945) | Plant litter microbial communities from Arlington Agricultural Research Station in Wisconsin, United States - UWRJ-L213-509R-2 | ecosystem: Environmental > Terrestrial > Plant litter >... | reverse complement strand
TACGTGATAATGATTTAGGTGATACCTTGAAAGCATACATAATATTATTTGGCAATCCTGTCAGTCCTGCACCGTATGAATTAAGCAAATTATTATCCATATCATAGGTCTTTATCTGCATTGTAAGTTCACTTATGCCATCGTGCATGAAGTATAACTGTTCGCTCGAAAAATCATCCACATAACTGTCATTAGGTTTATAGGTAAGAAATTTTGCCGGGGAACTGTTTGATATTACATAGCGGCTGTACACAAAACGGCTAAATGAATAACTGTCTATCTCAGCATTCCAAATGGTGAATGTATCAGGTAAAGTATAAGGACTTGAAAGGTCAGCAATACTGCCGCTAACAATCCCACGTTCCGTAATCTTGATTTTATATTTCAAAAGGGTCTTAGTCATTGGTACAAAAGCCTTTTCAATATCATTATCTACCTGCCATTTTACTGCATGGCTTATAATTTTGCTTAAATTGATGTCACTACCAATTCTGTAATTAGGTTTAGGAAAGATTTCAGTTGCAGTTATAAGACTGTTTGATGTTGCTTCAAATATCTCCACTATAAAATACAAGAATACATTTTCAGGAAAGCTACTTTCTATCTGTAAGATGATAGGATTATCTGATGGTGAATATTTACGTGGCTTCTGTATTACTTCAATCATTCATATCTTTTACTTTAATTATTGATTTGGGTGTTTGCCATAAACCTTTTGGACATTCGCTCTTGATACTTCTTGTCTTGGCAACTAATGGGCAATGGCATAATCGACAAACTTCAAGATTCAGCATTGAATCTTTTTCAGGACAGGTATTGCAAATAGCTAAACGGTCAGCGGCAATCTTTTCCACTTCATCATCGGTAAACAGCCAGTTCTTCCAACCGTTGATAATATCTTTTGGTTTCATTATAGATTTTTGATAACCTGGTGAACAAAGAAATCAGCTAAACCCTCGGAAACATCTTCAATCAGTTTTGGAATTTCTTTACTGTAGACATTTGTCGGAGCCATACCACGTTGAAATATCTTTTCGCTGATTGCATACGCCATAGATTCTTTATCTGACTCTTTAAATTGAGTTTCCTTGCCACTATAGGGCTTATTATTAACCGTGTTACTGTTCTTGCGCTTAATCCATTCCAATATCGGCTCAATAGGAGGGCGTTTAGTTTTATAGCTAAATGGAGTATCATATAATTTTACTCTTGAACCATTTACACCTGCATCTTGAAATATCAATTGTGGGTTTGCCGTAATTTCTATCCCTCCATCAATGTGCCTTGTACTTATGTCTGCAATTTCACCAGTAACAATCATGTCCTGGCTTTTAAGATTTGCTTGAACTCGTTTGATGAAATCACCTGCCAACTGTTCAAGAACTGATAGTCCACCTTCCACATCGTAATCGAATTTTTCTGAACCAAGACTATCTAATGAACTCAATCTTGAAGCTCTACTGGCTTGTTCTAAATTATTTGTTGGCATTCACTCGAATTTTAGCTTGCATAATCATGACTGTAGAAAATATTTCAACTGCACCACGCTCTAAGACATCATAAAAAGTAAGGTTTGTAAAGTCAGCAACATCTTTAGCTAGGAAGTGCCAGCCGTATCTTGCTTGTTCTTCTTTCTTTGCAGCATTGATTTCATCTTGGAAAACATTAATTGTGTCTTCTCCTTTATTATTAGTAGAATCATTTTCACCCTTAAAAAGAAAATAGTACGTTTCAGATATTTCCTTGTGTGTTTGCTCAGCAAAAAAAAACCTGTAGTAGCATCAACCATATTCATCTTCAACACATCTTCTGCAGTCATTTCGTTATTTGCAAATGCAGGAAGCAGGATATGAATGTTGTTGAAGAAATCACCACCCAACTGCTGAAAAGCAACATAATTTCCATAGGTAATCTCACTCACCGATTTCCATTTGATTGTACTGGTTTTATTAATCTGTGGCGGTACAATCATAAAGTCAATTTTGGTTCCTAGCTTGTTCATTTCACTAAGAGATAATAATTCAAGTTCATCGACCGGCATATTACTTAACGCTGCCAGCACTTTCACATGATTATCATAAACTAAAAAATCATCATCAGTTTCAGATACATTGGAAAAAAACGGGGAACACCGGATAAAATCCTGCACTGTGACTTCTTCCCATTTCGAAGGAAGCTTTGAATATATTTCTTCAAATCGCTTTTTATCCATTAAGATGTTCGTCTTTTATTGAAATAAAATGAAGTGTTTCACGCAGCGTTAATAATTCCCACTTTGAAAGCATCCGTAATCGTTTAACGGGAACGTTTGTAAGAACGGAAAGCATTTTGGTCAACGAATCGCTTTTTGCTAATTCAATAAATTGATGGGTTGTTATTGCATGCCATGATGTGGGAAGTTTTTCCTTCACCTGCTTACCTAATTCTGATAATGTTTCCATTTATATTTTAAATATTGTCGATAAAAAAATTAGACGGTATACAGTTTCCAGTTCTTTGATGCCCAAGCTTCATGCCTGTAATGGTTACAAATTGCAAGCGCAGCGATTATATCGTCATGAAAGCCCCGTTGAGCCTGGAATTTTATATAGCCTTGTGGAGTTCTAACCGCTTCAAATACTTTCATTTCATCAGCGGCAGCTTCATTATATTTTATTGTTCCTTTTTGAACATCATTTATTAACTGATTTATGATAGCTGGCTTGGATGAAGTAGTAAATACAAAACCACGGATATTTTGGACATTCTGTTGCAAACGTTCAAACAAGGTTGCCCCTACACCTGTAGCATCAACAACTTTTAAAATGTCTTTTGGGAGATTTTCAATTCTTTGGTACGTTATTTCCCATGGTTGACGATAACGCTCATAATGGGTCATGTTGCCATACATATCTAAACCAATACACACAGTCCAGTCTAAGTGAGATGCGACATCGACCGCAAATATTACCGTTGGTTCAATTGATAATCGTCCAATGATATTTTTATTGATGTTTTCAATACCGAAGGGGTTATTACCATCTGCCATTGGTTCGGCTAATATTTCTTCTCTAAATTGTGCTTCCGTCAATTCATCACGCATGGCATCTACCTCACCTTTAGGTAAGTATGGATTATTATAAGAAGTAAAATGCCATGATTGAAAACCACCTTCACCTTCGACCCCTTTTTTATACATAGCATAGAACGCATTCATGCCTTTTGGGGTGCTGATAAACATAGCACTTCCCCTATAATCCGTTAATGTCGGTCTTATGGCCGTAGCCCATGCAGTTTGTAAGTCTGGTATTTTTGCTGCTTCATCAATTATAACCTTATGGAATTTTCGACCTCTAAAAGAATCCAAATTTTCGCCTGAAAAGAATTTCAAAGTACCACCAGTTACTAACTCGATATAGAAATCTGATTTGTTATAGGTTTTGATTACAACCTGTGGAAGATAGTCTAACAACTGACCGAAGAAGTCTTTCGCTAACGACCATTCAGGAACTACATAAGCAATCTTTTCTTTGTTCAGCATCCCTTTGATGGTAACAATTTGAGCCACTAGTGACTTTCCCCAACGTCTGCCACACAGTAACACTTTGAACCTTGCTGTTGAATCTAATACTCGTTGCTGCCCTTCATGTGGTGTTGGTAAAGTGATTTTGATGTTGCCATCATTTTCTAATTCATCATTTTCATATTCTTCTTCAAATTCGTCATACATTAATCATTTTTAATTTGGTCATGGGATTGGATTTCGATTGCATTAGCGTCCTCGGTTGCAATCGGCTTAGGACTATAAGTTACCTCGATGTTAATAACACTATCGCCTCGTTTTGCAGTTCGCTTTTCTTTATACAGAAACTTCATAATGTTTATTTCAACCATCATTCGTTGATAAGGCGACATAGCTTTTAAATCCGTGTTGGCTGTGGCTATGTTAATTCCCAAAGCATGTTCAAGCGTATTACGGACATATTTATTAATAACATTTTTACTTCCCTTTGGTCTCCCCGCAGGATTAGGAGACGGCATACCTTTTTTGAAAGATGTTGAGTTAGCTTTTTGCGGATATGATTCCTTTTTATTCATCAGCTTTTGCCTTTAAATATGGAGTCACATAAAAAAACAGGTATTTAGCCTGTTTCCTTTTACTTGTTTTTCTTCCTGATTGGTTTCTTTACCTCTGCAGGAGGATCCTGCGGACCCTCCTGTGTAGTTTCCTGCTTTATTACTTGCTCAATGGGCTGTTCTTTCGGTCTGTTTCTGTCATACCAAGCAATCAAATTGTTCATATAATGAAGGATGCAGGAAGGGCAGTTTAAATCCATCTGTATATTCCCGTAAATTGATTGGTAAGTTGTTTTCAGCATCGCTTTTTCGTCCAAATCTTTGAAGGTCAGCACGCCAGTTTTCCGGTGTTCTGCCAAACGCTCCGCTAATATTTGCAAGTGTTGATATAGTTGTTCGTTATTCATTGATAAAATCTTTTAAGTTGATTGCTTTTGCTAGAAATTTAGCTTTTGGTACAAGCGCAATTACCGCCCTGTCTCCGTCACCTCCTTTGGTTTGATAACATGATTTCACTATTTCTTTTAAATCGCAGGAATGAATCAGGAAGAATGAATTTAAGGCATAGTATACCCAAACATCAGCCGTAGTTGTTGAAAGTGCCGTTGGTTTATAAACCCCATTGATAATTCTTCCGGTTTCCACAGCAAAATTGCCTGACCATTGAACCTTCTTATCCTGTTTGAGTTCAAAGGTGAATGTTTCATCATCTAGAGTATATGCAACATCATAGGCAGGGAATGAAATGCTTTTATCAGGCTGTTCCGTTATACCTCCAAACTCGGATATAAGTTTCAGAGCGAAATTATCTTCAAGCTTATGCGCTTCTTTTAGGTCGGTGAAAAAAGTTGACCGTTTTCCATTTGTTTGAAATCCTTTCATTTGTTTCTTCTTTAAATATTAATGAAAATGAAAAACCCCGTATAGAAAAACAGGGTTAAAAATTAATACTAAAAGAAATTCATCTAAATGGAAAATATTCGAATCATCATTTTAAATATTGAAGTAATTCTGAAATAGATATTTAAAATTCAAAATGGAAAAAGCGATTGAGGCTTACAACGAAATCATTAAACGATTAGAAATTCACCCACCGGAACTGCCTGACATTGCTACCTATATTGATGATATTGCGCACCACATTTCTACAACCTATACAGATTGCATTACAGAGCGCATCAGGAGCGTTAGGGAAGCAAAAGATTCTGCTGTGAGTATTGCATATGTCATAGCATTTGATGAAAGAATTATCGGTTTATCGTGTACCGTGCTTAAACCTGGAGATACGGATACCTATATCGAAGTAAGGATGTCAAAAGAAGTTGATGGAAGGATAGATGATGTGAAAATCCGTCATGCACTCTACATTTTCTTTTCAGAGTTTCAGGTGATTTTGAAACAGGATTTACCAATTTAAAAAATGTATCATTCAGTTGATAATTATACACTGGTTGATACATTTTAAAAAGTGTAACATTCAGGTGTATAATGGGTGAATTAGGTATTTTCCACTTTCAACAATAAATTTATTTTTCGGTTTTACGCTATTTCTTAAAAACGATAATATATAAAGGTTGTAGGATGCAAATCGTGGATGGTTGCATTTTTACAGAAACTTATTGGAACAAACATTCCAGCCCCATTGAATATCATCCACGGATTCTTTGGGGCATTATTTTTTTTATGAATGCCAAGAAAGAAAATTGTAAAACAGGGATTTCATTTGAAATTTATTCCAGTCGGAAGAATTGAAGACCTCAAAACACTTGCCCACAACTTCCCATTTGTTCAGGACGAACATTTAGCACTCTGCAAATACATTGAAACTTATTCTATGATTGTTGAAAGGTGTTGGAATATCAACAAACCTTTCGTGCCTGTATCAACCCGTATTTTGAAACAAAAGCTCAGTACAACAAATTCTGGTGCATCAAGAATATTGAATGACCTTGTAAAACACAATTTCTTAATTCGGGATAAATCATCTTTCAAAATTGCTGAACACGCATGGGATTATAAACCGGTGTATCAGATGTTAGATGTTGTGACTTTAGATAAAGTTTACTTGAATAAAAAAACTGATGAATTACTTTCAGAATACAATTACAAAAATCTTAAAGGTGAATTAAAATCTTACTATGATGTATTATCTAAAATAAAATTATCAGATGATGTGTATAGGTATATGTCTTATGTACAATCTTATAATAATAATGATAATAATATAGAAACAATTTCCAAGGCAGATATGCTATGTATAAAAGGTGACAGTTTTGTACCCTACCAAAATTTATCACACAGGGAAGGTGACAGTTCTGTACCCTTACAAATCATTGGTAAAGTTCCTGCACAGTTTATTCCAGTTTATAAGTTATTAGCAGGTCGTTTCAGGTTATCACGCCCAATTCCAAATTCAAGGGTTTACACTAACATAACAAACCTGAGCAGGGAGTATAGGAAGTTTTTACGCTTGAATGATAAACCACTTATTGGTTTTGATATTGCAAACTCTCAACCTTTGATAGCTGCCGTTGCTTTCCGTAGATATTCTGAAAGCACTTATGATTACATCAAACCTGATATATTAGATTATCAAAAGAATTGTGAAATGGGAAGGTTCTATGAATATTTCATGGAGCTGAACGGTATAGATACAACTTGTGAGATAGCAAGAACTGAATTTAAAGGAATGTTTTTTGGAAAAGTTTTTTATACAAAAGAAGTTGAAAAGGAAAATCACCTGAAAACGCAGTTCAAAGAAAAATATCCTACATGCTACGAAGCGATTCTTCAAATTAAGGGTGGTTTATACAGTTCAAAATATAAAGATTTTCCCGCTATCATGACTGAAATTGAAACCTTCATCATGTTCAATACCAATATTAAACTGATTGAAGCTGGATATGATGTTGTAAACATTTTTGATTCATTATACTCCGATTCCGATGAAGCAATTTCAATGGCAAAAGAACTGGTTGTTGCGGCATTTGATGAATGTGGTGGAATCAAACCAATGCTAAAAGATATAAGTTACAGAAAACAACCAATTCCTGCCCCACAAGCTAAAATTATCCCAATGATATACAAACAGACACAACAACAAACTATGGAGCCTGTAGAAGCTCCAAAGAGTGTACAGGAAGATTCAGCGTTGAACCCACAGCCATCAATTGTTGAATGGTCGGAGTATAGGCGTATTCATGGCAGTTCGATTTTCAGCAAATCAATGCAAGAATTGAAACGTGATTATAATGCTTTACTGATGGCACAACGAAAAACTGCTTTTTGATTTTTGCGGATATTTAAACATTAATGAAATGTAAAAGATGCAATGAAGAATTTGAAATCAGACCCGGATTCAAAAACTTTTGTTCAAAAAAGTGCCAATCATATATTCCCATCACTGATGATTATAGAGCCAAGCTATCCGCCAGCCAATTAAATAGCGAAAAGGCAAAGGCTAGAAATGAAAAGATGAAAGGTGTTTGGCTTAAACCCCATATTGAAACCAAGTGTGCGTTTTGTGAAAAATCAATTTTTCAATTAGCTACACAATGGCAAAAGAAATGTTGTTCCAAAGAATGTAGAACCGCTTTGGCGGTTAAGCGTAGGAGTGAAAGGATTGAACGCAGAAAGGCAAATAAGGTTGAAAGAGTTTTGAAACAAACCATTTGTCTCGAATGCGGAAAGACCGAAGAAATCCTACCATCTACCTTTAAAAAGAAGTTCTGTTCAACCGAATGCCGAAAAGTTTTCATTGAAAAGCGACACTCTGAAAAGAATGCAGTTAAACTTTCCAATAGGGAAGCGCGACTTAAAGAATTAAAAGAAAGAGTTAAACCTATACGGGTGATAGCAAAAGTGGAAGTGAATTGCACCGTATGCAACGATACATATCTCGCCATTAAAGGTGGGTATCAAAAGAAATATTGTTCCAATCAATGTCGTTTCAATCAGAATTCGAATCAGAAAAGTATTGCTGTAAGAGCGCCGAAGGTGTTGAAGGAAAAAGTTGTCAAAACTCCTATGCAGAAAACTGTAAAACCAAAAATGAAGAAAGATAAATTTGATTTTACGGATGATAGACCATTCAGCAAACGTTTTACGAAAGAAGATTATGAAAAACTCGTTGATTCTTTAAAGAATATTGATAAAACTTATACTACCAAATCCCAAAATATAAAACAATACAATTGCAAATCTTGCAACAACATTATCGAAGATGTTAGAACTAGAACTTACTGTAATAAAAAGTGTCAGGATGATGTCTTACGTTTCAAACCAAAAGAAATTGAATGCGCAGGCTGTGGGACAAAGTTCTTTACGACAAGCAAAAGGTCGAGATTTTGTACGGTGTCATGCAGTAAGAAATCCTTCAACAAGCAAAATAATGGGCTGTATTATCGAAAAGTTGTAGCTGTCCCACCCACTCCTAAAACCAGTCATTTAGGTCATGAAGAAAGAAAATTTCTGAAACGTGCGAGAAGGATTCAAAAGAATATAATCATGGAAGAATTTGAAACCTGTAAAGCGTTACACAAATATGACCTGAATAATGGAGTTGAAGAAACCATCAATGATGCAGAAGTTTATACCATAAAGCAGGGGTTGAAAGAAAACTACATCAAAACAAAAAGGGAAATAGCGCAAGATTATGTAAATGCTAAAATGGAAGTTCCTGATTGGTTGAACATAGATTTGGTGAGTGAAGAAGAATTGAACAGGATTGCGGATGAACATTTCGAGTTCATGAAAGGTTTTCTTTTTTTCAAACCATCGGAAAATGACTTTTCTTAGAATTGGTGATATTTAAAATGATATAACAACAAAATATAAATGGAAAATCAAGAATTAATGACACGGTTACAGCAAATAGCCAACAGTAACAAAGACGGTGACAATCACAGAGTGATGTTGGTCAGCGATGAAATCTTCAATCAATATCAAACAGCTTTGAAAGAATTATCAATCACAAACTTTAAACTTATTGGAACAGATTTCTTTCTTGAAAGTGACTCGAAATTAAATGGTTCGGATGCGGTTAGTCTTGTAAATAATAGAAAAGGAACAAATTATCGTGTAAACTTTAACGATGGCTTTTTAGATGAAAAGATTTTTGATACAATCCCGCCCAAAAACAGTGGTTTGAAATCTAAAAAACAAACTAACTGGACATTAATTGCTATATCACTGATTCTATCGTCTATATCAATTACAATATCATTAATAAGGATTCTTTGCAAATAGTCTTTAATCTAAATCAATAAATGGAATTATCACAACAGATTCAATTATTCAAAGAAAGAGTAAACGGAAATGATACAAATCTTCAAGTCATGATGGAATTGCAAGATGAAATCTTTCTAACTGTCAAACAGACATTTGAAAATCCTGTCTTAAATAAAACAACAGACTTTTTTGACCTAATGAAACTCAATTTTGAAATAGGTAATTTAATATGTCGGCTTATAAAAAGGGCATCAGAAAAATGTATTATGACAACTAAGCCTGAATCAGTTTGAAGAAATCTGCAAGAGTGATTCCGAAATACTCACACACAACCTTCAAAGAACTTAAAGTGATGCTTGTCTTGCCCGATTCGATACGGGAAGCATTGATGTTTGTGTCATTGTAGAACTCAAGTTGGGTTACGCCATGTTTCTTACGTAAAACCGTAATCCCCTTTGAAATCTTTTCCAGTAATTTATCATCTCGATATTGAGCCATAATATAGTGCGGACAAATTCGGCTAATCTTTTTCCACCCACAAGGACTAGCTAGTCCGTGAAAGTTCTTATATTAGCCCTATAAAAATTATTAATATGTCAACAACAACAGAAACAGTTGAAGAAACTGTACCAACAAAACCAAAACGTTCATGGAAAGCAATTTTATTATGTACAGGCATTCTTTGTTTGATTGCCTATCTAAACAGAGAGTCAAAATCATCAGGTGGTGCAGGCAATTGCGATTGTCAATACAAAGATGAATTAGGCAATAAAAAACGAACTCATACAGGAAGTTATAGAGATTGTGTTGACTTGTATAGGGGGGAATGGCTTGGCGATGGTGTTGATTGTAAAGTACCTAAGTACACAACATTTTAAAATCACAGGAAAGTAGGTAGCCAGGTTCTTAAGACTTCCTTGCTATATACTTCACCTGCCTTAGTTTCCCACCTAACAAAAAATATTTAAACATGAAAAAGTTACTAGTGACCCTTGCATTTGCAACATCAGCAATGTTTGCATCCGCACAAATTCAAACAATCGAAACGAATGAGGTAAAAACGGTTGGAAGATTGAAAACAGGTGGCATCCTACGATGTGAATTGACGTATGTAGCGGATGGAACTGACACAACCTACATGCTTTCATTCATTGATTCACGCTATAGGGTGTTGAAAGAGTTGAGACATATATCATTTAATGGTGCCGATAACACTTTGAACACATTTTATTCAATTCTTAAATCATTTTTTACCGATAACAATAAGAAGAATAAGGATTACACGCAGCAGTTCAAGCTTGGGAAGGATTTAATAACGGTGAAAGGTTCAAAAAGCTTTGGCGTGTATGGTGCAAACATTTATTATGATGGCTCATATTTCGGAATGACCGAAAAAGATATAGATAAAGTGTTTGGAAAATAACTTCAGATTGTGATTTGAAGATTAGCCCTTGCCGTTTGGCAGGGCTTTTTTGTATTATAACTATTAAGTATATTCGTTTCCAAATATATATAACCTTTAATCTAACTTTATGTCAATTGAAAATTTACTGGACGATTTTGAAGAAGCAAAGAATGCTGCAGAGACTACTCGCAAAAAAATTCAGAGTGAAAAAGAACAACGAAGTGAAAACTTTCGGAACAATTATGGAAAATGCTTTTCAGAAATTATCGAACCTGCCATTGAGAATGCAATTGAAACTTTCAAGAAAAAAAATTATTCCGTAGTTCGCACTCAAGAAGTAGAGCCAAGAAGCTACACTTCCGCTTCTAAGGTTGTGACAGCAACATTTTGGATTTCATTGATAAGAATGCAAATCGATATATATGCGAACAAATTGACAAATCAAATAGAGTTTCACGCACTCTATTCAGAAAGGAAACCCGCACATAACGTCAACCGTTCGTCGAATTTAGATGTAATTACTAAAGAAAGTGTGGATGAATTTTTAGAAGAAGCTTTTAAAAACCTTTTAAAATACAGTTAATGAAAAAAATCTTTATCACACTTTCGTTGATAATCTTTTTAATCATATTGGGTGTTTTTTCAAAACCTTCTGATGATAAAATTCGGGAAGATTCAAAAGATGCTGTGCGGGCTTTTTTTAATAGCGAAATGCCCAAACTTGATGGTACGCTTGGCGATTATAAATGGTCAGATTCCGCCTTCACAGAAGTTGATGCTAATAATGCTGCGGCATCAATAACCATTACTGATAAAATCCTATATAAGGAAGTTACTATTCCATTATTAAATAGGTGGACACAATACCGGATAGGTTATGGGTATCTATTTTTATTCCACTCAACTGCCATTTATAAAAAAGTCAAGTTTCCAAAACTAAAGCCTAAGGGACTTAAATTTTAACCAATTCCCTTTTCTGGCAAAACTGCCATAAATCTTGCTATAAATTCAAAGATGATTGCTGAGTTGTTTGCGCAATCACATGTTGCTTATAAAATGGTCTATGAATTTTTGTGCATGACCAGTGGCGAGTTTCGCAACTATATCAATTGTGTTACTATAAATCTTTTTTGCTAAGTCCTTACCTGCTTTCTTACCATATTTGCTAACAAACTTGCCCGCTTTATACATGAACTTTTTAAATTCTGAGTGAGGTAAGTTGCTAATATTTTCAGTGATTTCATTTGTTTGAGCTAAAAATTCTTTCACTTCCGGAATGTCTATGATTTCGGCATCTTCAAAGTCGATTTCTTCAGCTATGTAGTTCAAAAATAATTTTGCTTTATCTTGACTTGCTTCGTTCAGAAGTTGAGTATCGTCCGCAATATTAAACTCAGCGTTATAAGCAGCTTCAAATTCATCGTAATACAAATTTTTGTGGTTGAATAAAGCTTTATTATAGTTTACAATTAGAGATACCCAATTAGTAGCCGACTCTTTAACATCTTGCAATTTTTTATTACCAGAAAATACTTTGTTATGTTCTAAGGAATGTGGTGTTCTTGTCACCATGCCATACAAAATTCCATTTTCAAAATAAACATCCTGAACATGGAAATAAAATCTTCGGTCGTGGGAATAATACATCAAATCGACGGACTCATGTTCTTCACTGAAAATAACGTCGCTTACAGTTAATTCAAATTCTTTCATTTCTTTAATCCAACTTGTTAGGCTTGTAAGTGTGGTGTAAGGAAGACCTAAAATAAAATTTTCGTGCATTTTCATATTAACAAATTAAGTATCAAATCTAAACTATTCTTTCACTTGTTTTTTCATGTATTCTTTCACCGCAGTTGCAAGTTTGGATAACATCTGAACTTCAACATCAATCAAATCTTGCCTGTATGTCGTGAATGCCTGGCTCTGCATATGTTGATGAACTGCATTGATGTTTGAATCACCAATGAGCCTGATGCCAGTATAGGGCAGCTTCCTTCGCTTCGTCCATATGATTACTCGATAGTACGGCATTTGGAACGAAGCTACTAATTTATTTAGTATTTGGAAGTGAAAAATTGTTTGCCGACTTATGAGTTAACACTTTTACAAAAAAACTATCCATTCCGATATACTGTTCTGATTCCCTGATAAATTTCCAACCATTGTCATACAACACTTTGCCTTGATGCTTTATTTCCACTGAAACATTATATGAAGCCGTAATTCCCCGACCACTTATTTTAACTAACACACCATGATATAACTTATCCTTGTAGGTAAACTTGAAATATAAGCTCCCAAACTCTTCAACTAATTCAGGCAAGACCAAACGCATCGGCTTCCTGTAATTTTCTTCTGACCAATCAATCAAGATTGTGTATAAAGCATACTGAGCGTTTCGGAATTTACTTTGAACATCACCAAAAAAAGTGTAGTAATCAGAAACGTATTCTGTATCGCCATAATTGTTATCATACTCCCGCTCATTGAAGCCGTAAGGTCTCCACTTTGCGATAGCATAATAGAATTCATTTATAGTAGTTTCTGAAGCCAAAAATTTTTTAGCTAAAACTTTTGTAGGTATGTGGTTTGGAAATTGTTTTTGAATGTATTTTAAAATAGCCATCTTCTTATGAACTGGCATATGCGAATTTTCAAACGCCGTCCCAGTTGTCGCACTCTCAATATTATTACACTTAGTACACTTTATTGAAAATGGATAATTTTTTAAATTATTTTTTTTATTTCCACACTTCAAACAACTGAACTTCTTCGCACCGCGTCCCCACTTGATTATAGCTATTGATTTAATGATTTTTGTTTCTGCATAAGTGTGCTTCATAAGTCTAATATAGGCATAAAATAACATAAATCGGTAAAGTGCGCTAGTACCAATATTAACTATGCAGTATGGTTGTCAACGGAGATAACGTTACCGGTTTCAATCAAAAAAACAATTTTTTAAAAAAAAATATAAATCAAAAAATCATGAGTATTATTAAATCAAAAACAGTAAAAGCTAAGGATTTGAAAATAGACCCTTTGCTTAAAAAACTAGGTATGGAAACGGATGAACAGGCCCTTGCCTTTTATGCAGACGAAAGTAATTATTTCGGACACTACGATACATTGTGTGTTACCACCGGCAACACAGTCATCAGTCATCCCGAAGTATGGTTGGCAGCAATGAAAAATAATCCCGAAATGTTACTGACGGTTGATGAAATAGATATTGACGACGATGACCTAATAAGATTCGTAAGCGGTAAAAGTATATTCATCAGGAAGAATTATCAGGCTAGGTATGTTATGATTTCTGAGTTAAGAAATTATATTGAAAACAATCCCAAAGGACACGAATGGAATCAGAAGTTAGCTGTCGGGGATATTAACGAAACTATAGGGCATATCATGAACTACAAAGAGTCATCAATAAAACAAATGCAGGCAGTAGGTGAGTATGTTGATGCAAACCCTACGGAAATCAGTTGGGAAGATATAGGACATTTAGAGTATCAGATAGGATTGAAAACGGTCTATACACGTGCTTTAGCAGCGAAGCCTAAGAGTGAAGAAAAAATCAAAGCACAAGCCGAAAAAATTGCAAGGCAACAACAGCAGTCAATGAAGTTAAAAGGTAACGAAGCTCTAAACTTTCAATTGAACTGGATTCAGGAAGGCAAAGTTGTGAGGGGAAGGGCTATCAATGTCAAATCATCAAATCCGTCAAAGAAAATTTACAAGTATAAGCTTGAAAATGAAACTCTGATTACTGTGGTGGTTGATATACCTAAAACGTTTGCCAGGGTTGCTAATAACCCCATCGACTTTGACGAACAAAAACAAAGGGCACAGGAAGAACAAGACAGGCAGAAAGATACTGCTGATAGTACAGCTATCAAGGCTTCACCCACAAGCGCAAGACTGCTTGCAAATTTGAACGCTAAAATGAAGGGAGATGTTGATGCGGTCTTAGCTGAACTAAATAAACAATAACTCACAGAAATGAAAAGGAATAAATTCTTTTATACAGCTTTGCGAATGATAAAATCGTTGATTGTGAACCAGTATGAATATGTCAAGGTGTTTGGTGTGTTGGATAGGTATATAAAAATGCTAGATAAGTATTCTGTTCAAGGCACCAACCCTTTCCCTTTCATCGCTCTTGAAGGTTCTACAATTTCATCAACGGATTATTATCACTTTGAAACGCAAGATGAATGGCTGGATATATTTCTTATTCTAATTGATGCTTACCACTGGTACAATTTCCACATCATAATCAAGGGGAATGACGGCTTTAACGCTGAGATAAGGATAGGTTTGCCTTACGAGTGGGATAGTCAGCAATCCATTACAAATTCACGACAATTTTATTAGGGTACGAATTAAAAAACGGGGCGGTGTTTATACATCAAGCCCTTTTTTTATGTCCCTGAAGTTTCATTTCTTCAACATCCTTTCTTATTGAATTTTCAGCAGCGACAAATTGGTCGTGGCTTATATGATAGTTGATACTACAATCATGACAATAAAAGCATTCATTATGTTCATAGAAAGTGA
>Ga0247741_1001040_pt1 | contig 15301 bp, 12 predicted proteins | sample UWRJL213509R2_FD_180945 | JGI IMG/M metagenome (GOLD analysis project Ga0247741, IMG submission 180945) | Plant litter microbial communities from Arlington Agricultural Research Station in Wisconsin, United States - UWRJ-L213-509R-2 | ecosystem: Environmental > Terrestrial > Plant litter >... | reverse complement strand
CAGAGTTTCATAACGAATTAATTGCCATCGCCGATTGGTGGTTAACTCACACCATAGATAATGAGTTCGGCGGTTTTTATGGCGAAATAAGTGCTGACAATATACCGACCAAAAATGCCAGCAAAGGCATTATTTTAAACTCGCGCATTCTGTGGTTTTTTAGTGAAGTTGCATTACCAGAAAATAATTTACCGGAACAAAAACGTGCTGAATATGCAAAAGCAGCGCAGCGTGCTTACGAGTACATCGCTAATTTCTTTTTCGATAAAACTTATGGCGGTGTTTATTGGGAGTTGGATGCACAAGGCAACCCCATCAACACCAAGAAACAGGTTTATGCACAAGCATTTACGATTTATGCGCTAACGGCCTATTACAAGTTGACGCAAGACAAACAAGCCCTCGCTCATGCATTGGATTGTTTTGAGTTGATCGAATCAAAAACAGTTGATCACGAACGCGAAGGTTATCTCGAAGCTTTTACGCAAACCTGGGGCCATATAGATGATTTGCGTTTGAGTGAAAAAGATTTAAATTTTCCTAAATCACAAAATACTCATTTGCATATATTGGAAGCTTATACAACGCTCAATCAAATTCATCCCACCGATGAAATTCGTAATGCCTTACGCTACAGCATTGAATTGTTTGATAAATACATGATCGACAAACAAAGCTTTCATTTGCGCATGTTTATGGACAACGACTGGAAAGACTTTTCGCCAGGCTATACTTACGGTCACGATATAGAAGCAAGCTGGTTAATTGCAAAAGCACTTGAATCTTTAGGCGATGAAAATTACACCAAAGCATTAATGCCAACGCTGGTAAAAATTACTGAAGTGACTTTAGCTGAAGGCGTTGGTGTGCACGGCCAAGTGATAGATGCTTACGATTTTGCAACAAAAACACAAACGCCCGATATCGTTTGGTGGGTGCAAGCAGAATCATTAGTAGGCTTTCTTTTTGCTTACCGCGAATCCAATGATTCCAAATATTTAATTGCTGCTGAGAATATTTGGAAATTTATTAAAAATTATCAAATTGATAAAAAGAATGGCGAATGGTTATGGCTAGCGAGTTTGAATATATCGCCAGCCGAACCTTATTACAAAGTGGGCTTCTGGAAATGCCCATACCATAATGGCCGTGCCATGATTGAAGCAACGCGCTATTTAACGAATAAGCACTAATCCCTGAATTAAAATTTACGACACCAGTACCTAGGCTAGACAAAAGCCTGATCGTGATCTTTTATTAGTCATGGAAGATGCACAACAAAAAGATTATTAAAAATAATTCATTAAAAATTACATAACTATTTGCACGAGGAGAACCTATGAAAAAATTTATTCGTTTGTGTTCAGCCGCTTTGATATTGGGTGTTGCAAGCTTCAGTTTTGCTGCAGATAAACCAAAAGCAGAGGCCGTTAATAAAGCTGATTTTATTACCACAAATGGTACTCACTTTTCTCTTAAAGGAAAAACTTACTACGTCGTTGGCTCAAACATGTGGTACGGCGGTTACTTAGGTTCTGCTGGCAAAGTGGGCGACCGTGCACGCTTGGCAAAAGAATTGGATAACCTGAAAGCTATTGGCATTAATAATTTACGTGTACTCGCTGTTTCAGAAAAAAGTGAATTAAATAGCGCGGTTCACCCGGCGACAACGAATGGCTTTGATCAATACGATGAAGAACTCTTAGCAGGCCTCGATTATCTAGTTGCAGAAATGGCCAAGCGCGATATGAGCGTGGTTATTTATCTCAATAATTTTTGGCAATGGTCTGGCGGCATGACGCAATACATGGGCTGGATTGACGGCAAGCCCGTACAAGACCCCAATGTCACTAACGATTGGGAAGGCTTTATGGCGAAATCTGCCAGCTTCTACCAAAGTAAAAAAGCGCAAACTGAATGGCGTAAAACCATTAAGAAAATTGTTACTCGCGTAAATACGGTAACGGGAAAATCTTATATTAATGATCCAACAATTTTGTCCTGGCAATTAGCCAATGAACCGCGCGCAGGTAATTCAAAAACCAATGACAAAGAAAAAGCTATCTACGTTAAGTGGGTAAATGACACTGCAAAATATATTCACGAGCTTGATGCAAACCATATGGTAAGCACTGGCAGTGAAGGTTTAATGGGTTCCAATAACGACGAAAAACTTTACACCGATGCACATGCGTCACCCTATATTAATTATTTGACTTACCACATGTGGATAAGGAACTGGAGTTGGTTCGATCAGAAAAAACCTGAAGAAACCTGGGATGCTGGTTTAGCAAAAGGTACAGCTTATTTAAATGTTCACATCGACATCGCTAAAAAATTAAATAAACCAATCGTGTTGGAAGAATTTGGTTTGGATCGCGATATGGGCGCTTACGATGTTAAATCCACCACGCATTATCGCGATAAATTTTATCGCATTGTGTTCGACACTTTGTACCAACGCGTAAAAGCTGGCGATGCAATATCAGGTTATAACTTCTGGGCGTGGAATGGTTCCGGTCGCACTAGCCGCGAAAATTATTGGTGGCAAACAGGCGACGATTTTATGGGCGACCCACCGCAAGAACAGCAAGGTATGTATGGTGTGTTTGATTCGGATATCAGCACGATTTTAATCATTAAAGAATATGCCGATAAAATGCACGCGTTAGAAAAATAATTTTCACGCTCGCGTAAAAAACTGCAATTTTTATTGCAGTTTTTTTTCAATCAAATCAAATTATATGATTAGTAATATTCATAATTTTATTTTTAGTTTTTAAATCAAATCGAGGAAATAATAATGACACTTCACCAGAAATTTGGGCGGCTATTTATCGCCTGCTTAACTATTTTTACCCTGGCTTTTGGTCAAGCTGCATTTGCACAAAAATTCGATCAAGTCGGTAAAACACCGCAATTGGGTTGGAATAGTTGGAATACGTTTGGCTGTGAAATTGACGAGCACATGATTAAAGAAATGGCCGACGTTATGGTCGCCAACGGCATGAAAGACGCGGGTTATGAATACATCAATATCGATGACTGCTGGCATGGCGAACGCGATGCGAAAGGTTTTATCCAGGCCGATAAAAAACATTTTCCATCGGGCATAAAAGCAGTTGCTGATTATGTGCACTCCAAAGGCTTAAAAATCGGAATTTATTCCGATGCCGGTGGCAAGACCTGCGCATTCCGCCCCGGTAGTCGCGGTCACGAATATCAAGATGCCATCAGCTACGCAAGCTGGGGAATTGATTACGTAAAATACGATTGGTGTGATACCAAAGATATAAATCCCAAAGCCGCCTACACCACCATGCGCGACGCCATTAGAAGCGCAGGCCGGCCAATGTTATTCAGTATTTGCGAATGGGGCGATAACAAACCTTGGGAGTGGGCCACCGATATCGGCCATTCATGGCGCACTACTGGCGACATAGATCCCTGCTGGAATTGCGAACACAGCCACGGCTCATGGTCATCATGGGGCGTATTGCGCATTCTCGATAAACAAGAAGGCTTGCGCAAATACGCTGGCCCCGGCCACTGGAACGATATGGACATGATGGAAGTGGGCAACGGCATGACTGAAGCGGAAGATCGCTCACATTTTTCATTATGGGCAATACTTGCATCGCCATTAATTGCGGGCAACGATTTACGCAAAATGTCAGACACCACGCGCAAAATTTTAACGAACAAAGAAATATTAGCGATTAACCAAGATGTGTTAGGTATTCAAGCACTGAAATGGATTGACGACGGCGATGTGGAAATTTTTATCAAACCATTAGATAAAGGTGATTACGCCGTATTATTTTTGAATCGCGCTGACTACGAAAAAAATTACGTGCACGATTGGGCGTTCAACGAGATGAAAGATGACATCAGCAAACACCAAATCGATTTCACTAAGGAATTTTTCAGCTTCAAAAACGCATGGACTGGCGCAACTGGCGACTCCAAATCCAAATTGAATTTAACAATCCCCGCACACGACGTTGTGGTGTTGCGTTTAACACCGAAGAAATAGTTTTTACAGAAATAAAAAGCCCGCCATGTGCGGGCTTTTTTGTAGGTTGGAAAAACACAGCGCCTTCCGACATGTTACCTCGTTCCCAAGCCGGGCGCCCCAAGCTCCCGCTTGGGAATGCATACAAAATTTCAAAGAATTTGCGTTACCAAGCTAGAGCTTGGTAACGAGAAACGAGAAGAACATGGATATCGCGAGAAAAGGATTAATTTTTTTATTTAGAAAAAATATTCAAGGCCGCATACTGCAAAAGCATAATCGTTTTACCGTCCACGATTTCACCAGAATTAATCATTGCCAGTGATTCATCGATACCTATTTCCAATACATCAATATCCTCACCTTCATTCTCCATGCCGCCGCCATCACTCACTTTTGAATTAGCATCGTATTCGGCTACAAAAAAATATAATTTTTCAGTAACAGAACCAGGGCTCATGTAAGCATCAAAAATTTTTCGCACTTGCGAAACGCAGTAACCCGTCTCCTCTTCCACTTCCAGTCTAATGCGCTCTTCCGGGCTGGCTTCATCCAGCAAACCTGCGGGAGCTTCAATAAGCAAATCGTCCCAACCGTTTACAAACGCAGGGAAACGAAACTGACGAACCAAAATCACGGTGCGCTGCGCAAGGTTGTACAACAAAATCGTCGCGCCATTACCGCGGTCATAAGTCTCACGACTTTGGCGCTGCCAGCTCCCGTCATTACGCAAAAAATCGAAAGTCGTTTTTTTTAGCAGATACCAATCATCCGACAGGACTTCAACCGATTGCACACGAACCCGATTTGAAACACTCATAGCAATATTCCTAATAGCAAAATTGTTTTCACACAGAACATTCTGCGCAGCTTGTAAATTAGCCTATCGTGCAATATCATGCATAGTCAAGAATTATCGTGCAAACAAGTTGATCTCGAGGCACCAAATGCTAACAACACATCGCAAACAACTGATTTTGGATACTCTAAAACGCGACGGCCAAGTCATCGCAAAAACCATGAGCCAACAATTTGGCCTGTCCGAAGACACTATTCGACGCGACCTACGCGAACTCGCTGAGCAGGGATTATTGCAACGCGTACACGGCGGCGCGTTGCCAGCATCGCCATCGGTTGTAGATTTGGCAGGCCGAAAACTTCTAGCGACAGATGCAAAAACAGCAATTGCCAAAGCTGCAGCCACCTTGATTCAACCCAAACAAATCATCATTCTAGACGGCGGTACCACTACGCAAGAATTGGTAAAACATTTACCACTGGATTTCGAATTAACCGTAGTCACACACAGCCCAACCATCGCAGTGGCATTGATCGATCATCGCAACATTGACGTCATCATGCTCGGCGGAAAATTATTCAAGCATTCCATGGTGAATATCGGCGCCGCCGCCATGGAGGCCATCAGCCACATACGCGCCGATATCTATTTCATGGGCGTAACTGGCATTCACGCTGAGCTAGGTTTAAGTACTGGCGATTTGGAAGAAGCTCATATAAAACGCGCACTCTGCGCTGCTGCCGCTGAAACAATCGTGATGGCTTCAGCCGATAAAATTAATGCAGCATCACGTTATATAATTGGCCCGACTAGTGATGTAAGTACATTGGTTACCGAGGCCCGTGTGGATGAGAGTATTTTGAAATCGTTTGAGAGTTTAGGTGTGAGTGTTGTGAGTGCGAAATAATTGGATTAAAAATTTCGCGGGTATATATTTGAGTCCATAGATTAAAAACACTAGTGAATTCCACTAATAACCTAGTATTAAAAATTAGATGTCATGTCAATAATTCTGAAAACCAAACATCAGACTAAAGGAACTACTATGAAAATTTTCGCACTTGGTATTTTTATACTTTCATCTTACGCCGCTACTACATTTGCAGCAGAACCGCAGCCAGCGTGTGAAGCTAAGCGAAAAAATATCGAATCGCAAATTGTAGATGCAACAGCCAGAGGCGTAAAAAAAGAAATCGCCGGATTGCAAAAAGCTTTAGAAGAAAATAAATCTTCTTGCACCGACAAATCATTAGCTGATGATCGTGAAAAGAAAATACAAAAGGCTCAACAGAAAGTTACAGATAGGGAAAAAGAGTTAAGTGAAGCACAAAGTAAAGGCGACCTGAAAAAAATCACAACTAAAAAATTGAAACTCGAAGAGGCCCGAGCTGAATTAATTGAAGCGGAAAAACCACTTCTTCGCTAAACAATAGATTTAAAGCTATAAAAATATTTTGCTTACGCTTGTTAATATTAAGGAGTGACCTTATGTCAATTGAGGTTTTATTTATCCATAGCGCAGGCTCGCAATCAGGCGGACAAGGAAGCTCGCCACTCTTAAAGCATCTTCGTGATGGATTAGGCACAGCCTATAACATTATCAGCCCCAAAATGCCTGCGCCCACCAAACCGTCCTATGAGCGCTGGAAACAAGAATTAGATAAGTAATTCTCAAAAAAAAATTCGGTTCCGATTCTTATCGGCCACTCGCTAGGCGGATCGGTGCTACTTAAGTATTTATCTGAACAAAAACGTGAAATTCAAATTGCTGGATTATTTATCATCGCAGCACCATACTGGGGTAGTGAAGGTTGGAAGGTAGAAGAGTTTATTTTGAGAGACGATTTTGCAAAATATCTTCCAGCTGAAACTAAACTTTATCTTTATCAAAGTTGTGACGATGAAGTAGTGTCTATTGATCACCTAAGATTTTATTCAACAGCTATTCCCAATTCGATAGTACGAAAACTTGATGGTGGTGTTCATACATTTAAAGATGGTTTGACTGAGCTGGTACAGGATATAAAGCAATTTTCAAAATGAGCTAAGTTATCGACAACATATAATGAGATGACGTTAACTGACTATTTGACCATAAACTTTCTTGCTCAAAATAGCCTAGTAAGGTAATTAATGTATTCTAAAGACGATATCAAAACACTAAATTCAGAAAAATACGTAATTGAAAATCAGAAAATATTTTTCGGATCAAGGGGCGCTAATCCAGAATCAATTTGCAGCGGGATTGTTGAGGGTGCGTTAATTTTAGGTTGCATCAACACGAACATTGTTAGAATCGGATCTTGGTGGATAATATCTTCCTCCGACGACTGGCTAAGTGCACCAAATATATTGAATATTGATTATAACAATGTGTTTAAAGCTCTAAATGCATTTCCAGAAGCTGGTCAAAACTCTCATCGAAACGAATTTTTGGCATTTGTATTTTCAAGCGCTCTTGTAACGTCAGATGAAAAAGAGACCATTCAACTTAAGGGAAACAAAGACGATTTTGTAGCGTTTAAAAATGCTATCAGAGAATATGAGAAATCAAAAAGGATTTTAGGATTTAGATTTTTTAAAATTTAAATTGGTTGGCTTATAAATCTATCTCTTCCAGAACAAAATAAAAATCACACACAACCACCCCGCTACCGCTAAAAACTTCCAAACTTTATCTGGATGACGCTCCATTAGCGGTTGCTGCCGCTGGGTTAGCCATTCTGGATTGGGGCGCTTTAAATCCTGATACCATTCGGATAAAACTTCGTAGCGTGCGCTGGGGTAAATGCTTAAAGCTTTTTCCAAGGCTTTATCTAACCAATAGGGAACCAGCGGATTGTATTGCATTGCGGAGATGTATTTTAATTTTTGAAAGCTATGTAAATCAGTAGCATTTGCGTAGTTAGCGCCGTATGGAGATTTTCGCGTTAGCATTTCATATAACAGCATTGCCAAAGAAAACTGATCTGAAGCTGGGCCAACTTTTCCACCATATCTGTATTCCGGTGCTGAATAATCTGCAGTGCCTAAAATAATTTCACGCGTGAACGGCGCTATAACTTCTTCAACACCTGCAACCCAGCATGAACCGAAATCTACAATAATTGGACCTTTAGCGCTTATCACGATGTTGTCGGGCTTTAAATCCTGGTGTAGCGTGTCTTTGCGATGAAAAACGCGAATGCCGCGGATAAGTTGTTCAATTAATTCTACGGCGTCGACAATCGCTAAAATTCCGCGTTCTTTTAATAATTGTGCGAGCGTTGGCCCACTAATATATTCGGTTAAATAATACAGACACGAACGCGACTCAGGTGCGGGAATTACGCGCGCAACTTGTGGGCCGTTTATGCGAGCGCCTATCCAGGATTCCATAACAAAACGTTCAATATAAGCCGGGTCGTCTTGAAAATTTATGGAGGGTGTTTTCATTACTAATGGAACACCCTTTTCATTTTCAACCAAATAAATTTGGCTACGTGTAGATTCATGCATAATTTTTTTAACATGCAATCCATCAATTATTTGGCCGGGCGATAACAAAGGTGGAAAAGGTAGGCGTGATAAAACTTGTATGGCATCGCTCTGAGTAGCGCTACCGGTTTGTTCAATAGCAACGGCTTGAATACTCAGATTGTCATCGCTGTTATGTTGAAGCGCGAGGGCAATTGCTTTGTTAACCAGCAAATCCAAATCGCTACGATTATTTTTAATTAAGGCTTTAAATTCTGCAGCCGGAATAAATTCGTGGATACCATCGCAACTTAATATGAATATATCGCCCGCTTCAACTTCGAGCGTGTGCATATCTACTTCCAAATAGGGATCTGCACCCACGGCACGACTTAAGTAATTTGTGTTGCGATCAAGTCTTTGTGTGTGATCGCGCGTTACGCATTCCAGATCCGCTCCGCGCAAACGATAAACACGTGTATCACCCACATGAAAAATAAATGCAGTTGAACCTTTTAAAATTAGCGCTGAAAAAGTAGTGAGATAACCTTCGCCATAAATTGAATTTTGGCTGCGACCAAATAAACTTGAATTGAGCGATTGAATAACACGCATAGCGGATTGTTGCGTGCGCCAAGTGTCGGGCGTTGCGTAATAATCGGTGAGAAAACCTGCAATCGCAGTTTGACTCGCTTCACGCGCCGCCATGCTGCTACTCACACCATCTGCAATTGCAATCGCGATGCCTTTGTTAGTGAGCGCGTTCCCTTCGGGAATGCGAGCGCCAACCGTATCCTGATTTTCGAATTTTTTTCCTGCTTCGCTTCGCTGCGCGAAACGAACGCTTAATGTGGATTGCAGATGATCCATAAATTAACATTCATTAAATTATTATTGGTGCAGTGTAATAGAAAAGCCCGCACAAAGCGGGCTGATCATAACGCAATTACTTACAAAAAATTATGCTACTTCAATACGTTGTAAGGTTCCATCTTCATTAACTTCAACCGTATGGCCTTTTGGCTCTTTCAAAAATTGAATGAATACAAATGCCAGAGCCGCTGCGCCTGCAAGCACATAAAAGAAGGTATGAATATTTACAAAAGTATTGATGGTTAAAAATGCCAAGCCACCGACGTTACCATAAGCGCCTGCCATGCCGGATATTTGGCCTGTCATACGACGTTTAATAAGCGGCACTACCGCAAACACCGAACCACAACCTGCCTGCACGAACAGCGAACATATAAATACTGCAGCGAAGGCTAATGCAAGCGGCCAACTGCCGTTAATTTGCGATAACAATACATAACCTATCGCGATGCCGCCAAAAATAATTGACATGGAAAAACGACGGCCCAATTTATCGCTCACCCAACCACCACCGGGGCGTGCGACTAAATTCATAAACGCGAATGAACCGCCGAGCATCGCTGCTTGTGAAATACTTAAGCCTTTGAAGGTATCCATAAAAAATGCGGGCAATACAGAAACTACTGCCAGTTCAGAACCAAAGCATGCGAGGTAAGCCCAACTTAAAATGGCCACTTGTTTGAATTCGTATTTATCGTGTTCGGCTACACCATTTTTAAGCATGTCTTTATTGACGCGATAAATTTGGCTAAATTGAAAAATAAATAGTGCAGTTAGTACGAGGTACAAAATATTGGTGGTGGTTTCGCTCAATAATTTTAAATTTGCTGGAGACATTTTCCATGCAAGTACAGCAAGAATTAAATACATGGGCACATTTAACAATACATAAAACCAAAAATCTTTTTTGTTACTAACTTCCAACCCGCCCGATTTTTTTGGTTTGAAATAAGTTGAGCCTTTAGGTGTGTTGCGCGCAAAAATATAAAATACAACGCCATAGATTGCCGCCAGAATTCCCGCAGCCGTCATAGCGTAACGCCAACCGTCGATCCCACCGAAAACATGTATCGCTAAGAACGGAAGTGTAAAGCCTGCAGCGGCTGCGCCAAAATTTCCCCAGCCGCCGTAAATTCCTTCTGCTAGACCAACTTGACGTGCGGGAAACCATTCACTTACCAAACGAATGCCGATAACAAAACCCGCGCCTACAAAACCTAAACAGAAACGAAATAAAGCTAGTTGTTCAAAGGTTTTTGCGAAGGCAAATGCGATTAATACAATCGACGAGAGAATTAATAAACCGCTGTAAATATTACGTGGACCAAATTTATCAACCAAGCTGCCAACAACAATTCGCGCGGGAATGGTGAGCGCAACGTTCAGCGTTAAGAGCGCGGCCCATTGCTGCGGTGTCATTTGTACAGATTGCATGATCAGAGGTTTAAGTGGTGGAAGACTAAACCACATCACGAAGGTCATGAAGAATGCGAACCAGGTGAGGTGTAAGGTGGCTACCGATTTGTTGGAGAAATCCAACAGATTTAATTTTTGAGTGCTCATAGCGTTTTATCCAACTGGTGAAGACACACGAATGTCTACTCTGCTTAATGTGCAAAGAGTTTGTACCAGTGGGATTTTGCAATGCCTGTGCCAAGCCATTTTTTGGGCTTAAAATGCGATAAAATCCTATAAATGTAAAATTATGGTGCGTTATTTTTTAATTTAATGCTCCAAATAAATTCCAGTCACTTACTGACATGTATTTTTATGGTGCATTTTATTTGAAGCTTTCAGTAAAAATTAAACCCAATGCAATCATCATTTTCTGAAATTGCATTGGGTTTAGATTTATCGATTAATAATGAAAATGGCGATTAGGGATTATGTTTTATCGATCTGGTATCCGTGCCTTTTAATTTATCAAACGAACGTAGCGTTCCTATGCCGAGCATTCCCATGATTAATGGATAAAGCGCATCGTTATCGGGGACCGGTGGTGTTTCTATACCGGGAATCCAGCACAATAATGGATACAAAATAAATTGATAAAAAAGTGCGAGCGCACCAACCCAACCGATGGCGGGCCGCCAGCCAGCCACAAACCAACTTGCGCTCGCCGCTTCCACTTTATTGACTTCAGCTTGCGCGTTATTTTGATCGGCGATTAATTTATTTTCTAAATAATCAAATTCACGATTCGCTTTAAGAAATTCGTTTTGTTTTTCAAGGCGTTCTTCGTCAGACGTAAATAGTTTATCGACGGTATCGCCTATTGCTTTTACGGTGTCGCCACCGTTAAATAAAGTAGTTAAAAAGCTCATGCTACAGCTCCTAATGCGCGGTTAACCCATCCTAATAAAAATTTGCTTTGCTCTCTATTTTTGTTGCAGATACTCGCGTAGTAACCAATTTTTATTAGCGTAAATTTCAGCATAAAATCTTTTTCGGCTTGCTGATTAATCACACCGAGCGACGCGCTGCCAATAACACCATCAGCAGGATCAATCTCCAACATGTTTTGCACTAGGCGGCTCGTGGTACGTACGCCCATATTTACTGCAGAATCAAAAATATTTTCGGCGATAAGCTGGGAAGTAATATCGTCGCCGCGCACACGATCCCAATAGTCGCGTTTATAAATATCACGAGCTTGTTGTTCGGTGAGATTGCGGATATCGAGCGTGGGGTAAGCGGCCTGGGAAATACCAAATTTGGTAGCACCTCCTTTATCATTAGGGACATCGGTAAACTTTGCCCCGCCTTCTTTTGCCAACGTTTTCACAATGGCATCAATAAAATTAGCCATAACTAAATCCCTCTAACAATTAAATCGATTGATTAAAAACGAATCAGCCAAGATTGTTTTATTCATCGTGTGGCGTCAATAGCATTTTTATAAATACGAAGTTTTTGGCGTGTGAATTTCTAGTTATGGCATTAGTTCACAAAAGCAAAACGATTTATTTCACTGGAACGAAAAAATTAATTTATTGATGCGGTGAAAAAATTAAATGCGGAAATAAAAAAGCGCAGGAAAAACCTGCGCATCAAATTGGTCGTAAAGACCACGTACTGGAGGAAGAAACCTGGATTGAACCTGCACTATTTAGCGCAGGTATTTTAATTAATTCTTAACGTTAAACCTCTGGCTTCAATTTTATTGAAGTTCGAATCGAACATTATCGAAAGAAACGTTCATTGCGCCTGAAGGCTCGATAACAAAAATATTGGTGATGGATGCAGCATTGGCTATACCAGGGCCGCAACATGTATTTGAGTTACCTCTGGCAATCAAGTCTGCAATGCCGATAGTGTAAGTTGTCCAAGTGCCATCTGCCCCTACCGGAACTTCAACATCGCTCACGTTGGGCCAGCCGCTATCAAACTTAATATAAAGTTTGGAACCTGCAGCTTTGGAATTCACTTTTACATCAAATACTAATTTACCGTTTGATGGCCAAGAGCTTATGTTCGCGGGCCCTGCAGCAACGTTAAAGAACGCATTGCCATCCGCACCAGTTTTAGCAACGTTAAAGACTTTGCCGCGACCTGTTTCGGTAACTTCCGAAGCGGTAATCTGACCACTTGGGTTATAAGTTTGTATCTGCAAGCCGGTGGCAATAACATCGTCATACATTGTAAATAATGGTGGTGCCGCAAATGCTGGTACTTCCAAACGTACGTTATCAAAAGATACGTCCATAGCGCCCGTAGGCTCTATTACGAATAAATTGGTAATCGCTGAAAGATTTGCCGCGCCTGCACAACATGGATTTGAATTACCTTTTGCAATCAGGTCAGCCACTTTTATGCGGTACTCAGCCCACACGCCATCCGCAGATAAAGTCACTTCCGTATCACTTACGTTTGGCCAGCCACTGTCTGTCTTAACCAGCAACTTGGAACCAGCAGCTTTGCTATTCACTTTAACATCAAACACCAATTCGCCATCGGTGGCCCAACTGCTTAAATTGGCAGGGCCAGCAGTAACATTAAAAAACACGTTGCCGTCGGCACCAGTTTTGACAACATTAAAGACTTTGCCACGACCTGTTTCGGTAGCTTCTGAAGCGGTAATCTGGCCGCTAGGATTATAACTTTGCACCTGCAATCCAGTGCCAGCAGCATCTTCAAATATTTTAAACAAAGGTGGTTTGGCAAAGGTATCAACTACTGGAGCAGCATGACCTTCGATATGAATATTGTCGAAAGAGACATTGATTGCTGCTGATGAATCTATAACAAATATATTTGAAATAGACGCGAGACTTGCCTTACCGGCCGCAAGCGAATTGCCTTTTGCGATGAGGTCGGCAAGTGTGATGCGATATTCGCCCCACACACCATCCGCAGGTAAAGTCACTTCGGTATCGCTTACGTTTGGCCAACCGCTGTCTAATTTCACCAGGAGTTTTGAACCAGCGGCTTTGCTATTAACTTTGACATCGAACACTAATTCGCTATCTGCAGACCAATTTCTCAAGTCGGTTGGGTCGCCTGCGATTTTGAAATACACATTGCCGTTAGCGCCGGTTTTGGCAACATTCAATACTTTGCCGTGACCTGTTTCATCAACTTCGGAATAGGAAATGACGCCGTCTGGATTGTAACTATCGAACGCTAAACCAGCCGCTAATTTGTTGTCGTACAGGGTAAATAACGGTGGGCCGGGAAGTTCAATTTTCCCGATTGCAGGACGCACTTTACCTGGGTTAACCACTACATTTTCAGCGCTTGCACCACAGCCTTTTCCGGTTTGCGGCGATACACTACATTCATAAACTCTTACGTAATCCACCTGCATTTTTTGCGGGAAAACTAATTCATCAATACCTTTATTATTGGCACCACCAGCCCATGCACCACCTACTGCAAGATTCAATAACAAATGGTAGGCAGATTTTTCATCGAAGGGCGCACCATCAGGAGCGTTCGTTAAAATGCCATCCACCATATATTGTGAATACCAGCCAGCTTTGCGTTGAGTAGCGTAATTAACACCATCCACATACCAACGAATTTCGCCCTCCTCCCATTCCAACGCATAGGTGTGGAAGTCATCAGCGGGGTTTACGCTATTTGGCAATGTATAAGGATCACCAGATGAAACATTTCCTGGCCAGGTTTTACCGTAGTGCAATGTTCCATAAACACGCGTGTCGGGTGCTTGAAGCACGCCATCAACAGTTGTACGCGTTCCCAAATTTACGGCTTCCATAATGTCGATTTCACCGCTGGATGCCCAAACGCCGTAGGGTGAATCAGTTGGGAGCATCCAAATAGCTGGCCAGGTACCCTGACCTTGAGGCAATTTCGCGCGAATTTCAAAGCGGCCAAAGGTCCACTCTTGCAAGTTTTTAGTTCTTAAGCGAGCCGAGGTGTAAGGCAGCGTTTTAGTTGCAGATCCTGTACCTTCGGATGAATCAGGGCCTGTAAAATCTTCTTTCACTGCAACAATATTTAATACACCGTCTTTAACAAATGCATTTTTTTCTTGCTCGGTGTAACACTGTTGTTCATTGTTACCGCCGCCCCAGCAATTTTTCTCGAATGACCATTTGGTTGCATCGATAGCAGTACCGTTAAATTCATCGCTCCACACTAACGCCCATTTTGTCGCGGCAGAAGAACTGGAAGAGGCGACACTTGAAGAACTTGTTGCAGCAACACTACTGGAACTCGTTGCCGCAGAAGAACTGCTATTTGATTTTCCATCGCCGCCACCACAAGCCATCATGGTTAAGGCAATAGCGTTTATTAAGATAAGTTTTTTCATCGTATGGATCTCCGCTTTTTTTATTACATTATTATTTTCAGGCGCGAATAAATCCGCGCCTGAATTATTTTTTAAAAATATTACTGACAACTTACAACGGGTGTAGCACTTGCTTCTATGCGTATGTGATGCAGGCTTAGATTAAGTTCGCCTGCAGTACTAAGCGTGAAAGGTGACAACAACATATCTAGTTTTACTTTTTTGAAGCAATTCAAGCTCAATGAAACTGTTTGCCATTGCCCTGGATTTGCAGCTTGCAAAATATCGGTAATAGATTTTTCAGCGCCGCAATCTGCACCGCAGCTCAACGAAAGTTTTACATCCGCCGTAGGTTTTTTATCAACTTTTACATCAAATACTAACGCTGATTTTTCTGGCA
>Ga0247741_1001039_pt1 | contig 15311 bp, 13 predicted proteins | sample UWRJL213509R2_FD_180945 | JGI IMG/M metagenome (GOLD analysis project Ga0247741, IMG submission 180945) | Plant litter microbial communities from Arlington Agricultural Research Station in Wisconsin, United States - UWRJ-L213-509R-2 | ecosystem: Environmental > Terrestrial > Plant litter >... | reverse complement strand
GATGAGAAGGAGCACGAGTAGCTATTTATGAAAGACTCGGAATACAATTACTGGGAAGTTTTATCTAATGTAAATTAAATAATCAAGCTTATCTCCATATTCATTACGCGAGGTTCCATAAGTACTCCAAGCTTTCAGTGGTGCATGAGACTCGGATGTGATGTGTTGCCAGCTCATTTTCGAGTGAGCAAAAGTGCGTCAACAAGACTCTTCTAATTCCAGTGATTTTTACATAGCTTGGAAGCCCTCCTTCGCGCGATCCAGGATCACCAAAAAAAGTGTATTTACGACGGAGAAACGGCGCCCATGATGCGCCAGCTCGACGTTTTCGACTTTGGATGAAAAGGCGGTTCGCCGACACAGTAAATTGCAATAACTCGTATTAGACAGGAAATTGATAGGAATTGTATTCCAAGTCTTTCAGAAATAGCTATCGGTGCTCCTTATCATCTTTTCCTTCAGGTCCATCCTGGTGCTGTTCCATTATTCGTTCCACTGAAATTATCACAGTCATCTTCGGTGAATCCTCACTTGTTGAAGGATGTTGACCTGATGGGAAAGGTATCGCAAAAACATCACTGGTTCTGCGACGATCCTCGCGACGGTCCGCTCTCAAAGAGCTAAGTTGGATCTCGTCACTAGCATTCACGAAATCACCGAGCTTGGTATGCCGGAATACTCTGCAAGCCATGACGTTTATCAAAACGAGGTTTGGTACAGTGAATAATGTCCTGTAGACGACGGGCAGCGCTTGAATATAGTATACGATGACCGTGAGGAGACCAGTTGTCACCGTGGCTCTTCCAAATTTTCAGTCTTGAATCATGACTGAAAAGAAATTGACTCACAAGTAATATAGCTGACCGTCCTTCAAAAGCGCCTTTGATAGTGCTGGCATGTGATCTCCGAAAGCACATATTCTGAGCCGAGTTTTCACTGAATTTGGCTGAGTGATATATGAGTTTCCCATGAGCTGATAGGTGATCGCGAGGAACACAAGGGTGTCATTGATGAGAGGAACGACTGCGGCAGCTTCGACATACTTCTTCATGTCGGCAGTCAAACAGTATTTTGTTGGTCCAATATTGGTCCCGGTAATGCCTTGGGTCGTCGTCAGGCATGCTCCGACGACAGCAAGCCATGTGAATCCAAAAAAGGCGACTACAAGACGATTATTGTTGAAAACGGCTCTAACTCGAAAGAAAAAGAGGAGATTAGTGGAGGAAACGGCCAAAGTGTATGTCCAAGTCAAGGCTTTCACGAAGCGATTACAATTTCCTGATGCATAAGCTAATAGGAAAATTTTCAGCGTTGGGATGAAAGGGGTATATGGAGCAAGAGATTGTGGTATCGTACTTTGGAACACTACCACTCCCGTTACGTGCGCCAGAGACATTATTCTGGTCGATGTGTTAGCCATTACTGGGAATCATGACCAGTATAGAAAACTTACCTTGATATAATATATGTGATTGTGGGTAATCGGACACGACGCTTGAAGACGATTTGGAAGTCCTCTCCTAGGGTATGAAGGATGTCCCATATAATAACCTACCGAACTAAGTCAGAAATACAGGAGCAACGTTAGAGCAAGAGTCTACTCACTCCAAGACACGCAACAAATACATAGTTCATGACCGTGACTTGGTAAGCCAGGTCAGGGGATAGGAAGGCCATTGGTGCGAGCGGGTTGAGAACAAGAGGGTCGCTTATGTTCCCTTGTAAACCCATTCTAGAACCAATTTCTATAGATAGGTAGATTATAGGTTGAGAAGAGGGCAGCTCAAGGCCTTAGTGCAATACGCACTGTAGGTGGTAGCTGGACAGTGGGTCAGACCTGGGGCATTGGTCTATATTCTGAACGAATGTGGTTAATGAGAAGGTCCATGTGAAGGCCGTGATCGAAAATATCTGCCAGTATTTGTTACAACTACCGTTCCCAGCGGGTCTTCGCCCTACAACATCGGCGGCGTCAACCAGTGACCAACATAGGGAGAATGAAGGGCATTCCTTCTGGTTACCTAACGTTCACATTGATGTCAACGTTGCCGCTGACAATCGTGGGGCGTAGAAGGCTCGGTCCGCAAGGATGCTGGCATTGCGGAAGAGCACAGGTAGCTCGGGGTATATAGGTGGCTCCAACTCGAAAGAAATCCATGGGATATCCCAACCCAACCTATGGGTTGCATATAGGCCGGAAAAGCTATTCCAGAGTGCTGAAGAGCTGAAGCCTGGTGGTGATTTGTGTCCGACTCATTGATGGGGATATCTTGCCAGTATCATCACGGGCGCTCGGTCACGGACCGGAGAATCGAGGCTTACCCAACGCTGCTCACAGGAGCGGCGAGATCGCTAATCCAGAAGCTGATTTACTGGCGGCGACTTCACGGAATCAATAGTTTAGTGATGAGAAGTTACTGAGAACTTTCAAGTGTGGCTAGAACAAATCGACCATATTTATTGGAATCCAATGACATACTTGTTTTAGGAGAAAGTGGTTTGATTCCGAGAGATTCAGGCCTGTGGGCCACGGCTGCCGAAGAGTCGTCGATATGTTGCCTGTAACCAACGAAATATACCAATGCCCTCCATGAGTGAGCTCTCTGGAAGTCGAGTCCGATCTGGGTCTTCAGCATCCCTTTGTCCTCCACTATTGGTATCTTGGACGAGGTCCTGGCCGTTGTGGAATCCCCTGTTGCATTTCTCTAAAATGCCGTCCATGATCTCCTGCGCGCAGTCTTCGTAGAGCCTCTCGACTTCTACTTCACGTATGTAGTAGCTCCTTCTAACAGCGTAAGGAGCAAGACCGTTATACTTTCTGACCAGCGCATTGAGATTGGCAACGGCGGTCTCGTGATAGGCCCTCTCTTTCGACACCCATTCTGAGTCTCGATGTGCTTTGATGTTACCCAAAGTCAGCTTAGCCAAGAGGTGGGGGTGAGGGTGGGCGAGGCTGAGCATCCGCAAAGTACGGCGTATCCAAGATTGCCGCAAAATTTGACGGAAGGTATACACATCCGATTCGAGATCTAAACTGGTGTCAGTGGCGGTACATGTACAAGTCAGGCGAGGACGAGGCTCACCTCCTTGAATGTCAACCCAAGGTGGTGCAGCGCCGTTCCGCTGCACGATCCGGTTCATGAGGAACTCTTCGCGAGCAATGAAAGGGTTGTGTTCTTCTGTTGATCGAACGAATGGTTGTCCTCGACCTTTAACGTTCTTGAACAATCCAGCTTGACGAGCCCGCTGGAATAGTGCATCAATGAGATAGTAAGTACATGGAGGCGTATCAGACACACCTCAATCCGATCTTCAACCAAGCTAGCCCACCCTTTCACGCTGACTGGATTTGGTCTGCTTGCAATTGGTCCCTGAGCATTAGCGCTCTTAACACCCAGACGATAGTCAAGAGTGGATTCCTTAGCGTCACTCAACCGGCCTGCGAGCTGAGCCTTCTTCCTCTGATCCTTTTCCAGTCGGCGACCACGATCGTCTAGGGTATAGGAAGTAGGGTTTGAAGATACCATAGGTGGCGGCATCTGAGCCAGTTTGACTGAAGCCTCGTTAGAGGGTGCTTTGAAAGTCGTGTGCCAGGGTTCATGACCTGCTCGAGAGGGTAAAAGAGATTCGGACGCCCATGAGCCAGTTGTAGGCCTCGAGAGCGATACAGTATGTCCAAATTCAGAGACATCTGGCTTTGTTCCACCCTCATGAGCAGAATAAATGCTTGGAGGGTTCCTCCTCAACCTTTCCTCCGCACTTTGAACGGAACCCGTCCGCAAAGGCTTATACTTGTCCATCAACATCCGTAGTACGGCATCTTGAATACTTTCGTCTCCTGTCCAGTTTTCGTACTTCGTCTCTAAGACGGTAACTTTTGCACGGCTGGGTGGATTATCTTCAGATTCTTCGCGCGCTGCATCTGCGAAGAGTTTTGCACTGGCACTGAGCTGGTGTGGTGCTCGACCAGATTTTGAGGGATTTTCGCGGGCTTTCGATGAGTATGCATAACGATGGGGCCGAGTGTTTCTGAGTAAGGTATAGTTTGTAGGTAGACAAGGTCGTTGCATACAAGGAACTTGAGGTCGAAGAGACAAAAACGGCTGCACAAGTAGGAGCACGGTCCATTTGCCAAGAACACGTGAACAGCGGCCACCAACCAAATCATCATGATGACATCGCGCATAAATACAAAGCATAAGACCGGTGAAATTCAAAGTTCACATCTTGGGCTTAACATCGAGATTCATTTTAGAAAGAATAAACACTAATACAGTAACTGGCCAAATCATGAGACATAGAGCTTGTTATCGGGTACAGTTTGGTCGATGAGCTTTCCAGTTTGCTTTCTGGCACTTCGATGAACAGTATTTAACACTCTTGCACGCACCACACACAAGCAATGTGGGCTGGCCGGGGCCACCGCACATAGCGCATGCTTTCGTCGATGCTGCAATAGATTGGTCCATCATAGATTTCTCCGTGTCTTCCATGCAAGAGAAGGAGAAGAGAGGGCTGATTGCAGCCCTCGTAGCTTCTGCGTGCAATTCTCTCCACTTATCATCATTTCCAAAAGCCCCGAGGTCTTTGCCCTTTCCACAGCTACACAGCGGGCTGACCATGGGATCCATCCTGCCGACGGGAGGACCACCCAGCTGGTATTCACATTCAGAAGTGTGCTTCCACGTACGGCACCGTTCGACGAATGCTGGTAGAAGGCTCCTCCATGCTTGCATCTCATCGTCCTGGGTGACCGTTTCCATCAATCCGTTCAATGCGCTCTTCTGCATGGCTCTCTGGACTTTGGCACCGTTCTTGAGTGTCAGTGGAATGACGCATGCATCCGCAACAACAGTATGACAGGACAAGTCGAGCCGAATCTCATTGACAAAGACAAGGATGTAAAGCCCCAGGGTAGGGTTGGAGACACCGATGACCCTTGTGGAAGGTCTGTCAAATCCGGATGACTTCAAGAAGAATGTACCGATGCTTTCTTTTAGATTGATTATCATCCCATTGTCCTCCGCTTTGCGGCTGGAGCGCTGCATCTGTTGTTCACGCTCGGACATCATCATACCGAGATGGGAAGAAAGCCATTGAAGGTCGGAAGACGGCATTGGAATCTGGAGCGTTGGTAGTGCCTCGAGGTTGAGGTAGTGGATGTTAAGTAAGCGGGGGGAAGAATCGTTCATGGTAATTGGGAAGAGGTCCTGGGAAACGTCGCTAAAGCTTGAAAATCCAGGGCGGATGGGAGACTCGACCTGTTGAATAGGTAATTCTAAGTTGCTTGCTTATACACGAGCGCCCTAGAACTCACCTCAATATATGCGGACTTCCGAGCGATCTTTATCTTGCTTCGACTACCAAGGATTGGGAAAGGATAACTAAACAAGCGTTCGTAGCCCTGATATGAGACGAGAATTGCAGCATCTGCAACGGTCTTGTTCGTAACGATGGCACCGCTGGAGAGAGACTTGACGGCCTCGGGATCTTCGATATCGTGTCGAATCGACAAAGTCGTCACTTTCGATCCAGAGGAATTGAAGATGACCGAGGCCTTGTCCGCGGTCGACTTCGGAGGTGAGGAGCTTTCATGGACAGGAGATACATTCGATATTTCGTTGGGACGTTTTCGAGAAAAGTAAACTTGACTTTCATTCCGGAGAGGTGTGGTGTAGATGGCCAGATCACGACCCAATTTTGGCATCAGAGTTGATACGTTGCCTGGTGTGGAACGGACATACAGACCAATCTTGTTGAGCTGAGCGTACTTTGTCAAAACCCAGGCGGGGACGTCGAAGGTGACCACCAGTGATGATTCGCCATTCCATCCGAGAGGGTCTTCTTTGATAGTGATGAGAGGCTCGCCATCTATATGGGATACGAGGACTTCTCCGAATGTCGGACGGATATTGGGATGAATGTTATGGCCCTTTGCACCTCTCGTTTCACATTGAAGAATTGGCGACCCAATCTCCTTGCGTCCCATTTTTTCGAGTGCTCTGAGGTGTTGACGCGGAACGACAAAGGTCACGCATACGACTGGCGGCACGTCCACCCATCCCCGGAAGTCATCAGGCACGCGAATTTGCTCAATGAAGTCCTCTCTGAGCGTATCCTGCGTGTATACGGCCTGAAGAAAGAGCTGGCAAACTAGTTCCTGGTAGAAGTTAGGTCCCATGACCAGGCTTCGGTCCATCTCGACGTGAGCGGTGAAGTGATACATGGTCAAGTTCCAGTCAACTTCAACTCTTTGCTTCACCAAAGCAAGCAAAGCGACGAAACTAGCACGAGTGTAGAGGATGAGATCCCGCCTTTCAAGAGCATCCATTCCTGGGGCTTGAAAATTCTCGTCGGCGAACATTTGAAGATAGAGGGAGAAAAAGAAGGTTCCCAGTTGCCTTTCGTCGCAGAGTAGTCTTGTATTGAGGAGGTCCGAGTTGGGAAGCGGCGCCGTGACGATAGATGGGAACCTCCAGGCCACCGCATCCTGAAATTGGCCACGAAACAATTTAGCGGCCAGTATGCCGTGCTTGTCCGATTGAGTGGTGAGATGGTAAAGGTTTGATATGGGGCTTATACCAAGGAACAAGGAGATAGTAGGCAGATCTGCAAAGACTTTGCCGCTCAAGGATGAATTGTGTCCACCTGACGAAGGTTGTATTAACGTGCAGGTGTGTAACATAGCCCAAGGCTTGCGTTCGAGAAGGGGCACCGCGAGGATCAGGATATTTAGGAGCCCGACATGATCTGAGAGGTTGGAAGTGTCGATGACGTTGAAGGATAGTGGCGCGCGCGGTGTTGATGAGTTGGAGTAGTCGGCGTTGAAAACAACGCGCTTGGAGCCCCAGTTGAATGCGTAGACGCCAGTGTCGACGGTATTGCTGGTCTTGCAGACTTGCAACGCTCGACAGAGTGCGAGGCAGTCACCGATAAAGAAGCGTATGACAAGGGTAGAACCATTTGCGATTCGATTCTTGAACGAATGCACCCATTCGTCGAATTGTCGTTTAGCTGTTTCGACCAAATCTTCGGAGACGACTTTCTGGTTTGATGGGACACCTTTTATACGCGTAAGGGCAGGCGCGAGGTGAAAAGCGTGGATGGGTGAAGTTCCGTGATGAACGTTGAAGACCCTCCCTGCTTGGGAGTAGACAAATGTAGGGTTGAGCTTTGGCGAGGTTACGTTATTGTCTGATTTTCCCGTCGTAGTGCCCTTCGACCAATACAAACTGAATGCTCTCTCCGTTTCCAGTATCCCTGGGCTCTTCCCTAGCGGACCACCAGCTCTCACCCCATTGAGCGTAAGACCGGAACTTTGATTGCGAATGGCCTTCATCTCGGATGCGAAAGACGCCTTAAGAGCATCTTTCTCTTGCGCAGGAAGGAGATCCAAGTCGAGATAAAGTTGCAGGTGTCTCCTTATCTCCTCTAAGGTGTGCTCTGTACAGAAACGCATGTACGCCCCGTACTGCGATGTCTTCCATGTCTCCGGGTCGGTGCAGCATTGGAGCAGCTTTCTGCATTGAGACATCAGCACTTGGAGAGTCTCCCCATCGAGATAGATGTGGTAGTATATGCGCCAGGCATCCGTAATTGAAACATCGTCCGTAATCATCGAGTAGAGTAGAACATTCCGCGCTGTTGGAGCCCTTAGATTATATGCCACAGACGGAAAAGGCGGCCTACCTAGCACAGCTGGCTCTGCATCGCAACAGGTGAAATCGAGTCTACGATCGTCTTCTCTTGGAGTCAGCAATACGCAATGTTTCTCAGTGAATAATAGACCCTCACCATTGCCAACGTCTGCATGGACGGTATACAAGATATTCCTGATATCTCCACATCCAAGAAGCAAAAGTAACCCATCCTCTTCAGGGGAAAGGGCTTGCGTAAGAGAAACGGGGGTGGTGTTGCCAATGGGATAGAAGAAAGGCTGCTTCGACCAGAAGATAGGTTGCGCCATTGTATACTATGCCGAAGATGTTCAGCAAATAGTGACTGTGTGGGTCAGTGAGAAGAGCTTCAACATAAGCGCAACGGTTTATCAGCAAATCGATTGGCCAGGATTGGAGCGATGTGAGACTCCTATACCAAGACATGAGATTAGCGCCCAAGATCCAGTGGTCTGCTGACCGTGACTAGTTGACTTTTGTGGCCGCAGTAACTCAATCCAGCCCCTCCAATGGCTTCTTGATTGGGATTTAGTTGGATAATTTTCCGCAAAGAAGGGTTTTTTACTTCATTCATCGTAGGTGCCGAGTCAGTTGTACTAAGTAGAGTTTGTGGCAGGTAAGGAGGAAAAGGTGGTGGAAAATATTTAGTTCGTTCCTGTGCACAGCCACGCAGTTGAACAAAATTCATCATTGTTGTTGACTGTCTACGAAGTCAAACAAGCAATAGATATGTGGGAGTATAATTGACAGAAATCAAAGACTACAAACTGAGGGCGAAAGTATTTCATTTACGGCAGTGCGGTTTGTGAGCCTTCCAGTGACGTTTCTGGCAATCTGGTGTGCAATATTTCTCCTTCTTGCACGCCCCGCACGCCAAAAGTTTGGGCTGACCAGGACCAGCGCAATTCGAGCATCGATCAGGTAGAGGAGCTTGAGATGTTTCTTCAGTCGCTTTCTCTGTAAAAGTGAAGGCGTAAAGTGGGCCAATGGCCACTCGAGTCGCTTCGTCGTGTGCTTCAACCCATTCTGACATCCTCCCGAAGGCCCCAAGATCTTTTCCTTTTCCGCAACTGCAAAGGGGACTCTTTAGTTGATCTTCGCTAGGTATTCCCTCTTTACGGTACTCGCAAGTTTTCGTGTGCTTCCAAGTCCGGCAGCGCTCCGCGTACGTTGGCACGAGATGCCGCCAGGTTTGCAGCTCCTCATCCACAGTTCGTATCTCCGTCAAACCTTGCCCAATAAAACGATCCATGACCTTCATCAATTTGAAAACATTCTTTCCGGTGAAGGGAATGACACATGCATCTAAAACTGCTCCATGGGAGGCAAGATCGAGCCTAATGTCGTTGACGATAATTAACGTGTGTATGCCACCAATGGGATGAAGCAGAGCGAAGGGGTTCAGTCTGGCGTGAGGGGTATCCAAGCCAGACCATTTGATGAACATGGTGACGAGGGTCTCTTTGAGATTGACCATCATCGGCCGCTTTGCTTGTGTCATGATCGTGTTTTGGATCTTCCTCTCTTGGTCGGAGAATGACAATCCGAGAAGGTTGTTTAACCATATGAGTTGATTAGCAGGCATGGGAAATCGAAGAGCAGGGAGGACGTCGAGTTTCAGGTAGTGAATATTGAGTAGAGTAGGGTAAGAGTCACCACGAGCGATTGGATAGAGATTTAAGGATAGGTCAACGAAACTTGAAAAGTCCGGTCGAATGGGGCACTCAATCTGGACAGTATGACTATTAACCAAGGAGAGATTGAAACGAAAACAAGCAATACCTCGATATATGGGGGTGTCAACTTCCGCTCGATCTTCGGCTTCACTTTGGCGCTGCTGACAGGGAAAGGGTATCGGAAGAGATTTTCATATCCATGATATGTTACGAGAATGCCAGTGTCCGTGACAGGTTCTGCGATCCCTTTGGCACCGCGTGCGAGAGTCTTTGCGTTCTTCGCATCCTTAATTTCATCTCGAATGATCAAGGATCTCGCCTTTGTCCCCAACTCATCAAAAACGACGGTAACTCTGTCAGTTGCGACTGCAACTTCATTCCCAGAAGCGGGCAGAGCACCTTCCGTAGGGGAGATATCTTGATCTTCATTAGGTCTGCGGCGTACAATGAAGACATGGTCGACATCCGTAATGCGAGTTTCATAGATGACCAACTTGGAGAGTTTTTCTTTTAGCCCCTTCACAGTCGCTGGGGTGGCGCGGATGTGTAAACCTATTTCGTTGAACTGACCTCGCTGCGCAAAGATCCAAGATGGTGCATCAAAAGTTACAATTAGAGGTGAATCGCCCTGCCAGCCCTGTGGGTCTTCCTTGATGACGACGTGCGGTTCTTCGTCAGCGTTAGAGACTTCCACATCGCCGAATGTTGGACGGATTTGTGGGTGAAAGTTATGCATTAGCGGACCCTTGGTTTGGCATTGGAGAATTGGAATAGGAGGTTCCGATAAATCCATATCCTCTAGAACCTTGAGGTATTGACGCGGAACCTTCAAGACAACACAAACGACGAGTGGAACATCTTTCCAGCCAGGGAAATCGTCAGGACCGCGGTCCTCATCGACGAATCTGACTCGTTCTGGAGTGTAATTCCATCGCAGTGCGTCCTTTGAGCACAAGCCACGAAGATAGAGTTGACATGCAAGTTCCTGATAGTAAGAGGGCCCAGAGATTGGGGCGTGGTCGAGCGATACGTGGCCCAAGAAGTAGCCGATAGCTTCATCCCAGTCGATATCCACACGTTCCTTTACGGATGCAACAAATGCTACAAAGCTCGCTCTCGTATAGTGGATGATGTTGAATCGGTAGGCAGTCTCATACTTCATGGGTTTGAGTCTTTCTTCCTCGAACATCTTCGAGTAGAATGTGAAGAGGAAGTTTCCCAGATGTTGTGCATTGCAGACAAGTGTGGGTGGTCGTTCATCAAGTTCGGGAAACGGGATAGGAGAACCAGATACAACCGCTGACGGGAATTTCCACGCGATAGTCTCATGCATATGATGGAACTTGCTCGAAGCAAGTATTTCATGCTTGTCCGAATGACTGGTAAAGTGATGTAGGTGGGACGTTGGCGCAACCCCTATAAATATAGACAAAGTTGGAATGTCGGCGAAGGTCCGGTAATCCAGAGACGAGATGATGGGCGAAGTTGCTGGATCTCGGCTGACAAGCGTGCTGGTATGTATCACGGCCCAAGGCGTTCGTTGGAGAAGCGGGACGGTAACGAGTAAAATGTTCAGAAGACCGAGGTTGTCTTTCAAATTTGACGCATCAATAACATTGAATGATAATGGGGCTGGTGATGAAGGGCCTTCATAGTCCACAGCGCTGAAATTGATCCGGGACAATCCCCACTGGGAGGTGTAAATTCCGGTATTGACGGTACTTTCTTCCTTGCAGACCCGCAAGGCATGGCAGAACGCGATTGCATCACCAACGAAGAAGCGAATGACAACAGAGGATGAACCTTCAATCCGAGTCTTGAATGACGAACACCAAGAAGTGAATTGTGCAAGAGCCACCGTATAGAACGGTTCGGCACCGACTTTCTGGATTGGGGGACCATCTTTGGTCTCTGCCAACGCGGGGGCCAGATGGAAGACAGAAAGAGGGTCAGTCGTAGGGAAAATGTTGAACGTTCTTCCAGCGCGAGAGTAGACGAACGTTGGGTTGACGTGAGGTGAAGGTGGAAGTGGAGATGTCACACGATTGAGGACACCAGTGGTCCAGAGTGACATCAAAGATACCTGAGTGGCCTCTACAGCAGGGTTTTGTCCAAGAGGGCCGCATGCCCGCGTTGCCATTACAGAGGTGCCATGACTCTCGACCACAACGGATTTCATGCTGGAAATGAAAGTCTCCTTCAGGGCCTGCTTGTCTTTTTCGGGAAGCAGATCCATTTCGGTACAGAGCTGCCAGTGTCGCTTTATCTCCATGAGGGTGTGGTCTGTCGAGAAGCGTAAATAGACGCCGTACTGCGATGCGTTCCATGTATCGAGGTTTGTGCAGCATTGGCTTAGCTTCCGGCATTGACAAAGGAGGATCTGGAGTGACTCGTCGTCGAGGAGGAAATGGTAGAATATACGCCACATAGTGACAACCGCTATCTCGTCGATGATCATCGTCAGCAGTAAGATATTACGAGCTGCACGAGTACAGTTCAGTCCGGAGGTTGACCGTAGTATGTACACTGAACTCACCTAGGATCGCTGGTTCTAGGTCGCAAGTGGTGAAGTCAAGTTTTCGGTCATCTTCTGTCACGTCAGCCAAAGATTGAGTAGTTTAAAAGCCAAGCTCGAACGCACAGGTGCCCAAGTCGGCATGAATCGTGTAAAGTATGCTTCGAGGATCACCGCAACCAAGAAGAAGAATTCGCGCGTCTTCCTCTGGGGCTAGTGAATGGGTCAAGGAGACTGGGGTAGTGCTTCCAATTGGATGAAACGAGGGCTTTTTCGACCATAAAACAGAGTGAGCCATCTTCTACCTTGAAATGTAACAAGGGAACGACGAGCAATTTACGAGAAGGTATTGGCTCTGCCTAATGGTGTGCACTTGCTTCCTGGGGTGGTGGTCCTGATGATCTGGCGTATTTTTCCCTTGATCGAGGTAGGCGTTCTGATCAGGGGCATGATTGAACGCGTTGCGGTGCGTGGGACACGCGTGGCGGTACCGTTATAAGGATGGTCGCCTAATTTGAGTCACGCCCTCTCCTTCCCCTTTCGTTTTTCGACGACGACGACCGCCGCGATGGCCTCCACATCAGCTACCACACCTGCAAATGACTTCTCCAAAATGCCGCCCAAGACGGCGGATCTGGACGAGACATGGGCGTTTCTCAACGCCGGTGTAGACCACATCATGAACAGTCTCGAGAAAGGTCTCTCCTTCGCTGGCTACACCAGTCTTTACACGACAGTATACAATTACTGCACATCCACGAAGATGCACGGGAGGTTAGATGGCAACCGATGTAAGTACTGCCATGCCATTTCTCGAGATTTCGTGTCGTGTGGCTAATCATCGGTGGCAGCGGGCGCTAATCTCGTGGGCTCCGATTTGTACAACAAGCTCAGTGAATACTTCATCAAGCATTTTAAGCCAATGCTCCAGGTATGCAGATCCGCCAGCTTAAAAATCTCTTCCTTGAAAGTGGCTGAAAACACCATAGAAAGCAGAAACCCTCTCAGATGTTGATCTGCTGCGGTACTACGCCACCGAATGGGACCGTTACACGACTGGAGCCAACTATCTCAACCGCTTGTTCACGTATTTGAATCGTTATTGGGTGAAGAGGGAACGAGACGAGGGCAAAAAGGGGGTGTTCCAGGTCTACACAGTACGCCTCCTCGTTCATTTTTTCGCCATTTTCCAGCCGACGACCACTCTAGCTCGCGTTATCACAATGGAAAGAGCACTTCTTCATGCATATCCAAAAGGACAACGCGAAATTGGCTGCTGCCACTCTTCGGTTGATCACCCAACAGCGGAACGGAGAGATCATCGATCAAGGTCTTGTGAAGAAAGTGGTCGACTCATTCGTCTCCCTCGGCCTAGATATCGCAGATCCCAACAAAGAATGCCTCGACGTTTACAAAGAGCAATTCGAAACCGCTTTCATCCAGGCCACCGAGCAATACTACAAGAAAGAGTCAGAAACCTTCCTTGCCGAGAATTCCGTTCCTGATTACCTCAAGAAGGCCGAAGAGCGCCTCCGCGAAGAGGAAAATCGTGTCGAACGATACCTACATACGAAGACGCGTAAAGAGCTTATTAGCAAATGCGAGAATGTTCTCATCAGGGAGCATGGTGAGCTCATGTGGGACGCCTTCCAAAATTTGCTCGACTTCGACCAAGACGAGGACCTCCAACGCATGTACGCATTACTCGCTCGTATTCCTGAAGGTCTAGAACCTTTGAGGAAACGCTTCGAAGCACATGTCAAGCAGGCTGGATTGACTGCGATCTCAAAACTTGTTGGCGAGGGAGGGGCCAATGTCGACTCTCTAGACCCCAAAGCCTACGTCGACGCTCTACTAGAGGTTCACCAGAAAAACTCGGAAATCGTCAACAGGAGCTTTAAAGGCGAGGCTGGATTCGCCGCCAGTTTGGACAAGGCTTGTCGAGAATTTGTCAACCGTAACGCAGCGACAGGATCATCGTCAACGAAGTCACCTGAACTTATTGCCAAACATGCTGATATGCTGCTGCGTAAGAATAACAAGATGGCTGAGGAGGATGATCTAGAAGGTGCACTGAACCGTGTCGTATGTGTTCTATATTGGTTTGATGCTCAGAAAGTGCTAATGTTCCTGTACAGATGATCTTGTTCAAATACCTTGAAGACAAGGACGTCTTCCAGACATTCTACACCACGAAACTCTCCAAGCGCCTGATTCATGGTGTATCTGCCTCTGACGAGAGTGAAGCAAGCATGATTTCCAAGCTTAAGGAAGCCTGTGGTTTCGAATACACGAACAAGCTTCAACGCATGTTCACTGGTCAGTGGCTCAGGCAAAATATCTCTGAAGCGCCTTACTGACCCACCTTGAACAGACATGAGTCTCAGCAAAGATTTGACAGATTCGTTCAAAGACCGCATGACACAGAACCATGACGACATGGACATTAACTTTTCAATCATGGTCCTCGGTACCAACTTCTGGCCCTTGAACCCACCACCACACGACTTTGTCATCCCCGCTGAGATCCTCGCCACCTACGACCGCTTCCAGAAGTACTACCAAACCAAGCACTCCGGCCGTAAGCTCACGTGGCTATGGAACTACTCGAAGAACGAGCTGCGCACCAACTACCTCAACCAGAAGTATATCCTCATGACCAGCTCGTATCAGATGGCGGTACTATTGCAGTACAACCAGAACGACACGATGAGCTTGGAAGAGCTGACCACGGCGACCTCGATCTCGAAGGATATCCTGTCGCAGGTGTTGGCGGTGTTGGTCAAAGCGAAGATTCTGATCAATGACGAGACGGAGCAGTATGATCTCAACCCTAGTATGTCGAATTCCCAGGGTTTCATCCTGGAAGCACGCTGACGATGATTTTCCAGACTTCAAGTCCAAGAAGATCCGTGTCAACCTTAACTTGCCTATCAAGGCTGAGGTCAAGGCTGAGTCTGCAGATGTCCTGAAAGCCGTTGACGAAGATCGTAAATACGTCATTCAAGCCACGATCGTCCGGTATGTGCCAGTTTCGATATTCCTCACACTTCTGTACTGACCGCGTGATCCATAGTATCATGAAGGCGAGGAAGACGATGAAGAACCAGGCTCTCATCCAGGAGGTCATCTCACAGATCTCACAGCGATTCGCGCCCAAGATCCCTGACATCAAGAAGGTAGGCTCGAAATGCACTTGAATGCTCACGTGCTGACCAGTTCTGCAGGCTATTGAGACCCTTCTTGAGAAGGAGTACATGGAACGTGTTGATGGATCCAAAGACACCTTTGCTTACATTGCTTAAGTACGCTATCATAACCACAACTCAAGCCTGGAAGCCTCGAGTCTGCGGCTCTCGTCCCACTCTTACCCACACTAGCTTCAAACAATCTACATCACCACCGCATAGTTCTCCTTCGGTTCATTTTTACCTTAGACCAAAG